>Ga0214474_1000345_pt1 | contig 23674 bp, 24 predicted proteins | sample RVTome_2_FD_187335 | JGI IMG/M metagenome (GOLD analysis project Ga0214474, IMG submission 187335) | Soil microbial communities from uranium-contaminated site in the Upper Colorado River Basin, Wyoming, United States - RVT95D214 HiSeq ...
TTATTCAGGGTGCCAAAAGAGCGGTTAATATTGCCGCTTCGACGCCCCTGGACATAGGGCTTCGCATGGAGACCGACATATGCCTCGGCTCAGGCAGCGGTGCGGGAATGGGTGAAGCTGCCCAAGAGTTCGTCAAGAAGGAATAGCTTAAACGTGCCTCGGTGGTGAGGTCAAACTGGTCAGAAATGTACGACAAAGTTGTGCTCGATAACGGCTTGAGGGTAATCACCAGCACTATGCCTCACAGCCGCTCGGTATGCCTCGTTATCCTGGTGGGTGCCGGCTCCTGCTACGAGACCAAAGAAGAAGCGGGCATCTCCCACTTCGCCGAGCATTTGCTTTTTAAAGGCACCGAGCGGCGACCCACAGCTAAAGAGATAAGTGAGGCTATTGAGGGCGTCGGTGGCATAATCAATGGCGGCACAGATAAAGAGATAACTGTCTATTGGTGCAAAGTCGCTAGCCCTCATTTCTCGATTGCCCTGGACGTGTTATCTGACCTCTTGCTCAATTCCCGCTTTGATAACAAGGATATTGAACAGGAGCGCCATGTCATCATGGAGGAAATCAATATGAACCTCGACATTCCCCAGCAAAGGGTAAACATGCTCATAGACGAGCTGCTATGGCCGGAACAACCCCTGGGGCGCGAGGTCGTGGGATACAAGGAAACTGTGTCTTCCATAACGAGGGAGCAACTACTAAACTACGTTGCCCGTAGATATATGCCCAATAATACTGTGCTCAGCATTGCCGGCAACATCCAGCATGAAGAGGCGATGGCTCAAATCAAGCCCCTGTTCGACAAATTGGCTGCCAGGGAGCTGACGACCGACTACATAACTGATGACAAACAAACGGAAGCCAGGCTGCGTATCGAGCCCAAGGATATCGAGCAAGCGCATCTTTGCCTCGCTGTTCACGGCTTCTCCCACTCCCACCCCCAACGTTTTACCATTGATTTACTTAGCACAGTGCTGGGTGGTGGCATGAGCAGCCGCTTATTTACAGAGATACGAGAGAATCGGGGCTTGGCCTATGATATCCACAGTTATACCGAACACTTCCTTAGCTCAGGGTCATTTACCATTTATGCTGGCGTTGACCCCGACAAGATAGAAATTGCTGTGGCGGCCATCCTCGAACAGCTATCTCAGATTAAGCAGGGAATTACGGCACATGAGCTGACCAGGGCTAAGGAGTTGTCAAATGGAAGATCGTACTTGCGGTTTGAGGATAGCCAGAATGTTGCATTATGGTACGGTGGACAGGAAGTATTGACTCGACAAATATTGGATATAGACGATGTTATTTCTATCGTAGATGCCATCACAATAGATGATCTGAAAGAAGTCGCCCACGAAATTCTGACCGATGGTGCACTGAATTTAGCTGTAACAGGGCCGGTTAATCAAGGCAGTCTTGTCAAAGAAAAGCCTTTAAGACAATTGCTTAAGCTTTAATGCCATAAAGAAAGAACCGCCTCAGGGCGGTTCTTTCCGTCGTTATTTAAGTAGTCAGCGTGTGCCTAGTACTCCGGATATCCTCCTCCTCCTGGCATCGCTGGCGCCTTTTCTTTCTCGGGAATGTCGGTCACCAAGCACTCCGTGGTTAGAATCATGCAGGCAATGCTGGCAGCATTCTGCAGAGCACTTCTGGTGACCTTGAGCGGGTCAACAATGCCCCTCTCTATCATATTTACACCCAGTTCATCCTTGAAGGCATCGTAGCCTATGCCGGGTTTGCTTTCCTTCACGGCATTTATCACCACTGACCCTTCTCTGCCGCTATTCGTAGCGATACACCTCAGAGGCTCTTCCAGAGCTCGTTTCAAGAGATTCACCCCGGTAGTCTCGTCGCCTTCCATCTTAACCTTCTTTAAGACAACCAAGGCATTGAGCAGGGCAACACCACCGCCAGGCAGGATACCTTCTTCCACAGCAGCTCGAGTAGCTGACAGGGCATCCTCTACGCGGTGTTTCTTCTCTTTAAGTTCTGTTTCCGTAGCCCCGCCTACCTTAATCACTGCCACGCCGCCTGCTAATTTAGCCAGTCTCTCCTGTAATTTCTCCTTATCATAATCTGACGTGCTTATATCAATCTCGGACCTGATTTGTTTGATTCGAGCCTCAATCTCTTTTGTTTTACCCTTACCCTCAACAATGGTAGTGTTATCTTTGTCGGCAATCACTCTTCTGGCTTGCCCTAAATCTTGCACAGTCACTGAATCTAATTTTCTGCCAATTTCTTCAGATATAACAGTGCCTCCGGTAAGAACAGCTATATCCTCAAGCATGGCCTTTCTCCTGTCACCAAAGCCAGGTGCCTTTATCGCCAGCGGATTTAGAGTTCCCCTTAGCTTATTGACTACCAGCGTCGCTAAAGACTCGCCCTCCACATCTTCAGCGATGATAACCATATTCTTGGACACTTGAACAATCTTTTCCAGGGCCGGCAATATATCGTTTATAGCAGAAATCTTCTTATCGGTGATCAGGAGATACGGGTCTTCCAGTTCTGCTCTCATCTGCTCGGCGTTGCTGATGAAATAAGGGCTGATATATCCGCGGTCGAACTTCATACCCTCAACAAATTCGGTCTCGAATTGCAGCCCCTTGCCCTCTTCGACGGTGATAACACCATCCTTGCCCACCTTTTCCATAACGTCAGCAATCAAGTTGCCAATTTCCTGGTCAATAGCCGATATAGCGGCTACCTGAGCTACCTGCTCTCTACCAGCTACCGGTATGGACATTTTTTTGAGCTCCGCGACTATGGCTTCCACCCCTTTCTCAACCCCACGCTTTAGAGCCATGGAATCAGCTCCAGCCGCGATGTTCTTGAAGCCCTCACTAATAATAGCCTGAGCTATGATAGTGGATGTACTGGTGCCATCGCCACACTGGTCATTGGTCTTGGTGGCTGCCTGCTTTACCAGCTGCACTCCCATATTCTCAAACGGGTCAGGCAACTCTATTTCTTTGGCTATAGAAACGCCGTCGTTGAGAACCGAAGGAGCACCCCATTTCTTATCCAATGCTACAGGCCGCCCGCGTGGCCCCAGAGTCACCCTGATAGCATTAGTCAGGGTATCTACGCCATTCTTCAAGGCTTTCCTTGCTTCTTCACCGAAAATAATTTGTTTTGCCATTCACTTACCTCCTTTTCTTAACTCTTCTTGGCCAGGATATCACCCTCGCGCATGATAATCAGCTCTTCGCCATCTAGCTTGAACTCAGCGCCAGCATATTTGGAGTAAATAACCTTATCTCCTTTCTTCACATCCATGGCAATACGCTTGCCCTCTTCAGTCAACCTGCCCGGACCGACAGCAATAATTTTCCCTTCTTGTGGCTTCTCTTTGGCTGTATCCGGTAAGACTATCCCTCCTTTGCTTACTTCTTCTTTGGGTGTGGGTTTTATCACCACCCTGTCTCCCAAAGGTTCAATTTTAGCCATATTCCCTCCTTTCCTAGATCTATTTTAGCACTCTACCCTCGAGATTGCTAAACTCCCATTATATCACGAAACACCAAAAATGCAAGAGCTTTTTGCTAAAATTCGGCAAATTGTTTCTTGCATTATTACACTAAACCGTGTATAATTTTAAGCGATGGACTCAACAAAAAGAGGGAAAAGACAATGGAGTAAAGAAGAGGTCCGGGCCTTGAGGCAACATCTGAACTTAACCCAGGCGAAGCTGGCCGAGGAAATGGGCACACGTCAGCAAACAATCAGCGAATGGGAAAATGGGATGTATCGTCCCCGCGGAGCATCGGCTACCTTGCTCAGCATAGTTGCCGAGCGCAGTGGTTTTACTTACAAAGCTGAAAAAAAGCGCGATGAATCAAAGCAATAAGTAAATTTTTTTGCGCATGATTACACGAAATCGGATAAAATTCTCGGAAAAGCAGGCAGCTCTAACATGGCAGCAGGTGATGGGAAAGGAGCTGCTTTCCACAGAAGACCTCCTGATCAGAGTAATCTATCCGGGAAGGACTAATGGTGATAACGGCCCCGATTTTCGGGACGCAGTTATTGTAAATAAGCTTCACTTGACGAAAGGAGATGTCGAGGTCCACGTTAAATCCAGCGATTGGTATAGCCATGAGCACCATGCTGATGCTGAATATAATAATGTCATCCTCCATGTTGTACTGTGGCATGATTGTAATTCGCCTACCCTGCTACAGAACGGCAAGCTCGTTCCCGTGCTATCTCTGGCCAAGGCATTGCGGCACCAACCTTATTTGCTGCCTCACCAGCTTCCCTGCTTCCGGATACCGGACCGCATGGACAGGCAAACTTTAGGAAAGCTATTGAACGGCGCTGGCGAAGAAAGATTCAAGCAGAAGGCGATGCATTTTCAAGCCGTGATTCTTCGTCCCGATTCCATCGGGACTCAAAAGGAGGCCGGGCAGGTGCTTTTCCGGGGCATGATGAGGGCCCTGGGCTATACTAAAAACACAAAGCCCTTTGAAGACCTTGCCGGCAGAATGTCCCTCAATTCCCTCGAATCCGGAGAAGGCCTGGCCCTCAAGCAAGCTTTGCTGTTGGGCACAGCCGGGTTATTGCCTTCTCAAAGACGGCAGGGAAAGTTTGCCCGGGAAAAAGAAGTCCGGGAACTGGAGCGAATATGGCAGTCGGCGCGCAAAGAAGTCGAAACCATGAAGGAAAGCGACTGGAACCTCTCACACATATACCCCAACAATTCTCCGGTGCGGCGCATTGTCGCCCAGAGCTACCTTCTCGAGCGTTACCGCAAAAAAGAACTATTAGCCGGGATATTACAGCTGGTGAAGGAGGCACCCGTGCCCGGCGGGCACCGCGTGCTGGAGAACGGCCTGACCGTGGTTGGCGATGACTACTGGCAGGACCACTTCGATTTTGGCATCAGAAGTAAGACAAAGATACCGGCTCTTCTGGGAAATAGCAAAGCAGGTGAGATCGCAGTAAACGTCGTATTGCCCTTTGCTTTCTCCTGGGGAAAATTAGCTAACGAGGTGAGGCTAACGGAGAAAGCCATGGAGCTTTACCGCAATTATCCCCGATTGGCTGAGAATTGCCTGACGCGCCACATGGCGAAGCAGCTTGGCCTTGAAGACATTTCCGATTTCACTGCCTGTCACCAGCAAGGCTTAATTCACATCTTCAGGAACTACTGCCGCGAGGGTAGATGCGGACGGTGTCCTCTGGTCGGGTAAGCAGGGCTACGGGATAGTGACAAATCTCCAGAAACGAGGTATCATATAACTGGTGGGCAGTGCGCCGTAAGGGGAAACTCGAGAGACACGCTGATTCCTTCACACGACACTCCACCGAAGGAGTAGCCGTTTTAGGAGTGTGCGCTTTCATATTAGGCATCCGGGGCGAGGGCGCCCTTCGTCCCGGCAATAGAATCCACCCAAGGAGTCTCCATACGTGGAGACTCCTTGTTTTCTGACATGCAGAAGGAGGCAATGAATGACTGACTTCGGAAAGACACTCGTGGAACGTCTGGAATCTAGAGAATCGTTCGAGCGGATGGTCATCGTGAATGATGAGAGAACAGGGCTTGAAGTTAGCGTTGTTATTCACGATACCACGCTGGGTCCGGCTCTGGGCGGAACTAGATGGTATCCCTTTCCCACGAGGGCGGAAGCCCTCGTTGATAATCAGCGACTGGCCAGAGATATGACCTATAAACTGGCCCTGGCTGTGGGCGACGATACTGAATTGGCACAAGCCGGTGTTAGTTTCGGCGGTGGTAAGGCAGTGATTCGAGGCCAGCCAACGCAAGACAAAGACAGGAGAAAGGAGCAGCTACAAGCTTATGCAGCAGTAATAGACAGCCTTGCAGGTAGATTCGTGACTTCGGTCGATGTAGGGACCTCTGTAGAAGATATGATAACAATGAAAAAGGTGACCAAATGGGTAGCCGGACTGCCGAAAGAAATGGGAGGAAGCGATGATCCTTCACCAGCAACGGCTCACGGAGTTGTCTGGGGAATGATAGCTTGCCTCGAAGCAGTGTTTGACACTGATTCGTTTCGAGGCAAGACTGTCGCCATTCAAGGCATTGCTGGAAAAGTAGGTAGCATATTGGCCAGAGACTTGGCCCGCCAAGGAGCCATACTTATTGGTTCAGGAGGCGTAAACCAGTCAGCGGCTCAGAAAATCGCTACAGAAGTAGGTGCCAAGCTGGTTCCCCCGGATGAAATATATGAACAGCAATGTGATGTGTTCGCGGCTTGCGCTCTGGGCGGGACACTCAATGACAACACCATACCCAGACTGAGATGCCGCATCACTGCTGGGGGAGCGAATAATCAGCTGTGGGAACCGACCCGGCATGCGACAATGCTCCATGACAGAGGAATCTTACATGCCCCCGCGTTCTGGATAAACGGCGGAGGGGTAATAAACGTTGCTCATGAGCTCCATCCAGGAGGGTATTCTCAGGAGAGGGCCTTCGCAGACGTAAAGAAGATCTATGACCGGGGCAAGACGATAATTGACATCTCGCGAAAGGAAAAGGTACCCCCCTTCGTTGTCGCTGTCAGGCTGGCTGAAGATAGGATTCGAAAGGTCAAAAAAACAGCTCGGGAGGAACATGTGGATGGTCCGAGACATAGACCATCAGCTGTGTGAACAGCACTTCAGTTGCTTAATCCCAGGCCCTGACCGAACGTGGCTTCACTTGAGTAACACTCAGGCCGAAATCCCGAACGTAACTCTGCCTTCACACAAGACACGCACATGCCAAAGGGAACCGTAGTAATTGATCGAGAGCGGTGCAAAGGCTGCGGACTGTGTATCGCCTTCTGTCCCGAGGATGTGCTGGACTATTCGGCCGAATATAACCGGAGCGGCTACAACGTTGTCTGCATGAAACAACCTGAACGTTGCATCGGATGTGCCTTCTGTGCCCAGACATGTCCCGACATAGCGATTGAAGTCTATCGAGAGAAGAAACCGCAGCAAAGGAAGTGAAACCATAGGCAAGATCCTGATGACAGGAAATGAGGCTATGGCCGAGGCGGCTATTTGCGCAGGCTGTCGCGCTTACTTCGGCTATCCCATCACCCCCCAGAACGAGCTACTCGAATACATGGCGGCCCGCATGCCGGCGGTGGGCGGCGTGTTCGTCCAGGCGGAGAGCGAAGTGGCAGCAATCAACATGTGCTATGGAGCATCAGCAGCGGGCGCACGTACCATGACCTCGTCCTCCAGTCCGGGCATAAGCCTCAAAATGGAAGGAATATCCTATCTCGCCGCTGCGGATTTGCCCTGCGTGATCATCAATGTGGCGCGCGGCGGCCCCGGGTTGGGCAACATAGCCCCGTCTCAAGGAGACTACTTCCAGGCAACCAAGGGAGGAGGACACGGGGACTATCGCATGATTGTCCTCGGACCTGCCACCATCGCGGAGGCGATTGAACTCGTGATTCTGGCGTTCGACCTGGCAGATAAATATCGCGTTCCGGTGATGGTCCTGTCCGATGGCATGCTCGGTCAGATGATGGAGCCTGTCGTGCTTCCGGAACCGGTTGATCCGACCTCACTGCCCGCCAAGCCCTGGGCTCTCACCGGTGCCAGGGGTCGCGGTCCCAATGCGGTTACGAGTTACGCCATGGACCCTGTGGACCTGAACCGGATCAACACCCAGCGCCAGACCCGCTACCACCAGATAGAAGAGAAGGAGGTACGTTACCGGGAAACCGAGACCTCTGACGCCACTATTATCATAGTTGCCTACGGCACGGTGGCTCGAATCGCTAGAACGACGGTCAAAATGGCCAGGAGCCAGGGCATCAAGCTGGGACTGGTGCAACCTATCACACTGTGGCCCTTTCCGTACGCGGCACTTCGCATTCTATCCAGCCGGGTCAGTACCATCCTCACCGTGGAGATGAGCGCAGGACAGATGGTAGAGGATGTGCGCCTGGCAGTCGGCGACCGGGCCGCGACCCCCTTCTACGGCGAGCTCGGCGGACTGGTGCCCACGCCCAAAGACATCCTGAGAGAGGTGAAGCGTTATGTCAGTTAACAGGGACAACATGGTCAAGGTTTTCGAGCGACCCAGGAGCCTCACCGACGCCCAGTTCAGTTATTGCCCCGGGTGCCATCATGGGCTGGTGACACGAATCATCGCCCACACGATAGACGAGCTCGGCATCCAGGACCGCGCCGTAATCGTGGTCCCGGTCGGCTGTTCAGTCACCATGTACGAATGGTTTCGGTGCGACGGCATCCAGGCCGCCCATGGCCGGGCTTGTGCGGTGGCCACGGGCATCAAGCGAGTCAACCCGAACCTGATCGTTTTCACCTACCAGGGTGATGGCGATCTGGCTGCCATCGGCACGGCAGAATCAATCCATGCCGCCAATCGCGGTGAGAATATCACCGTAATTTTTATCAACAACCAGATCTACGGAATGACCGGAGGACAGATGGCGCCTACCACCCTCATCGGGCAGCGGTCAACCAGTTGTCCCGACGGGAGAAATGCTCAGCTCGCCGGCTATCCGATTCGCTTCGCTGAGATGATCGCCCAACTCGACGCCCCGGTCTATGTCACCCGCCAGGCTCTCTACGATCAGAAGCGAATCATGGCGGCAAGTCGGGCCATCAGTAAGGCCTTCCAATGCCAGGTTGAGGGCAAGGGATATTCGCTGGTGGAGGTCCTCGCCAATTGCCCAACCAACTGGCGGATGAGCCCGGTTGAGAGTAACAGTCACCTGATGAATGAAGTGGTCAGGACATTCCCGCTTGGCGACCTTGTGGACAGGGGCTAGCATGGAGAAATCATTTGTGTTTGCTGGCTTCGGCGGACAGGGAGTCATCCTGGCAGGGAAGCTCCTCGCCCAGGCAGGTGCGGACCACGGATTGCAGGTGACCTGGCTTCCCTCTTACGGCCCCGAGATGAGAGGAGGCACCGCGAATTGCACAGTGGTTCTTTCTGATGAGCCAATCGGCTCGCCCGTGGTGGATAACCCAACCGCCCTGGTCGCCATGAACCTGCCCTCTTTCGACAGATTTGAGAAGACTGTGGCTAAGGGAGGCACGATCCTAGTCAACTCCTCCCTTATCACCCACCCGACAAAACGCAACGACGTGCGGGTGCTAAGCGTGCCGGCAAATGACATCGCCGTGTCACTGGGCAACTCCCAGACAGCCAATATGGTCGCACTGGGCGCGATCATCAAGGCTACGGGGATAATCTCGCTCGAACTGATAAAGAGCGCAATGGCCAGGATTCTCAGTCACAAGGACAGTGTCAAGCTCATAGCGCTGAACGAGCAAGCGTTGGACGCAGGATACAACGCTGTCTAGAGGTGCGCTCAAAAACAGCGCCAGGGGATTGGTTGCCACTTAAATGACCCAGAATACACATTTTCCCTCTAACTGAGCCCTTTCTCTCCCTTGCACAATCGTCAGGAAAGTGCAATGCACACTTGGGAGCTGCGTCATTGTGGTATCCCGGGGGACATGATACTGGATTTACAGCAGGCCTGATGGGTGCGGAGTTCCTGGCATTGTAGAATCCTCTCCCTGCACCCCCTTGTCATTGCGAGGCGTCCCGAGCCCAAGCGAGGGATCTCGGGCCGAAGCAATCTCGTCTCCCTCGACCTGCTCTCCCTATGACTCCAGCAGGCGAGCGGGAGAGGAGCAAGAGCCTGTCCTGAGTTTATCGAAGGATGAGGGTGATACCCCCGCCAGGAGCCGGGCCTGACGATAGCGGAGGGGGCCGGTCACTGGATAGAGTTCCGCGTCAGAAGGATGAAGCAATCTGTAAAGACTTGCTCGCAGGAAGCAGGGATAGTTATGGACGGCACAAAAAACTGCCCCAAGCAACCTCCCTCTCCTTGGTTTCCTCCCCTCGTCCTTTCGACTTCCGCCTACTCAGTCTCGGTTCATCGTCCACCAACTTCCTGTTCGGTTGCTTGGGACAATCTTAATACTACCACATCCGTCAATAGTTTGTCAAATTTCCGTTCTTGAACCCTGAAATGGGCATAAGTTGCCACTTAAATGACCAAAAATACACATTTTCCGTGTAATTAAGCCCTTTCTCTGCCTTGTACAATCGTCAGGAAAGTGCAATACACATTTGGGAGCTACGTCATTGTGGTATTCCGAGGACATAGTACCCGATTTATAGCAGGCCTGATTGGTACGGCGTCCCTGGAATTCAGCGAGTCCGCTGAGCGGACAGACGATGATGACGGCGCTCTGCACCCGCTCTCTGCTATTGAACACTACGCTAGATTGTTCAACTTCCCGTCTATTTCCATTACTAGCTAGTTCCGACAAATTGCGTAACATGGGGGGTGTTCAAGCACAGGATAAGGGCGGGAAAGGCGGCTTCCGTCACTGCTCCACCCAATAATCGGCCAACACTTCAGCCTGTTTAAGCACTGTATCAATAGCCTTCTGTTGTTTGTCTGGCGGATACCCATATTTATTCAAAGTACGCCTCACAATGACCATGAGTTTTGCTCTGGCACTCTCTTTCATTGCCCAATCGATGGTCGCATTCTTGTGGACTTTGTCCGCGATTTCACGGGCTATGTTTTTCAGTGTTTCATCACCTAAAATCCTTACCGCGCTGTCGTTGACTTCCAATGCGGTGTAGAATGCAAATTCGTCTTTGGTTAATTTTAGCTTCTCTGCCAAACCATCTACGGTACGAATTTGCCTGGCGATTGCCACCAATTCTTCGATGATTTCAGCGGTTGTCAAAAGGTTATTCTGGTACTTCTTGATGGATGCTTCAAGCATCTCCAGAAGATTCTTGCCTTCCGTAATATTGAATCTCAGCCGCACCTTGATTTGATCATTGAGGATCTTCTTCAAGAGTTCAATGCCAAGGTTCTTGTGCTTCATCTCCTTTACATCTTGAAGGAATTCTTCAGATAGTAATGAAATGTCCGGCTTTTTAATTCCTGCCGCATCGAAAATATCCACAACTTGGGTTGATTCAACTGCCTGATTCACAATCTGCCGGATAGCGGTTTCATAATTCTTTTTATCACCGCTATCACCTTCGCCTTCAAACTTGAGCAAGCGTGCCCGAACTGACTGGAAAAAGGCGATTTCATCGGTCAGAGCAAGCGCATCTTCATGCGGGACGGCCAGTGCAAAAAGCTTTGAAAGTGCGGTTGACTCATTGATGAAGCGCTCCCTGCCCTGTTCTCTTGAAAGTATGAATTCCTCGGCCTGAAGGATGATAGAAAGACGCCCAGAAGTGCCTACACTGAAAAAACGCATATAATCGAATCCATGAAACATCTGGCGCACGACTTCAATCTTTTCAAGAAGCATCTCTAATGCTTTTTCCTGTGTCTCCACAGCATTTCCTTTTCCCCCGGAACTTGCATAAAAAGCCATTGCATCTTTTAACGCGTTCCCTATGCCGATATAATCAACAATAAGTCCGCCTTTTTTATCATCGCCAAATACACGGTTCACACGTGCGATTGCCTGCATGAGGGTGTGTCCTTTCATTAGCTTGTCAATGTAGAGCGTATGGAGACAGGGAACATCAAAGCCGGTCAACCACATATCCCGCACAATAACCAGCTTCAAAGAGTTCTGCGGGTCTTTCATGCGGTCGGAAAGTAAGCGGCGGTCTTCCTTATTCGTCCTGTGATAAGCAGGAATCACCAAGCTCTCAGGGTCTTCCGGGTCAAACTCCATTTTATCGGATGAGGAAGAAGTCATGACGACTTTTAAAGCCCCTTTCTTCAGGTCTGCATCCTGCCAGTGAGGTCTTAGAGCAACAATTTCATCATAAAGGGCGACTGCTATGCGACGGCTCATGGTGACTATCATCGCCTTGCCAGCAAAAACTTCCGTGCGCTTTTCAAAATGCAAAATGATATCCCGTGCCAGATTCTTCAACCGCTCGGGATTTCCGACAATAGCTTCAAGTCTAGTCCATTTGATTTTAGCCTTCCGGGTTTCGGGAACTCCGTCATCAGCCATTTCCCTGTCATATTCTTCTATAAGTTTACGGCCATCTTCTGTAAGGTTAACTTTAGCCAGACGGCTTTCGTAGTATATCTTTACCGTTGCGCCGTCTTCCACGGCCTGGGCGATATCGTATATGTCAACATAATTGCCGAACACCGCCGGTGTGTTTATATCGGTGCTTTCTACCGGTGTGCCGGTAAAACCGATGAAGGTCGCGTTTGGGATGGCGTCCCTCAGATACTTGGCAAAACCATAGGCAATGCGCTTTCCGTTAAGTTTGCCGGTATCATCCTTTGTATCAACCAGCTTTGCCTTAAACCCGTATTGCGTGCGGTGCGCTTCGTCCGCGATAACGATAATATTACGGCGTTCGGACAAGCGGTCGTATGCGGCGTGGTCATTCTCAGGGAAAAACTTCTGAATGGTCGTAAACACAATCCCGCCGGAAGCTACTTTGAGCAGGGACTGCAAATGCTCGCGTGATTCCGCCTGTACCGGAGGCTGGCCTAGTAAACTTACCGATGCGGCAAAGGTATCAAAAAGTTGCTGGTCAAGGTCGTTGCGATCCGTAATGACGACAATGGTCGGGTTATCCAGATTATGTATCAGTTTTCCCGCGTAAAAAACCATAGAAAGGCTTTTTCCTGAACCTTGCGTGTGCCAGACAACACCGGCTTTGCGGTTTCCTTTTTCGGTTGTGGCAAGACGAGTACTTTCTACAGCTTTGTTCACCGCGTGGTACTGGTGATATGCTGCCAGTTTTTTCACCGTCTCAATCTGCGTAAGCCCCGTTTTAATATCAGTCTTTTTCTCTTTCTCGAAAACGATAAAGTTCCGTATCAAATCAAGCAGCGTTGCCTTGTTCAGCATGCCCTTGATGAGCACTTCGAGCTGGCTTACATGGGCGTAAGATACCTTTTTGCCGTCAATGGTTTTCCATGTCTGGAACCTGCTGAAGGCAGATGAGATCGTCCCCGCCTTTGCTTCCAGTCCATCGGAGATGACACAAAAAGCGTTGTAGAAAAAGAGGGAAGGAATCACAATCTTATAGGTCTGTATCTGGTCGTAGGCTTTGCGGATAGAGGCGTGTTCGTCGGCCGGATTCTTAAGCTCTATCACCACCAGCGGCAGGCCGTTTACAAAGAGGATCACATCGGGCCGTTTGTTCTGATTGCGTTCGCTGACGGTAAACTGATTTATGGCAAAGAAAACATTGTTCTCCGGATTCTGAAAATCAACCAGCCAGACCCGCTCGCCCCGTTCTTGTCCTTCCTTCCGCACTGAGACTGGAACGCCTTCGGCAAGCATTTTGTGAAAGGCTTCGTTTGCGTCAATAAGCTGGGGAAAAAACACGGACAGAGCCGCTTTAAGGGCCTCCTGCCGCGCCGTTTCCGGCACCGCAGGATTCAGGCGGTTTATGGCTTGTTCCAGCGTATGCTTTAATACGACATCGCCATAGCTTGCGCGCTTTTCCAGTTCGCCGTAAGGTGCCAGAGATTCAGCTACCAGGAAACTCTGAGTGGCTTCAACATCGGGCGCAATGGACGGTCCAGGGACGTAGGAAAAGCCGAGCCGCTTGAGCTTGTCAAGAGAGAAGATTTCGATCTCTGATTCGGTGAAGGCAGTCATTGATGTACTCTTTTATAGCCATTTTGGAAGCCTATCTCTCTTTCAATTATTTCTCGCTTATATCTGCGATAGCGGCTTTCAATACTTGCATGCATATTTCTGCTGTATGCTTATCAGGATTGAATTTTGAAACCATTTGCTGATATGGATGTATGTAATTCCGGAAATCCCGAAGAGCATGGCTGAATTTTTTAACATCCAATCCTAAGAATTCTATTTCGTAAGAAACGTCTATGAAATTTGATAAAGTCCAGGCTTGAAATAGTTTTACTTTGCCTTGTTCATCTTTGGGGCTTGTTGTAGCCTGGTTAAATTTCTTGGGATTCTGCGTGGCAACTGCTAAAAGAATGCCTTCAAGAATGCTCCCACACAAAAAAATCGCAGATAATGAGCACCCATTCTTTAGGCATATACATGCTTCCTTTATTCTGCTATCTAGTATTGGAATAAGTGCTGATTCGATTTTAAGATTACTAACCGTAATTTCTCCAAAATCTTTTGTTAAAAAATCGCTCTCGCTATCCATTTCTTCTTGTGGTCTGCCGAGTAATCGGCTTACAATCCTTCTACATTCAAAATATCCTGTACTTGTTGGGGCATTTCCTTTCTTATCATTTTCAAACTTCCAAACATCCAATACCGTAGAGAGTACTTTCCCAACAACAGGATCTGACTCTGATTCCCAAAAGCTCCTCATCCTTTTTGCTTTGGAATCTCCATAGGTGGTGTATTTGTTATCGTAAATATCAATCTTAACAGTATCGCTAAAAAGCTGAGCAAAAGAATTATTTGTGAAGTCTAATACATATCCTCCGGACATGCCGAATAAACCTTCGAAGTATCTTTTTTCAATCGTGGTTAAGCTGCTCATAATTTCACCCTCACTTCGCCGGACATAAGCTTCGGAAGGAGAGTGTCCCGGAGGCGGGAGAGCGTGCGGATTTGCCTATGTTTGACAAATACTTGTCGAATTAAATCCTTTGCTAACTCTGTAAATTCAATCTCTTTACTTTTATCAGGTATTGAAAATTCAAAAGTCGGGATTGCCTCCTTGTTCAAATGCAAGACGGTTGTGCCATTCGCACAGCCAAGACAATGATGTTTGAACTTGCGGCTTCGCATCAGGAAATATAGAAACTCTTTTGAAACCCAGTCCATTTTTGGAACTACTTTTACTAAATCCATAGAAATAACAAGCGTATCGTAAATTGGACTGGAAATAATCAACGCCGGATTGCCGAGTACCTCTGCCTCCTGCGTAATGTCTGTATGTGCAACAACTAAATCCCCTTCAAGAACAATCTGCTGTACTTTATGTTTGCCAGTGAACTCTTTAAATCCGTCAACACTGAAGCCGCCGTACCTGTTAAAACTTTTTAGTGTTACAAGAGCAGTCTTTGAAGGATTTAATTCTGAACTCTTGTATGAAACTCCATTAATACAACTTACATAGTCGTTCAAACATGCAGTTGCCGAATTATTTCTTTCTTCCACAAACATCTTCCGCCAGAGGGCCTCGGCCATTCCTTCCAGCGTTTTGTTCTGCCGGTGCAGGAGGTCAATTTTGTCATCAAGGCTGGAAAGCACGCCGGCAATGGCGCGCTGTTCGGGGAGTGGGGGGAGAGAAAAAGAGATTTCCTTTAAATCTCTAATCGGTAATTGTGGTTGTGCGCTTCCAGTAGCAAATACATCAAAATCACCTTTAAGGTATTTGAATAACTGATGGGTATATTCTGGCAAAATACCCTCGAGATCAGGCCTTATAATAACCATTCCAGAGTTAATTCTAATATGTTCATAGGGGATCCTTTCATTGAAAAAACCAATATTGCCCACCGTTCCTCGCGTTGTTAAAACAATGTCATTCCTTCGAAGCTTACCTTTTCGTAGTATTTCATCCTTTTCTTTTGAGATGAAATAGCATTCATCAAAAGCAAAGCCATCTGTCGTCACGTTCTTTGCATTTAGAAAAAGACAATATCCATTTTGATTGAATTCATCCTGTTTAGGGTAATTGGTTCCTCTATCCCCATCAATAATTTCAAAAGGAGCATCAGCTATCCTGCATTCCTTCCACTCACTCATTATTTGGTCTCCCAGCACAGCCCTATTGTTCGCCCAGCCGGTACCCCCATCATTCCCGTAAAGCGTGCATCAATTGCCGCAATTCTACGCATTGCTTCATGGACCGGTTCTATATTACAGGTAGATAATTGGGTCTTATGGCAAATCCATTCTGCTACAGCCACGCTCGCGAACAAATGCTTATTATCAAGCCCAAGAGTTGTCCACCGTTTGTCTTTGTTAGGTATTAGGGGTCTGATTGCGAATTCACGGTTCCAGAGTCGACCGTGGTGGGCGCAGGTATTGCGTAAATAGGTAACGACATGCATCCAGTTTCCAAAAACATCATGGTGAATTTCAAGGATTGAACAAATGCGGCGCTGTGGGTCGGGTAATAAATTACTATACAGAAGAGAAAGACTTCCCATGCTCATAATCTCGCAAGCCATCCAGAGAGGTAACTGGGGAAAGCCAGTGTATTTGGTTTTATAATGCTCTAAGAAAGTCTCCTTGCCCCGGGTGATTTCCTCTTCTAACGACGCCATCCATTCGGCGTGTTTAGATTTATCGCGAAATAGTGCCGGGTCATAATGGGAAAAAGCGCCCCAGCCATGGCTCAATTCATACACAATCCGAGTTCGGAAGAATACTTCTATCGGTGATAACAATGCGAGTAAGGCATTACGGAGTTCTTCATCCAAACGGTACAATTCTACGATTTTTTCAAATGTTGCCCCAGGGGGAAAAATATCACGAATTTTCTGGAACGGAATGCAGTATGCGCTAAACCGGTAATAATTTACATACTGAAGGAATTTAATAGCATCATCGGTAGCCTTAACTGTGAGTCCACGACTTTGAAGAAGCGCGACCTGCTGTGCATAGGTTAGTGGGGGCTTGGTATAATGTTCAGTCATTCTACCCCCAAAACAAAAAAACCCACCATGTTGCGCATGCCTTGCGGCAGAGGCTTGGTGGGTATGTTATATGTACTATAGAACATATTGTGAAAAATGTCAATAGCCGTCAGGTTCAGGTTAAGTATACTCGTGGTTGGTAATTTATATATAAGATTATTGAGGGAAATGTAAAGTAATGGTAATTCTCCCATCACAGTACATAATTCAAAATAAGGGGGAATATGCATAATACCAAGCTATCTCCGCTCGAACTCAGGCTTGAAACTATCAAGAGTCTCGGCAACTTTCAGCTTCAATTGCTCAAGGGTTTCTACAACGGGCATTCCATCTCGGAAAATTACCTCAATCGCCGCAATATCATCCATGTTCACGGTTTGCTCAGCACCGAGGGCTTCTGTGCTACTTATTTGAGAAGCCGACCTGACGGGGCAATCAATGAAAGTGAGTCTCATATGCTTATCTGGATTGGAAATAGAGGCAAGAGTCTTCGTCCAGTCACATCCCTTGAAAGGTTGCAAACTCTCGATAGCTGCGAAATGTCTAGGATTAAGACCGTTGAGACGCCTTTTAGCATGACTGAGAAAACCCTTTGGCGTGTCCTCGATAAGGAATTGTGTGTTCTTTACAATCTGCTTGGCATCGAAGCGGGCAAGCTCATAAACCAAGTAATCCAGGGCGGCACGCAAATTATAAATGACTTCACCAACGAGAATACTAATTATCATCGGTTGACGGGAAGGGGGGATTTCGATGACACGAAAGGTAGCCCACCCGTTACCAATTGGCGGGCGCAGCATTATGCGCTGTGTATTTACCACAATACGCTTAAACTTCTCTCTCCGCAGAAGATTGACCCGCTGTTTCAAATCCAACAGGTGTTCGCCTGCCCTACTGACCCGCTCATTAGCGCCATCCAAAGGGTTCATACGTTATATTACCATTATGGAGGAGAAAGTGGGAAGGGATTATTATTTAGTAAATTGTAAAGTAGAAACAACCACGAGTATACTTAGCCCAGGTTCAGAGATGTACTTACTAGCTCTTTTTTTGTAATATTAAGCTTTGCCATATTGTACTTTAAACCTTGAAAGTAAAACATAAATCCCTTTGTTTTACTTTGTAAGCCCTTCTCATGATTGCTTTATATCCAATCGGGACAGATTCTCCCGGATGAGTCCATTCAGCCGCGCTTCCTCTTGCATCTGCTCGTAAAGTTCTGCCGTGAGCTTGCCGAAACGCTCGGCGAAATCAAAATCATCCTCATCTTCCGGTAAACCTATGTAACGTCCCGGCGTGAGCACATAATCCTTTTCTCTGATTTCATCGAGCGTCACCGATTTGCAAAAGCCAGGCACATCCTCGTAATTGTCTGTCTTGTTGCGCCAGTGGTGGTACGTCTCGGTTATTTTGGCGATGTCTTCAGCGGTAAAATCTTTTGTCCGGCGGTTAATCAGATAACCGAGATTGCGGGCGTCGATAAACAAAACTTTGTCCAGACGGCCTTCTTTCCTGCGCGACAGGAACCAGAGACAGGCGGGTATCTGCGTATTCAAAAAGAGTTTTGCCGGAAGGTTGACGATACAGTCAAGAAGTCCGGCTTCGATAATGGCTTTGCGTATTTCGCCCTCACCGCTGGTTTTGGAAGTAAGAGAACCCTTGGCGAGCACAAAGCCTGCCATGCCTTTAGGCGACATATGATAGATGAAATGTTGAATCCAGGCGTAATTGGCATTGCCAGCGGGTGGAACGCCATACTTCCAGCGGGCGTCATCTTTCAAAAGATCCCCCGACCAGTCGGAGTCGTTGAACGGCGGATTGGCCAAGATAAAGTCGGCCTTCAAGTCTTTATGCGCGTCATTGAGAAACGAGCCTTCATTGTTCCACTTGATATTTGAGCTATCAATTCCCCGAATAGCCAGATTCATTTTGCACAAACGCCAAGTTGTTTGGTTTGACTCTTGGCCGTAAATGGAAATCAGGTCAGCAGGATTAAGGTTGATGCCATTACCTCTCTTTTTATAGTGGTCCTGGTGAGCAGCAATGAACTTCTCGCTCTGAACAAACATACCGCCCGACCCGCAGCAAGGGTCGAATACCCGTCCTTCGTATGGTTCAAGCATTTCAACCAGCAGCTTGACTACGCTTCTGGGCGTGTAGAACTGGCCGCCCTTTTTCCCTTCAGCAAGCGCGAATTGACCGAGGAAATATTCATACACCTGGCCGAGCACATCCTTGCTTTGTGCTTGCTCGGTCCCGAGCGCAATCGTGCCGACAAGGTCGATGAGACCGCCTAAACTCGCCCGGTCCAGGTTCTGACGAGCGTAAACTTTGGGAAGGACGCCCTTAAGGGAAAGGTTCTGGCGTTCAATGGCTTCCATGGCCTCGTCCACATAACCGCCAATATCCACTTTTTTGCCATTATCGAGAAGGATTTCGGTCTTCTTGGCGTTATTGGAAATGGGTTTCCAGCGGGCGACAGGCGGGACAAAGAAAACCTTTTCTTTGGTATATTCGTTGAGGTCTTCCGGGTCAGCCCATTCGTATTCGCCCTTGCCGTTTACAAGTTTAGAATGCAGGACTTCGAAGGCATCGGATATGTATTTCAAAAAAATCAAACCAAGGACAACATGCTTATATTCCGCGGCATCCATGTTCTTACGCAGTTTATCCGCGGATTGCCATAGAGTCGCTTCGATGGATTCGTGTTTGTTACTCTTCTTGTCTGATTGCTTGACTTTAGGCATTATGTCTCCGTTCTATTTTTGCCCTTCTGACATTTTATATTAACCTTGCTGCTTCGTTTTTGTTTTCGTCAAACTCCCATATTTCTGTATTCTTGGGTATCAAATGCGGATATATGCGAATATAATATTGGACCAGAGTCTCTTTTCTCTTCTGGCTATAATCTTTTAACACAAATAATATCTTGCGAAATTCACCAGGCGCTGCATAGAAATAATACATCGCCTCATTCCATTCCGTCATCTTTGCACTTGGGACATTTCTCCCTTCAGTCCATTTATGAGATTTGCATTCAACTAAAACCTTCACTGTTGAATCACCCAGATCAAAACTATGTAGCTTTGTGCCATTGATTCCAATTGGAATAGAGAGACCAGGATGCAAGGTCAAGTTAATGGATGCAAAAAATAATTGTGCCTTTAATTCGAAGGCCTTCCCAACACTGGAATTACTAGCCACCCCTTTACGCTGAAATGGTTTATCCATCCTTGCCTTCCTCATACTGCCAACAACTACCTACTATTATACTCGCAGTAATCTGGTTATATCACTGGCACAGTTTGCGATGTCAAACCCCCTCTATTGGCGGGGAGAAAATCCCTAGCGATAGCTGGTGTTTAAGAAGATCGCAGAATTGAACGAAACGTCACTTTGTGCAATTCAAGAAGTACAATATATAACCGTCATTGCCTAGAGGGTAGGCCGATGAGGGAAGATGCGCAAAGTGTCTTCTGGCTAGTTGAGGAATACTAAGGCGTAAGCTTAAAAATCGTCGATCCAGCCGACAACCCCCGAACCTGCGTGAACGCAGGTGAGGGCAAAGTCCTCATGGGAAACCAGGTCTGACTCCGGAATGTCACTGAGGACGGCTACGGATTTTTGCCCCTTTATTATCGCCTCCTCGATTGCCATCGTAAGAGTCACGACATCATCATAGAGGCATTTTACTTCCATCTCCAATTTCCTACTCCCTAAACTGGCTATCACCTTCGTTATTAGTAGTTGCCCGGAGAAGTCGGAGCACAACCTGTCTTTCATAACTCCCCTTTCCCCTCTTATCTTAAGAGGGGAAATCAGGCAACTGCATTCTTAAACACCTTCTAGAATCTTAATAAGAGTCCTATGGCCTGTCTATGGCCTAAAAGTCCTACACTTGAGCGGCAGGATTTCCTTTTATAGCCCAAAAGTCCTAAGGAGAGGGAAACTTCCCCTCATCCCTGAGCAAAACGAATATAGTTGGAAATGGTCAAAAATAGTTAATTAGGGCTAGTGGAAATTTCAGACTCTGGTCTGATTAATTACCTCGAATTTACCGGTGGCATTACCGGGTTCCGTAAGAAGGGTTAGGGTGTCAACCAAGGCTGAGGCCGGGCACTACATCCAGGTCATAGCCACTCATCTCGCCCGCCCGGAAACGATAATAGCCACAGGCAGCCACCATAGCAGCATTATCAGTACATAAGTGGGGAGGGGGAATAAGAACCGGCACCGGCGAGCTGGCGAGGAAATGCTGCGTTAACATCTTATTGGCTGCCACTCCACCGCTCAGCAAAATCTGCTCCACCTTCAATTGTTTAGCGGCCTCAATCGTTTTGACAACCAACACCTCGGCTACAGCCAACTGGAAACTGGCTGCGGCATCAGCCACTGACACCTCTCCCTTGTGAACAAGATGCCACAAGGCGGTTTTCAAGCCACTGAAGCTGAAATCATGGCTGCCTTTGAGCCAGGCCCGGGGAAGTGATAGGCAAGGGATTCCAGAGCGGCTTGCCTCTTCAATAGCCGGACCCCCGGGGTAGCCCAGACCCAGGATTCTGGCTGCTTTGTCAAAGGCTTCGCCAGCAGCGTCATCACGGGTCTGCCCTAACTTCTCATATTGCCCGTGTCCCTTCATCAGTATTAAATCGCTGTGCCCACCGGAGACAATGAGACACAGGTAGGGGAATTTCACGGCACAATCCGCCCCCTCCATTTCCTCTCCCTCTCGCCTGCTGGAGTCATACGGCGAGCAGGTGACGGGAGAGGACTCAGGTGAGGGTGCCAGCCAGTTAGCATAGATATGTGCCTCAAGATGATTAACCCCGATAAGAGGTAAATTTTTGGCCAAGGCAATTGCCTTAGCCACGTTGACGCCGACCAGCAGCGACCCGGCCAGACCCGGGCCGAAGGTCACAGCAATGCCATTGATATCCTGCCAGGAGACTCCGGCCATCGCCTGGCTGATAACGGGGATGATAGTAAGGACATGCTGCCTTGAAGCAACTTCGGGGACCACGCCGCCGTAGCGAGCATGAATGTCTATTTGGGAAGAGACGACATTAGAGACAATTCTACTGCCGTCCTGAACTATAGCAGCGGCAGTCTCATCACAGGAGGTTTCAATCCCCAGGATTTTCATACTGTTGACTTCACACCGACATTCATAACTCCTCTAACCCCTCTTATCTTAAGAGGGGGAAGCCTGGAAAAACTTGCCTGTTATCGCGGTGAAGCCTCGTCTTGCATTTATGTTAGTATTCTAATAGAGAAGGAAAGCTTAGGCAAGCAATGATGGGTTGCCTGGCTTTGTCCGGTATGCTAACTTAGTTTTCTGTTTCAGGTGTTTTGAGTATGACCTCCATCATTGTCGCCGGCGGCAAAAGCTTAAGGCTTGGTCGAAGCAAGGCTCTGGAGACGATCGGAGGCAAGAGCCTTATCCAGTGGGTAGTTGACCGCCTTTCCGTCCTCAGCACTGAGATAATCATAGCAACCGCTCATGGTGAAGCAATTCCCTGCTCCTCAGCGGGAAGGATAAAAACAGTGGCCGATATCTATCCGGAAAAAGGTCCATTGACGGGCATTTACTCGGGGTTAATGGCCTCATCGAGTCCGCGGGCTATCGTCGTTGGCTGCGATACACCGTTTTTGAGCGTGGGCTTGCTTGAGTATATGACTCAAATCTGTTCTACATTCGATGTTGTGGTTCCCCGGATAAAAGATAAAGTAGAGCCACTTTGCGCAGTTTATTCCAGGAGTTGCCTGGCCCCCATCCAGGAATTGCTGGAGCAAAATGAACGAAGAATTGTCGAACTCTTTGGTATGGTCAAGGTCAAGTATATCGAAGAGGATGAGATAAATGGCTTTGACCCGGAGCACTTAAGCTTTTTCAATATAAATAGCCAGGATGATCTGGAGAGGGCAAGAAAGCTAGCAACCGAGAAAGGATGGCTCCCTTAACCTGTTCGCTGAGGATAATAGAATGACTGAAGTTACTTATGAGCCTGGACACCGGCGGCTTCAGCCTGAAGGGCAACTCTGGCTAGCTCCTGAGCATCCCCCTTCACGGGACTGGGGCCAAGCTTCTTAATCTCTGAAATGAAATCGGTGACCACCTGGGCAAATCTCTGCCCTTCGGCAGCGGAAACCCACTCGAGCTTCAGCCGTTCCGGCTCGATTCCCAACTGGGGCAAGAGCTTTTTGAGAAGCAAAATCCTCCTCAATGTTTTGTAGTTCCCCTCCAGGTAGTGACAATCCCTGGGGTGACATCCCCCTATAAAAACACCGTCAGCTCCTTTTTGAAAGGCTTCCAAAACATACACAGGAGCCACCGCCCCCGAACACATCAGCCTTATCATTCTCAAATTGGGAGGATATTGGAACCGGCTTATCCCGGCAAGGTCAGCACCGGCATAGGCACACCAGTTGCAGCAAAAGCCAACAATTTTAGGCTCAAAGTTATTCATCATCATACTCCTGTCAAAGCAGCGTCAAGCATTACCGAGATTTGTTTTCTGGTAAATCCCCGCTGCTGAACAGCGCCGGAGGGACAGGCGGCACAACAAGTGCCACAGCCCTTGCAAAGAGCTTCGTTTACGGCAGAAACGCCCTTATCCCGATTCACAGCTATTGCCCCATAAGGGCAGAGGACCTCGCACACGCCACAACCACTGCATAGTGCCTCGTCCACGAAAGCGACGATTCCTTCACCAATTATGGCATCCTTGACCAGTATGGTAGTAGCACGAGAGGCAGCAGCTTTGGCCTGGGCAATGCTTTCCTCGAGGGATTTCGGCGCGTGAGCCAGCCCGCAGACGAAGACCCCGTCTGTGGCAAAGTCAACAGGACGTAGTTTGACGTGCGCCTCCAGGAAGAAGCCGTCTTCATTCACCGGCACCTTGTACAGCATGGCAAGCTCCCTCACATCCGGTGAGGAGGCCATCGCTACGCTCAGGGCAATGATGTCAGCATCAATAGCTATCTCATCGCCAAGCACTTTATCCTTGACCTGGACCCTGAGCAGAAGCTGACTACCTTTTCTCTCCTGTCTTACTTTAGGTTTATCTTCCAAATCGTAATGCAAAAAGATAATCCCTTTCCGCCTT
>Ga0214474_1000346_pt1 | contig 23644 bp, 23 predicted proteins | sample RVTome_2_FD_187335 | JGI IMG/M metagenome (GOLD analysis project Ga0214474, IMG submission 187335) | Soil microbial communities from uranium-contaminated site in the Upper Colorado River Basin, Wyoming, United States - RVT95D214 HiSeq ...
TCGGCTGGTCGTTGGACGATAAGACAGAGCTTTTGACCGGAGAAGACATTGTGAAGCATTTCTCCCTGGAACGAATTAGCAGGACTGCGGCAGTGTTCAATAAGGACAAGCTGGATTGGATGAACGGAATTTACCTCAGGGGCTTGAGTTTGGAGGAATTTACCAGCAAAGCTATGCCCTTTTTAGAGAAAGGCTTGCCGGCCGAAGTTAAGCGTCCACTGGATACTAGCTATATCGTGAAGTTTGCGCCTCTAATTCAAGAACGAGCCAGGACACTGGCGGAAGCGCCACAGCTCAGCGATTTTTTCTTTGTTGATGAGCTGGTATATGATTCAGGGCTGTTACTGGGCAAAATAGATAAAGCTGCAGCCATTAAAAGCCTGCAGGCATCAGTCGCTAAGATGAACAGTTTGAACAATTGGGAGGCAGCGTCTTTAGAGGCTGTTTTTCGACCATTGGCCGATGAGCTAAAACTGAAGACAAGCGTGTTTTTCGGTCTGCTGCGGGTGGCGATTACGGGCAGGACAGCAGCGCCGCCTCTATTTCAAACCATGGAGGTCTTGGGCAAGGAGCGGTGCCTGAAGCGTTTGAAGGCGGCACTAGATAAAATTTCTTAGGTCTTTTTCTTTTCCGTTCGCCCTGAGCTTGTCGAGGGATAACCGTGCGGGTAGCGTGGAGCATCTGCTCCACGCGGGCAGACCTGAAGGTCCGCCCCTATATTTCCCCGTTCACCCTGAGCTTGTCGAAGGGTGAGTCCGCGTAATTAGTAGGAGCGTTAAAGCTTCTGGCACCTGGGACAGAAATAGCTGCCTCGATTTCTGATAGCCAGGCGTTGTATGGTTGTGCCGCAGACGGGACATGGCCTGCCTCCGCGGTGAGCCACGCGGAAGTTGTCATGCGCCGTGCCCAACCGCCCATCGGGACGTTTATAAGTGTCAATACTGGCGCCCTTGCTATCAATGGCTGACTCCAGGACATCGACAATGTCTTTATGCAGGTTTTGGATTTCTTGCGGTGACAGGCTATTTGCTTTTCGTAGCGGGTGAATTTTAGCCGCAAACAGCGCTTCATCGGCATACATGTTGCCGATGCCGGCGATGAAGCCCTGGTCAAGAAGAAGGGCTTTTATCGGTGCCTGACGTTTGTGCAAACGTTCAGCCAGAGTCTCGACGGTGAACTCCGTGTCTAACGGCTCCGGGCCCAGCTTGCCGGTAACCGCCTGTTCATCTTTCAGCAGCCACATCGCTCCCAGCCGTCTTCGGTCGGTAAAGACAAGCCGCCTGCCGTCGTCAAGGTGGAAGATGACTCTAGCGTAGCCGTCAGGTTGTTTTGGATTCAGCAGCAGAGCCCCGGTCATTTTGAGGTGGATTACCAGCTTGTTACCGCCGGAGAGTCGGAAAATCAGGTATTTGCCACGGCGCTTGAGGCCGTATATGCTTTGCCCTATCAATTTGCGGCGAAACTCATTGGCTGGAGGCTGTTTCACCGGCTTGGCATCGCAGACGGTGACTTCGGTAAATCGCCGTCCGATTACATGAGGTGAAAGCTCGTTCTTTATGGTCTCTACTTCAGGCAGCTCGGGCAATGTTTCGTAACCACCTTTAAATTAATTACGGTTGACAGACACTCGTATTGTAGCCTAGGAGAGTGCCTAGCAGCAATGTATTTTCACCGTATCCCACCATAACTGGTTACTTATTCTACTCCCGCCATGGTTCGACAAGCTCACCACGAGCGGGACCTTTTATTCACCGCGAGCCGAACCATTTATTCAGCGTGAGCGGATTATTTGAACATTCACCTTGAGCACTCATCCCGTTCACCCTGGTCTTTTTCCATTCCGTTCACCCTGAGCTTGTCGAAGGGTGAGAGCACCACTGAGCTTCGTGCTCACAGTCCATCTACTTAAACTTGTGTCTTGAACATCTGATGGGTATAATTCTGAACTCAAAGAGATCAAATGCAAAAAGGGAAATTATTAATCCTGGTGATGGCCGCCTCGCTGATATTGTTCAGTTGCGTTAGTCCGGCCCAGGAACATGCCATTAAAGGTAATGAATACTATAACCAGGGGCAATACGATGAAGCCATCACTGAGTTCAGTGAGGCGATTGAGCTGGAACCTGCAAATGCCGGGTTCTATTTCAGCCGGGGCAATGTGTACCTTAAAAAAGGGCGGTTGCAAACCGCCGTAGCCGATTATGACAAGGCTATTGCGCTTAACCCGAAGCTGGCTATGGCTTACAACAACAGGGGACTAGCTTATGCCGGCCAGATGCAGTATGACCGAGCCATAGTTGATTATAGTAAAGCCATCGAACTAGACCCGAAGCTGGCTGTAGCCTACGATAACCGCGGCCTTATGTATCGCGATAAGGGAGAGTACGACACGGCCATATCTGATTTTAATAAGGCGATTGAGCTGGACCCCACGCTGGCCAAAGCGTATTTTAACCGCGGTTTTGCCTATAACAGGAAGGGTGATAAGACCCAGGCCAGAGCTGATTTGGACAAGTGCATTGAAATTTCCACCGACCCTGCGCTCACCAAGGCAGCCCAAGAGCTACGGGAGAGGTTGTGAAAATCTGTTGATTCTCCTGGAAAGAATGTGCGCATTTTATCCCATCTCCGCCCAGTTTTTACCCAGCTTGATGTCAATTTTCAATGGCACACTGAGCTTTAAGGCCTGCGGCATTATTCGGGACACCAGCTCTTTCATCCGGTCTATTTCCTCAGGTGGCACTTCGAAGAGCAGCTCATCGTGTACTTGAAGCGTCATTCTGCTGCGCAGGCTGCTCTTTTCCATCTCACGGTGGATGTTGACCATGGCGATTTTGATGATATCGGCTGATGTTCCCTGCACCGGCATGTTGATTGCCATCCGCTCGGCAGCTTGTCTTACCTGCCCGTTGGGAGATTTGATTTCGGGTATGTAGCGTCTCCTGCCCATCACCGTTTGTACATACCCCAGCTCTCTGGCCTGGTTCTTGGTGTTCTCGATATATTCTCTGACCTTAGGATATTTCTCGAAGTAGGCAATGATAAATTGGGACGCTTCCTCACGGCTGAAACTGGTGGCCTGCTCCAGACCGTAGCCGCTCATGCCGTAGATGACGCCGAAGTTGACCGTCTTAGCTACACGCCGCATCTCCGTGGTCACCTTGTCCTGTGGTACGTTGAAGATGCGGGCAGCGGTAGCAGCGTGGACGTCTTCGTCCCTGAGGAAGGTGGCGATAAGCTCCGGGTCCTGTGAGATGTGGGCTAATACCCTGAGGTCGATTTGAGAGTAATCCGCGGACAGAAGTTGCCATCCCGGCTCAGCGATGATAGCCTGTCTGATTTTGCCACCCAGTTCGGTTCTTATGGGGATGTTCTGCACGTTAGGCTCGCTGGAGGATAGCCGGCCGGTGGTAGTGCCTGTCTGATTGAAGCTGGTATGAAGCCTGCCAGTCTTGGGGTTGACCAGTTCGCAGAAGGCATCGGTATAAGTTGACTTCAGCTTGGCTAGCTGGCGGTATTGCAGGACAAGTTCAATTATGGGGTGAGCGCCTTTTAGTTCCTCGAGCGACGAAGCTTCAGTAGAATAGCCGCTTTTTGTCTTACGCGGTTTGGGTAGCTTTAGCTCTTCATAAAGGATTCTGGACAGCTGCTGTGACGAGTTTATGTTGAACCTGTAGCCAAGACTATTGTAAACCTCGGCTTCCAGCCTGAGCATATCCTTCCCCAGGCTGTGAGACATATCCCGCAGCAGTTCAACATCTATAGCCACACCGTTTCTTTCCATGGATACCAGCACCGGGACTAACGGCATCTCCACTTCGCTGAAGAGTTGCCATAATCCCTCTTCTCGGAGCTCTGCATCCAGCACGCTTTTGAGCCTTAAAGTAATATCGGCATCGGCACAGGCATAGTCGGCAACCTCTTCGATGGTCGCCATGGCCATAGAAAGCTGCTTGGGCCCTTTGCCGATCAAGTCGGTAATGGGCGTCATTTCCACTCCGAGTTTATTGAAAGCCAGTGCTTTAAGCCCCAGGGACTTTTCACCCAGCAGATACGCGGCAAGCATGGTGTCGAAGGTCAGGTTCTCCAACTTTATACCGTATTCAGCCAGTACCGTCATATCGAATTTGCCGTTTTGGGCTATTTTGGGGATTTTGGCGTCTTCAAGCACCGGTTTAAGCCTGGAAATGACTTGAGCCAGAGGCAGCTGGGATACCTGGCTCAGCCCGCGGTGCCCCACCGGTATGTAGCAGGCTTCACCCGGCGTTGATGACAGCGAGATGCCGACCAGCTCACAGGCCATGACTTCTTTGGCGGAAGTTTCCAGGTCGACGGTGAATTCCCTGGCAGCCGATAACCGGCTAACAAGCTTATCCAAATCCTTGTCAGTGCTAACTATGTGGTAGTCCTTATTAATTACAGGTTTGCCGGGAACTAAGGCTGGCTCTTGTTCTATGTCCTCGGGCAGCCTGGATAGCAGTGAGACGAATCCAAGTTCGCGGAAGAGTTCGACTACCTGATTTCTGTCGTAGTCGGTGACATGGCAGGCGTCCAGATTCAAGGTGATGGGCACTTCGGTAACAATTGTGGCCAGCTCTTTGTTTCGAAGAACCCGGTCTTTATAATCGCGCAGCAAAATCTGTAACCTTTCAGGGGATACTTCGTCGATGTGGTCGTAAATTCCATCGAGGCTGCCGAATTGGCGCAGCAGCTTGGCCGCCGTCTTGTCGCCTATGCCGGGTACGCCGGGAATGTTGTCCGAAGGGTCGCCGGTGAGTGCTTTGAGGTCAGCGAGCTGGCGGGCAGAGATACCGTATTTCTCTTCGACACCTGACTCATCGTAGATTACCGTATCACTGAAGCTTCGCCTGGGCGACATTACTTTGGTGCTGGGAGATACAAGCTGGAGCATGTCATTGTCGCCGGTAACTACCAGGGTGTCAATATTTTGCTGTGTAGCCTGGCGGCTTAGGGTACCCAGCACGTCATCAGCTTCGTAGCCGTCGATTTCGAAGGTGGGAATATGGAAGGCGTCTACGAGTTGATGGACCCGCTGTATCTGGCTGATAAGCTCTTCGGGGGCTTTGGGGCGTTGAGCTTTATAGTCCTCGAATTTTTCGTGTCTGAAAGTTCTTCCGGGACGGTCGAAGGCAATAGCCCAGTGGGTCGGCTTGATTTCATTAAGCACCTTGAGCAAGGTGCTGGCGAAGCCCTGAACAGCATTGACCATTTCCCCGGTCTTTGATATGGTCAGCGGAGGGATGGCGTGGAAAGCCCGGTGAATCAGAGCATTGCCGTCGAAGAGCAGTAAAAGTGGTTTTTCTTTAGCCAAATTCGTGTGTTTTTTCCCTAATCGGTAAGACTGGATTAATTATATAACAGGTTGACAGCCGTGGTATACTATTTGCTCACTCAGTAAAGGTAGCTTGAAAATGAAAAAAAGGGACCTGCTTTCCGTAGCCGATTTGAGCGCCGCCGAAGTCGAAAAGGTCATCGCTCAAGCCTTGAAAATCAAACGCGGGCCAACGCCGCAGGCGTTGTCCGGTAAGATACTGGTTTTATTGTTCGAGAAACCATCGTTGCGGACACGGGTCAGCTTTGAAGTGGCAATACATCAGCTGGGCGGCTATTGCCTTTACCTATCGCCCGATGAGGTTGGGCTGGGTAAGCGAGAGCCAGCTTCTGACGTAGCCCGGGTGCTCAGCCGCTATGTCCACGGTATCATAGCCCGCACCTTTGCTCACCAGACTTTGCAAGCCCTGGCGAGCCATGCGACTGTGCCTGTGATTAACGCTCTTTCGGATTTGGAGCATCCCTGCCAGGCTTTAGCTGATATAGTGACTATTCAGGAGAAAAAGGGTAAGCTTAAGGGGCTAACACTGGCTTTTATCGGCGATGGTAACAACGTGGCTAACAGTTTGCTTCTGGCGGCTGCACAGGTTGGAATTAACTTCCGCATTGCCTCCCCGCCCGGCTACGCAGTCAAGGACGAGATATTGCACACGGCCAGGGGATTGGCTTCTCACAGCAGCAGCCAGATTTTGTTAACTGATAAGCCTGAGCAGGCGGCGAAGGATGCCGATGTTGTTTACACCGATGTGTGGACGAGCATGGGGCAAGAAGTCGAGTCTGCTATACGCCGCAAAGCCTTTGCTCGTTATCAGGTTGACGCCCGATTATTATCTTTAGCCAAGAAGGATGTTATATTCATGCATCCTCTGCCGGCTCATCACGGGGAGGAGGTCGCTGTTGGAATACTGGAGGACCCGCGCTCAGTGGTCTTCGACCAGTCGGAAAACAGGCTCCACCTACAAAAAGCGTTGCTGATTGAGATGTTCGGCAAAGTTGGACGTGCCCGTTAACCAGTGGTATGCTTTATTGTAGCAGTCATTTCGAGAAAGAAATTATATGAAACCGGTGGTAGCTATAATTGGTCGGGCCAATGTCGGAAAGTCGACACTGTTTAATCGTCTGGCAGGCGAGTCGGTGGCTGTCGTCGAAGACCTGCCGGGGACCACACGTGACCGCGTCTTTGTCGATGTTTCCCGGGACGGACATGTGGTCACTCTGGTTGATACCGGCGGATTAGAGTTGAAGCCGGGCTCTTCGCTGGCTCGGCAAGTTAAGGAACAAGCCGAGGTAGCCATAGCTGAAGCCGATGTCATTATTTTTATGGTTGACGTGCGCGATGGGGTAATTGCCGCCGACTGCGAGATAGCTGACCTGCTTCGTATCTGCCGTAAACCGGTCGTTCTGGTGGCTAATAAAGCGGATAACTCCAAATGGGAAACCCAATTAGGAGATTTTTATAAGCTAGGTGTAGGCACTCCGCTAGCCGTTAGCGCTCAGCACAATCGTGGTATCAACGATCTCTGGCAATTGATAATTCCTCTTCTTCCTGATGTTTCTGAAAGTCCTGTTGATTCGGACAGGCCTAAACTGGCAATTGTCGGCCGGCCAAATGTCGGGAAATCGATGCTACTGAATGCTATTGTCGGTAAGACTAGAGCTATCGTGGACCAAACAGCGGGTACAACACGTGATGCTGTAGATACTGTTTTCGATTTCCGGGGGCAAGAGCTGCTGTTAATAGATACCGCCGGTATAAGGAGACGTGGGCATGTGTCTGTTGGTGTGGAATATTACAGCTTGATTCGGGCATTACGTGCCATTAACCGCTGCGATGTTGCTCTGCTGGTCACGGATGCCACCGAATTCATTACCGCTCAGGACGCGCATATTGCCGGATATATCAAGCAGTCGGGTAAAGGTATGGTACTGGTAATTAACAAATGTGACCTTGTCTCTGAGCAGCCCAAAGAAGTATACTTCCAGCAAATTCAGCAACGGCTGAAGTTTATGTCTCACGCACCGGTTCTTTTCCTTTCGGCTAAATTTAAGCACGGGGTAGATGAGGTAATACCCAAGGCTCTGGAGGTGTGGCGAGAAGGGCAGAAGAAATTATCTGACCCGGTAGTGGACAAATTTATTAAGCAGGCGGTTATGGCTCACACGCGACCTCGAAAAGGCTTAAAGCAGCTCGAAGTTTTTCGTGCGTACCAGGCAGGTACCAGACCACCCAGTTTTACTCTTCTGGTTAACGACCCGGAGCTGGTACACTTTTCCTATCAACGATATCTGGAGAATAAACTCCGTCAAACCTTTGGGTTTTCCGGTACTGCGGTGCGGCTCTTTTTTAGAAGAGCACCGTCGAGGAGGCTTCAAAAAGCGGGGTGACAATTTATGATAGTGGCTAAGTTCATTCTGGTGGCGCTGCTCGGTTATTTTATAGGTGCCATACCGGTCGCCTTGATAATCGGTAAGCGCATGGCTGGAATCGATATTTCCAAGCGCGGTAGCGGCAATATAGGCGGTACCAACGTTTTGCGTGTTGTCGGATTCAAAGCGGGAGCTATTACCATGGCTCTTGACCTGGCAAAGGCAATTGTTCCGGTGATATTAGCCAGATTTATTATAGGTGATAGCGTACTCTCCATAGCCGGCTTCACTCTTGATTGGCGGTGGGGGCAGGTCATTACTGCGTTAATGGTGATGGTGGGACACAACTGGTCGATATATATCAAATTCCATGGAGGTAAAGGCGCGGCTGTTTATTATGGCAGCTGGTTCGCTATCTGGCCGGTAGTCGGTCTCTTCGGCGGCCTTATTTTGATAATAACGGTTTTACTAAGTAAATACATGTCCCTGGGTTCCATACTCGGCTCGTTGAGTATATTGTGCCTGTTTATCATAATGACATTAACCGATGCATCTCCGCCGGTCTATTTAATCTACAGCGTATTGGCTGCCGCCTTGATTGTCTATCAGCATCGGAGCAATATAAGCAGACTGCAGACTGGAACAGAGAGCCGCATGGACCAGGGCCCTAATAAGATAGGCCTGTGATTTGCGGCCTCGAATCTACGTGAAAATTTTCTTAACCTTTTTCGAGGAGTAATTTTTTATGTCCAAGGTTGCTGTAATCGGCGATACTACCTGGGGCAAGACGCTGGCGAGTTTATTGGCGCTAAAAGGAGCCATGGTCTCTGTTTGGGTACGTACTGAGTCCAGAGCTATGGAACTGAGGAAAGAGGGTGTGTCACAAGGCGCTGGTAACGAGTGCCTTTCCTTTACCGGTAATATTGAAGAAGCCTTGGGCGGCGCTGAGTTTGTTATCTGTGCCGTGCCGGCTCAACGAATGAGGCAGAATTTGAAGCTGAGCTATCGTTATATTATTCCTTCGGCAATATTGGTCAGTGCAGCTAAAGGGCTGGAAGCAGAGACCGGTAAAAGGATGTCTGAGGTGATGGCAGATGAGGTTAGCTCTGTTTCTCACGACAGGATATGTGCTCTATCCGGGCCGAATCTTTCTGCAGAGATTAAGCAGGGCTTACCGGCTACTTCGGTGATAGCTAGCCGTGATATAGCGGTTGCCAGAAAGGTGCAGGGACTACTGGACTCACCGGATTTTACCGTTTTCGTCAGCGATGATATTATCGGCGTCGAGCTGTGCGGTGCTCTGAAGAATGTGATTGCACTGGGCGCTGGAATTATGGATGGTTTAGACCTGGGCAACAACGCTAAAGCGGCGTTTATCACATTAGGCTGGAAAGATGTTGTTTCGCTGGGAGCAGCACTGGGAGCCAAACCAGACACTTTTTACGGACTGGCTGGCCTGGGCGACCTTATAGCCACCGGCAACAGCCCCTTGAGTCGTAATCACTATGTTGGCTACGAATTAGGCAAGGGGCGGCCTTTGAGTGACATAATTGGGTCCATGTCACAGGTTGCCGAGGGCGTTGATACCGCTATTGCGGCTCATGGATTAGCCAGCAGAGTTAACCTTGAAGTGCCGATTGTGAATCTGGTATACAGCGTATTATTCGAGTCGCTGCCGCCGGCTGAGATATCGACGCGTTTCAAGAACGGGCTAAAACCTGATTAAGAGATAATGGACACCTTCCGCTCGTGGTGAGCTTGTCGAACCATGGCGGAAGCAGAAAAAACAACTACTACAGTCCGCTCCCCTTCGACAGGCTCAGGGTGACCCTTCGACAGGCTCAGGGTGAGCGGGAAAGTCTTACGATATCTTACCTTTTAGTCCACTATTTCCGGGTCTTCGTCTTCCGGTGTTTTAGCTGCCGGTAAGGTTTTGGCCAATTCTTCAAGAAGCCGGCGCTGACCGGCATCCATGGATTGTGGCGTTACTACCCGGACCACAACCAGCTGGTCTCCCTTGCCTCTACCATGAAGGCGCGGTACTCCTTTGCCCTTGATGCGGAACGTCTTTCCATTCTGAGTGCCCGGCGGTATCTTCACTGTCACCTTTCCGTCCAGTGCCGGCACTTCTATATTATCCCCCAGGGCAGCCTGGGCGAAATTGACATGTAACTCATAGAAGATGTCATAGTCTTTGCGGACGAAGAATTTGTGAGGCTTCACAGAGAAGTTGATGTAGATATCGCCCGGAGAGCCGCCATATTTGCCGGCGTCGCCTTCATTGCTGAGGCGCATCTGATAGCTTTCGTCTATTCCCGCTGGAACGGTTACCGTTAGTTTGCGTTTTACCCTTTCCTTGCCGCTGCCTTTACACTGACGGCAAGGGGTGTTAATAAGTGTGCCTTCGCCTTTGCAATGCGGGCAGGTGGCAGCATGAACAAAACGCCCGAAAAGGCTTTGCTGAATTCGACGAACTTCGCCATTGCCGTTGCAGTTCGGGCATTTCTGCGGGTTTGTTCCAGGCTGGCTGCCGACACCGTGACATATGGAACAGTTTTCTATGCGCCAGGTTTCTAATTCTTTACTGGCACCGAATACGGATTCTTCGAAAGAAAGAGTTAAATTAGCTCGCAGGTCGGCCCCTTTTTGAGGGGAACGGCGTTGGGCTCTGGTTGTAGTAGCACCGAAGAAGGCATCGAATATGTCGCCTAAGCCGCCAAAACCAATATCCTCGAAGCCGAAGGAATCAGCGGTGGCTACGCGGCCGAAGCGGTCATAGGAAGCACGCTTTTCAGAATTAGAAAGGATTTCATAGGCCTCGTTTATCTCCTTGAATTTCTCTTCGGCATCCGGCTCGCTGTTGTGGTCGGGATGATATTTGAAGGCTAACCTGCGGAAAGCCTTTTTGATTTCCTCATCACTGGCGTTTCTCGGAACTCCGAGTATCCTATAATAGTCTCGATTATTGGGCATAAAACAGACCTCAACATTTCAGTATAACCGATAGGTCAATTTGTTGGCAAATTTTAAATGTGAGGTTAAAAGGTTCTCGGTTTGTCTTGCAAATGAGGCTGATGTATGATTGATTGTTGAATGAAAGAGAAGCTTAGACAGGCTTTAGCTTCCCGGCAGAGGATTGGCTTAAACAGCATAGGATTGACTGAAGCCGCAGTACTAATTCCAATTTTCTGTGAAGACGGGGAGTACCGCATCCTGTTTACCCAGCGGAGCGACCAGGTGCCGCAGCACAAAGGGCAGATATCGTTTCCCGGCGGTGCGCGAAGCGAGAATGATGCTACGCTTCAGGATACGGCTCTGAGGGAGAGCCGGGAAGAGATCGGGCTGAAAGTTAAGGATGCAGAAATTGTGGGGGAACTGGACGATACTCCAACAACGACATCCGGTTATAATATATCACCCTTCGTAGCTTTTATACCTTATCCCTACAAGTTTACTTTGAGCGCTTACGAAATAAGTGAAATTTTTAGTTTACCGGTCTCAGCATTGTTGCATAAGGCTAACAGAAAAAAAGAACGCTACGCCATCGGCGGCAAGTTTTTTGTCAATCATTCTTATGAAGTCGAGGGGAGAGTGATTTGGGGAGCTACCGCTCGTATAGTCGAACAGCTACTTGAAATATGGCAATCAATTAGCGGAACCTGAAGCTGCGCCATCTGCCACGTACTTAAAATACATTGTGAAGTAATATTATATTTATTTATTAGATATGATATATAATTTACTTGACAAAACTTATAAATGTTATTATAATATATCGAAAATTCGAAGGTGAATTTAATGGCGAGTAAAGATTATTATGCAATTTTGGGTGTGAGCCGGACTGCTACTGATAAGGAGGTAAAGCAGGCCTATCGGCGCCTTGCCCGGAAATACCATCCGGATGTCAATCCTGGGGACAAGTCTGCCGAAACCAGGTTTAAAGAGATAAACGAGGCGCATGAGGTGCTTTCCGACCCGGAAAAGCGAAAGAAATACGACCGGTTTGGAGACCAATGGCAAAATGCTGAGCAGTTTGCCAAAGCCGGCCAGGGGGCTCAACGGGATTTTGGCAGAGGTGGGGCCTACACCACCTTTGATTTTGGTGACTTAGGTGATTTAGGGGATATATTCAGTGGTTTTCAGGGCTTTGGTACAGGCGCCGGTACAGCTCGCCGAGCCGCCAGGCCCAGAAGCATAGAGCATCCTGTAGACGTAACTCTGGAAGAAGCTTATCAGGGTACAAAACGTGTCATGCAGCTTCAGGCTGAGGAACCCTGCCAAACGTGTGGTGGTACGGGTAGGGTGGGGAGGACCCGCTGTTCTACCTGCGGTGGTTCAGGCAGGCTGTTGAAACCCAGGCGGCTTGAAGTCAAAATTCCAGCCGGGGTCAGAGACGGCTCCAAGGTACGGATAGCCGGCCAAGGAGGCCAGGGCTACGGCGGGTCTAAAGGTGACCTCTATCTGATAGTCAGGGTGCTGCCTCATCAGGTCTTTGAGCGCAAGGGCGACGACTTGCATACCGAGATAGCCATACCGCTGGTAACCGCTATGCTTGGCGGCGAGGTAGGAGTTCCTACACTCAAAGGAAAGGTGGCTTTAAAGGTGCCGCCGGAAACTCAAAATGGGAAGGTGTTTCGGCTGGCAGCACAGGGTATGCCGCACCTGAACGATTCATCGCGGGGTGATTTATTTGCTAAGATAAAGGTGCTGCTGCCCACAAAATTAACACCGCAGGAAAGGCAGCTTTTCGAGCAACTAAGAACATATCGTCCCAACTAGGTATTGTCGTGGCGATGTTGAGGTGATAAGATAGAATGAATTCGACGAATTTAGAACCCAGATACGTCATAAGTATTGCGGCTCGCATAGTCGGCATCGAGACGCACACTTTGCGATATTATGAGAGCATTGGCTTGGTACAACCCTATCGTTCCAAAGGGAACATTCGCTATTACTCGGAAGCCGATATTGAACGCCTGCGTCATGTTAAAACCTTGATGGGGGACCTGGGAATTAATCTGGCCGGAGTGGAAGTGGTGATACGCATGGCCGAAAAAATGGCAGAGATGCAATACCGGATTAAAGAATTGGAAGCTGAAATCGAGCAGTTGAAACAAGCGGAAACAGGAGAAAAACGGAGGGGAAAGAAGGGTTAGGGATGGCCAAGCCCAGCACAAAATTACAACCTGCCAGGTGGCAGATTACGGCAACCACCATTAACTGTGATCTGGTAAACGACTACGTCACTATAATGGTGTACAAGGATTGGTCGACAAAATGTGTCTGGTACGGTCGTAATAAACAGAAAGCCGTTGAAGATAAAAATTATAAAGTCGATAGGAATATAAGGCCCAAGGTAGATAAATGCCAGGGGCCTGAATGCTCCTATGTTACCAGCTATAGAGATAAGCTGGTTAAGGAAGAATTTGGGGAGAAGAAGTAGATAAAATGAAACCTGAAAGATTTACCGAACAGGCCAGGGAGGTACTGGCCGCTTCGCAGGGTATTGCCAGCCGTTATCATCATGTCCAGTGGGATGTGGAGCATATCTTGCTGGCCTTGCTGGAGCAGAAGAATGGTTTGACCTCGCAGATATTGGATAAGCTTGGTGCCAACGTGGGTGCAATTAAGGCGCGAGTTGAAGATAGTCTGGCGCGTGCCCCCAAGGCGACCTATGAGTCGGCGCAAATTTATGCCACTCCCAGGATTGCCAGGCTTATGGATAGCGTGGTGCATGAGGCCGACCGCCTTAAGGATGATTTTATTAGCATCGAGCACCTGCTGATTGCCATTGCCGGTGACGACAGGGGAGAGTCGGCAGTAATTTTGAAAGAGTTCGGCATAGACCGTGAGAAAATTTACCGGGCTCTTCAGGATATCAGAGGTGGTCATCGAGTGGACAGCCCAACCGCTGAGAGCAAGTATCGCTCTCTGGAGAAGTATGGGCGCGACCTTACCGAGTTAGCCCGTCAGGGCAAGCTCGATCCGGTGATTGGCCGCGATGAGGAAATAAAGCGGGTAATGCAGATATTGACCCGGCGCACCAAGAACAACCCGGTTATTATCGGTGAGGCCGGCGTCGGTAAAACGGCCATTGCCGAAGGGCTGGCCCAAAAGATTGCCGCCGGTGACGTACCCGATTCCCTTAAAAATAAGAGGGTCATAGGTCTTGATATGGGAGCACTGGTTGCCGGCAGTAAGTTCCGCGGGGAATTTGAAGAAAGGCTTAAGGCGGTTATGGACGAAGTTCGCCAGGGCAGCGGTGAGATTATCTTGTTTATCGACGAGCTGCATACCGTGGTTGGTGCTGGGGCAGCCGAAGGGGCTATCGATGCCAGCAACATGTTGAAGCCGGCTCTGGCTCGCGGCGAGCTCCAATGCGTCGGTGCCACTACCCTCGATGAATATCGACAGCATATCGAGAAGGACAAAGCACTGGAACGCAGGCTGCAGCCGCTATTTATTAATGAACCCAGTGCAGAGGCGACAGTAGAGATGCTGCGCGGGCTGCGCCCCAGGTACGAAGCTCATCATAAGATAAAGATTGATGATTCTGCACTGACGGCTGCCGCCAAACTCAGCCAGCGTTATATCTCGGATAGATTTTTGCCGGATAAAGCAATCGACCTTATAGATGAAGCAGCCAGCAAGCTGCGTATAGACATGGAAAGCAAGCCACAGGATATCAAGGAGCTGGACACGAAGATAAAAAATCTGTTGGACGAGGAAGAGTCAGCCTCTCAGCGAGGTGATTACAAGAAAGCTGCCGAGTTAAAGTCGGAAAAGCTGCAGCTCGAGCAGGAGCGTGATAAGAAGGAAGCCGAGTGGCGTAAGGAGAAAAAAATCGACAGCGTTGTTGATGAGGAGACAATTGCCGAGCTGATTTCTAAATGGACGGGTGTTCCGGTATCTCGTATGCTGGAAGGTGAGTCTGAGAAGTTAGTTCACATGGAGGAGAGACTGCATGAGAGGATTATAGACCAGGAGGAAGCAGTATCAGTCATTTCTGAGGCTATCAGGCGCGGACGGGCCGGGCTTAAAGACCCTAAGAGGCCGATAGGTAGCTTCATATTCCTGGGCCCTACCGGTGTCGGCAAGACAGAGCTGGCCAAGGCGCTGGCGCAATTCCTTTTCGATGATGAGGATGCCATGATACGGCTTGATATGTCCGAGTTTATGGAGAAACATACTGTATCGCGGCTGATAGGAGCGCCACCTGGATACGTGGGCTATGAGGAGGCAGGGCAACTGACTGAAGCCGTGCGAAGACGTCCGTTCCGGGTGATTCTTTTTGACGAGGTAGAAAAGGCGCATCCCGACGTGTTCAACATTCTACTCCAGATACTGGAGGACGGCCGGCTGACTGATGGACATGGCAGAACGGTTGACTTTAGAAACACTGTGGTGATAATGACCAGCAATCTGGGCACTCAGGAATTTCAGCGCCAGGCAATCGGTTTTTCCCGTCAGGAGAAAAGCGAACAGCAGCGGTTGAAGGGCGCTATCGACACGGCCTTGAAACAAACTTTTCGACCTGAGTTCTTGAACAGGATAGATGATATCATCATCTTCCAGCCGCTGGCCCAGGAGGACTTGAAGAAGATTGTTAACCTGTTAATCATGGAGGTCGAGAGGCGGCTGGCCGACAGGAATATCAAACTCGACCTGGATGACGAGGCGAGAGCCTGGCTGCTAAAAGAAGGTTATGAGCCGGCGTATGGAGCGCGTCCGCTGCGCCGGGCAATCCAACGCCATGTTGAGAACCCTCTTTCAAGCAAAATATTGCAGGGCGATATAAAAGACGGAGAAACGGTAGTTGTTAGCGTTAGCGGTGATGTGTTAAGCTTTAGCACCAAGAAAAAGGTCAAAGCAGCTAAATAGACGGAAGACACATCACTGATGGATGCTACAACCACAAAGAAGGAAGCTAAGCCCCGGTTATCCGCAAGAGACATAACGTTTGGTGTCCTGTCTTTATTATTCACCATTGCTCTTTGTGTTGTCGCCATTTACTACAAGGATTACCTGTTAGGCATGGCGGCCCTGGCCACCTATGGCCTTTTAGGCATGCTCATAATTGCTTTCCTCGGCGGAAGTTTATTGAGCATGCTGGCCGTACCGGTTCCCTATTGGCTGTTAGTCTTCACATTACCACCTATCCTGGCAGCTAAATACGGGATAGCGGCACCTATAGTGGTAGGTTTAGTCTCGGGATTGGGTGCCAGCCTGGGGCAGCTACTCACTTTCGTGGTTGGTTGCGGCAGCAGGGACCTCTCTCAGAAACTGGCCTACAGGGTTAACAGGAACTTTTATGATAGAGCTATGAGCCTGGCACAGAAACACGGGTCGCTGGCTGTCTTCCTTATGGCAGCCATAATTAATCCCTTTCATCTGCCGATGACCTTTGCCATGGCATCGCTCCGCTATCCCAGTTGGAAATTCTTCGTTTTCTCTTTACTGGGTAACGTCCTTAAAAGTTCATTTATAGCTTTTTGTGGCTATTTTGGCTTAACTTCACTTTTCCGATTTCTGGGAATCTAGAAGGGAATGTAATAGCAAAGTGAATATCTTCGTTTTCTGCATGGTCGGAATGTCGCTCGGTGTAGTAGTCTGGCAGTTAGCCGTCTGGTCCGGTGAAACTTCGCAAAAGTACAAGAGGTATAAGGCCGCCGTTTCATGCTCCCGAAAACATGGCAAACCGATGCTGGTAGCCGGCGGACCCTGGAGTGACAGAGGTATCCGTCGGCGGCTAAACATACCGGCGCATGGTGGCGGTGACGTTTGTCTCGACATCGAGCGGCGGGCTTTTGACGGCCACCCCTGTGGGGTGCTTGCCGATGTTACTCATATTCCTTTCTCCAATAAAGCCTTTGGAGCTGTTTTTGCCAGTCATCTGCTGGAGCACCTGCCGTCAATTCCTTCTGCAAATGAAGCCCTGGACGAGCTTAATAGAGTGGCGGAGGAGGTCTTTCTGGTTTATCCCTCGAGGCAATCTGTCGGAGCCTGGCTTCATCCCGGGCATCATCTGTGGGTCTGGCAGAAGGGTAACGCAATCTATATAAAGAAAAGGGACAATTCAACAGGTGAGAAGAGTTCCAGGTATATCTTTGTGGATACGGTCGACGGGGTGCTTCATTGATTGAGCTTCCTTTAAAGGCTGAAAGTATTAATATAGGACCACACAATACTGCTACGAATCCGACTTTACGGGAAGATGCCCGTACCCTGGCTCGAGGAATTTTTAAGGGCCAAGAAATAGCCGATAATTTTGCCAATCATCTTCTGGATGTTTGTACAAAAGCCGAAGGCAAGGACATTCTTCTCGTTCATAACCCCGGTGGCTGGGGGCACTCCCCAACGGACCGATGTTTGGAGTGGGAAAGAGGTATAGTGGTCGGGGTCAAAGCCGCCGTTGAAGAAATGGGGCACAGTATCTTGCTGACACAGTATTTCCGTAGTGGCGGAGGCTGGCGGGAAGTAATGCGGGACTTGCGAGAGCAGTTCCGCTTTTTTTCTTCTAAAGCGGATGTAATGGCAGCCTGGCTGCGATTCATCATATCACATGTCGGTGGTATCAAGGTCATCTTAATAGGGGTAAGTCAGGGAGCTGCCTTTGGTAACTCGGTTATGCAGCGATTAGGCGGACATTATCCGGTATACAGCATTGAATTGGGCTTTCCTTTCCAGTATAAATCCCGGCTGGCAATTACCGAGAGGACACTGGCAATCGAAGGCAACGGGATAAGGCCCGATGTGCTCGTTCAGGGGAATATATGGGTCGGGGCTAGAATCATTATGGCAGCTCCTTTCAAATGGACATGGTATCGTCTAAGAGGCAAACCGGTGGCGTTTGCACACTGTGTCACTGCTCCGGGTCATGAATACGATTGGAGTAATCCTGGAATTCAGATGCGGATTCGAGATTTCCTCGAGTCTAATTTTAGCGTCAAGGAAGGCATGGCAGGAATTTAGTTAATCTATGCCTAAATCTAAATCCAGACGTAAACCAAAAACTGAGTTTGAGCTCTTACCGAAGCCCAAGCTTAGCCGCAAACGTAGACCTAAGCGGAGAAGCTGGCAGGTAGCGCTTCTCCTGTCTCTTTTCCTCGGGCCGTTCGGTGCGGACCGTTTTTACATCGGCAGAACTCGCTCGGCGGTTCTTAAGCTCGCTACCTTAAGCTGCTTTGGTGTCTGGTGGCTTACCGACTTTGTACTTATTGCCAGTGATTGGCGGCTGGATGCCTGGGGCCGGCCGCTGAAGCACTGACGCCGTTTGAGTTTCGGTGAGCTTTTTGCTAGACTTTTTGGCGTGGGGCTGTAGCTCAATCGGGAGAGCGTTTGACTGGCAGTCAAAAGGTAGTGGGTTCGAATCCCATCAGCTCCACCATTAACCCTTCTAAAGCTAATATCAATTCAAATCACCTTTCGACTATATAGGCCAGCCCTTATCTCTTGCTTGTTTTAGTAGTGCTGAGTATTCTTTTTCTGTTAGGAATTGGGTGTATTGCCCCCAAACTATATGCTTCATATTCCGGTCATAGGTATAATATCCAGTCCTATAACCGTACTTACTTCGATCCCAATACAATTCATTTGGATTCCATCTCGTATTAATGCATTCAATTTTTTGGATCAAGTGTTTGTAGTCACCAACGCGAACACTTACCTCATCAACGATTTTTCCTTGAACCACCGGTTTGCCATCCTTTTTATCTTTAAACCATACTCTTTTGCCCACGCCGGATTTACTCATTAATAGCTTGATTTGTTCTTCGGTCAACAACATTAAGCACCTCTTCTAACATTACTATGGCCAATCGGCGGTATTTAAAAACACTCAGATATTTAATAATCATGATTATACATCTACATATTTCGTAATGGAATGCCAACAAAGAGGAGATTGAAGATTATAGATGCGGCGAGAGGGGAATTATTACTTATCAGGCTTAGAAAAACCTAATTCTGGGGGTCTCTTTTCAAGCAAAAGGTCTAAATAATTCAAAACAGCATCTACCTTGGTCAAAAAGTAATACTTGTCTACATATTTTTCCCTCGAATAAGTGTCTCCCGAGAGGCTACTCGCCCTTAACATGGGGTTAACCTCTGAATTAGGTACGTCAAAATCATCCACTTGGAGTCCAATACTTTTTAACTTATCCAACACGCTTCTGAATTCTTTGACATATTTCTCATCTACAGAACTTGTTGAACCCACATTGCTTTTTAGGGCATTTAGAATGGCAAGACTTTTGTATAATTTATCTATATCAATCATATCGGGTACAAATGAAAACGATGCCTGTTAGAACCATTATACATCTATAGAAAGCGTAATGAAATATGCCCTACGCCCAATTCCGTGAAGTATTCATTGAGACCACAGATTCTTGCAGATTAGCGAGCTAATCCACACAAGCTGAGGCTTGCTGTAAGGGTGGCTGCTCCCCTTTTAGCAGAAACAATAACATGTCTTAAAAGAACGACTTTAGCCATTGGTTATAGAGTTCTTCGGATGAAATATCGATTTTGGCATATATGGCATGTTCGAAGCTCTCTCCGCCACGAACCATCATAAGGATCTGACTTAGAGTATCTTCGTTAGACGTCTTAACTATATATCTCACTAATTCAAACGAAGTAGCATAAAATGGAAATATCTCCGACTTATCAATTGGATAACTATCAAAATACGAAATAGTATGGGACGAGTTAATTATTTCGGTTTTCAATAGCCAAAGCGAAAAACGTGTATATGCTCTTTCACATAAATTGGAACATCCCTTCTTGCTCTCGTACTCAGCTAATCCTTCATTAAACCATAACGGAATCTGCTTTATGTTTTGGCCGAACATTTCATACAAGATAATATGAGTTAACTCATGCGCTGGGGTAGCAGTCTCTTCTGTGCGAGTAAAGAAATTGCCGCCTTGCTCAGCAATAAGATTAATGACAGGATTTCCATGTTCAATGCCAGATGATCCTCCCGACCATTCAGGCTGAGACGCATCTTGGTATTCTGCTGGATTATTGTACAAATTTACTTTGATAATATCTCTGTTGTAGACACCATATTTTTTGCTGAGTCGTAATAATTGTTTCTCGAGCTCTACCAAGGTATTGTCTACTCTATCCTGAGGTACTTGCTTATGAACTACTATCGTAAAATGACTATGTGCGCTATCTAATAATCTTGCCGATTCAACATGGTCGTAATACCACATCCCTCCAACTACCGAAGCCAACGCTACTAACGGCAACAAAACTACAGTTAACTTGGCTCGTATTGAATGCCTTTTCTTGTTCGATGAACTCTTTCTTGGAGCTTTAGGACGAAAAGTGAGACGGTAGGTACAAAACACTACAATTCCTAAGAATATTATGGCAATTGGTATAAACATGTAATGACCAAACAGTTGCCTTGGCGTTGAATGATCAAGCAGTATACTGATGACAAAAACATAGACTAAAAAAGCTACAATGGATAATACTATTAGATCAAGTAGAAACGAAAAAATCTTAGAGAATACGTATTTCATTTGCGTTAAGTGCCGTGGCATGCCCCCAGCAATTGTACCACTTCTTAAGTTAGTATTGTTCTAAAGACTTCCTTAACTTTCTGCACCCCCAAACACAGTTAACTAAGTGTAACCTCGTGTAATCCATGTGGCACGGTTCTTCAATTTAGGTAGGCCATTAGTGGACATATTCAAGATTTCGCGGTTGTTTTCTCAAATTCCGGTCAAAATGATAAACTACCCTGAGCAGAGCAACAGAACTGGAGGAGGGCATGAAAAAGGATAGACATGGAATAGGTCGTCTTGCTGTAGAAACACTGGGTGAAGTAACTGAGCTCATTATTAAGGGAAAGAATGAGACGCAGAAATTTTATGAATTATCGACTGGATGGGTGGGTTCGGCACTTTCAGAAGAAGATCTCAAAAATAGGAAAATAGAGGCTCATGTTAATAGTATAATGTGCTTAGATAAGGCTCTAATTGAAATTGAGTTTGTTATGCGTATGGTATGCGATATCCGATGAGTTTTAGACTAAATACGGATATTTTTCAAATCCACATTTTGCCACATACCTTGCACAATAATGGCCATTAATATTCAATTAGGAGTTAACTATGGCTTCCGTTAAAGATGTGCTGGACAAACTCAAGAGCAAAGCCAGGCCGGACCAGCTGGCAGGAATGGCTAAATTCGGGATGGCAATTGAACGGAGATTGGGCGTATCGGTCTCTGATATGAGAAAACTGGCGAAGGAGACAGGAAAAGACCACCAGCTGGCGCTGGAGTTATGGAAGACCGGTATAGCCGAAGCCAGGATGGTGGCGGCGATGGTTGATGACCCGGATAAGCTGACTGAAGAGCAGATGGAGGACTGGGTGAAGGACTTCAACTCCTGGGATGTCTGCGACCAGGTGTGCATGAATCTGTTCGAAAAGAACCAATTAGCCTGGAAGAAAATTATCGACTGGTCTGCGCGAGACGAAGAGTTCGTCAAGAGGACTGCCTTTTCGCTGATAGCCTGCCTGGCGTGGCATGACAAGAAGGCGAGCGATGAGAAATTCATCGAATTGCTTCCGGTGATAGTACGGGGAGCTACGGATGAGCGTAACTTCGTCAAGAAAGCAGTCAACTGGGCTCTCAGAAACATAGGCAAAAGAAACCTCAGCTTGAACAAGGCTGCCATAACTACTGCAAAGGAAATCCAGCGACTCGACTCAAAGGCTGCCCGCTGGGTGGCTTCCGATACTCTCAGGGAACTGGAGAGTGAAACTGTCCAGGCCAGACTTAGAATAGGCTGAGGTCGTTACCTTGACTGGCAGGCTGCTGCGTGCTAACTTTTGTAAGCAGCCAGCAAAAAGGAGGGGAAAATATGGACTTATCTAAGATATCTCTTAAGGGCAAAGTGGCATTGGTCAGTGGAGCCAGTCGGGGCATCGGTGAAGCCAGCGCCCTGGCTTTCGCTGGCGCCGGCGCCGATGTGGTGGTCGCCAGCCGCAAGCAGTCGGAACTGGATAAGGTGGCCGAGAAAATTAAGGCTAAAGGCGTGAGAAGCCTGGCAGTGGCTGCCCATATTGCCCATATTGAAGACTCGAGGAATCTGGTCGACAAGGCGGTAAAAGAATTCGGCCGGATTGATATTCTGTTCAACAATGCCGGTACCAATCCCTATTTCGGACCACTGCTGGATGCCGAGGAGTGGGCCTGGGATACGACCTTTAACGTTAACCTGAAAGGTCCTTTTTTCCTGGCACAGCTGGTAGCCAGGGTAATGAAAAAGCAGGGGGGCGGCTGCATGATAAATACCGCCTCGGTGGGTGCTTTAAGGGCCAGTGACCTCGCTATTTACAGCGTCACCAAGGCAGCCTATGTCATGCTGACTCAGGTAATGGCCAAGGAATGGGGCCAGTGGGGCATCAGGGTGAACGCAATTGCGCCGGGGCTAATAAAGACAAAACTCGCCGAAGCTCTGTGGAAAGACCCGGCAGCAAGCAAGGCTGCAACGGACAGAATCGCTTTGCTTCGTCTGGGTGAACCGGAGGATGTGGCCGGCGTCGTTCTTTTCCTCGCCTCCGACCTGGCTAAGTATGTAACGGGCGAGACCGTCATTGTGGATGGTGGCCAGATGCTTGGAGCACCATCATTCCGTGGTGGGAAAGACAAGCCGACCGAATTGGGTTTGGCCTGAATATCAGGCGCCAACCCGCTCATGGTGAGCGGAAACCGAAGCTGTTTAGGGTGAGTAAAAAGTTCCCGCTCATGGTGAGTAAAAGTACCCCGCTCATGGTGAGCCTGTCGAACCATGGCGGAATTAAAATAAAGACATGAAAAGTGAGCCGCTTACCCTTCGACAAGCTCAGGGTGAGCGGAATGGAAACATCTCATGGTGAATGGAAGAAATGTAGGGGCAGACCTTTAGGTCCACCCGCGCGGAGCAGATGCTCCACGCTACCCACGCGGTAATCCCGCTCATGGTGAGCCTGTCGAACCATAGCGGTAGCGAAACAAAGACCTGAAAAGTGGGCCGCTTACCCTTCGACAAGCTCAGGGTGAGCGGAATGGAAACATCTCATGGTGAATGGAAGAAATGTAGGGGCAGACCTTTAGGTCCACCCGCGCGGAGCAGATGCTCCACGCTACCCACGCGGTAATCTCGCTCATGGTGAGCCTGTCGAACCATAGCGGTAGCGAAACAAAGACCTGAAAAGTGGGCCGCTTACCCTTCGACAAGCTCAGGGTGAGCGGAAGAAATGTAGGGGCGGACCTTTAGGTCCACCCGCGCGGAGCAGATGCTCCACGCTACCCACGCGGTAATCCCGCTCATGGTGAGCCTGTCGAACCGTAGCGGTAGCGAAACAAAGACCTGAAAAGTGGGCCGCTTACCCTTCGACAAGCTCAGGGTGAGCGGTATGGAAACTGTTCAGGGTGAGCGGAATGGAAACTGTTCAGGGTGAGCGGAATGGAAACATCTCATGGTGAATGGAAGAAATGTCGGGGCGGACCTTTAGGTCCACCCGCGCGGAGCAGATGCTCCACGTTACCCACGCGGTAATCCCGCTCATGGTGAGCCTGTCGAACCATAGCGGAGGTTGGGCCGGCTGCTACATCGGTTGTTCAGAAAATACGGTCTTGCCCTGCATCTAGTTCGCTAATTTAGTATTTTCGTACAAATGTTACAGTTTTTAATGTTTCTGGTGCTTAATTTTATAACTTTTTAATGAACCATTATATACAATCTGTGTGAAGGACATGACTTTACTGCAATATTTGCGATATTAATCTCCCGGACTTCTATTTTCAGGTAAGGAGTGTAAAAATGGCGTGGAAAGAGATATACAAATCGAAGGTATGCAGCCATCAGGAAGCGGCGAAGCTTGTGAAATCGGGTGACCGGCTTTTTACCCCTCTC
>Ga0214474_1000347_pt1 | contig 23638 bp, 22 predicted proteins | sample RVTome_2_FD_187335 | JGI IMG/M metagenome (GOLD analysis project Ga0214474, IMG submission 187335) | Soil microbial communities from uranium-contaminated site in the Upper Colorado River Basin, Wyoming, United States - RVT95D214 HiSeq ...
TCCCGTAAAATGCAGGAGCGCAGTGAGTATAAGCAGGTCGAGAAAGACCTGGATATTGCCGTATAATTCGGCTTTTTTAATAACCGATTCTGGTTTTTCCTTATCGAGCCTGAGCGTTAACCAGAACAGGACCGCATTGTAGATAACAATAAGAACACAGATAACATAAACTGGTAGAGTGGGAAAACTGATATGGAATGCTGTGGAGGCCACCCAGACCGCCACCAGTATGGCGACAACAGCCAACCACCTCAGATTTACATATACCCTGAGCCGCAGTATCAGTGCTCTCTCTTCAGGAGAGTAGTCCGTCGTTTTCGCTTCCGTTATCGAGCTATTCATCTTCAGGACTACCTACGGCAGCTTAGTATGTAATAGCAGGACTATATCAGCAATAATCTTTTATGTAAAATCTTGGTAACTGTTTCTAAGTAAACGGCAACTTCAAGAAAGCGGATTCAATGATGAAATCCAGCCCGCCGTTCACTCAACCCAATAATAACTCTGGGACGCGTCCAGCGCAACTCTGAATCCGACTAGCTTCTCTCGATAGTGCGTATCAGGTTGCCGTTTGGCTCTCTTATATTGACCGTCAAGGGCATTTTGCCGGGCAATGCGTGAGTAGCACAGCCCAGGCAAGGGTCATAAGCCCTGAAAGCCATCTCTACCATGTTAAGCAGGCCTTCTTTGACCTCGGGTCCTTTTACAAATGCCTTGGCCGCCTTCTTAACGGATAGACATATCGGGGCCGCATTATGCTGCGTAGCTACGATAAGGTTGACCTTCGTAGTTCTTCCCTCGTCGTCTGCCTCGTAGTGATGAATCAACGTTCCACGAGCCGCTTCCACGCAGCCGATACCCACTTTGCCCAGCTTGAGATTCATGTTTCGTATATCTTTGCTGGTCAATAGGGGATCATTTACAATCCTCTGCATATGTTCCGCGGCTTGCAAGGCCTCAATCAGCCTTGCCCAGTGATAAGCCAGCGTGTGATGACTGGGCTTGCCTCCCAGGATATCGAACATTGCCTCGTATTCTTTTTGCGCCAGAGGAGTGTACATGCTTTCAGCTACATTCAATCGGGCTAGTGGTCCAACACGGTAAAGTGAGGTTCCCGCATCATCGTTCAGGCCATTCCACCCAACTTTCCGGAGGTGTGTAAGCCTGATGTAGGTCCACGGTTCTACCCATTCACCCATATGGCTGGCATAGTCATGGCAATCGAACAAGGCATACTCTGCGCCCTTAGGATCTACTACTCTTAATTTCCCTTCATAAAAGTTAACCCTGTTACTGTCGTCAACCATACCCATGTAGTAGGTGTTCAATTTGTAAGCGTCGTTCAACACCAAATTCAGGTAAGTCTTGTTATCCAGCACAGTTTGTTTGAATAATTCCAGAGCAAACTGGCAAAACTCAACCGTGAAGTCAGCCGTGTCTCTCATCCATTTGCGGTCTTCCTCGGTTACTCCCCTGGAGACTCCACCTGGCAGTCCGCCTTCCGGATGAGGCGGTTTGCTGCCAATATATCGGATTATCTCGCGACACCTCTTCCGTGTTTCAATAACCTTGCCGCCGATCTCCAGACCGACTTTACCCACCACACCCAGAATGTTACGTTCGGCCGGATTTGCATTCGGTCCTAGCACAAAGTCTGGCGCTGACAGAATAAAGAAATGGAGCAAATGGTCTTCCACCATAAAGGCATTGTAATGGAGATTGCGAATAAGCTTGGCAGTAGGTGTCGGCTCAACGCTGTACAGGTCATCCAACGCTTTAACCGAAGCCATGTTATGCGGCGTCGGGCAAACTCCGCAGATATTGGGCATGATGCGCGGCAGTTCTTCCACGGGTCTACCAAGGCAAAATCTCTCAAAACCTCTCAATTCAACTACCTGCCAGTAGGCATCATCCACATTGCCCTTATCGTCCAGAAAAATCTCGATTTTTCCGTGTCCTTCCAGTCTGGTTATCGGATTAATGGTTATCTTTTCGGTCACATTGCACCTCTTTCTTACGCTAATTCTTTAACTTCTTTTTTTCTTCAATATTGAAGTCGGCAGCGAGAACCGGTACAGATACCCGGCCAGGTCCATGAACTGGTCGGTAAGCCGGGTCATGTCGGCATCACTCTGAACATCCAATATCGATGCCAGAGCCGAAATATACTTCGCGCCTGAATCAACTACCCCCTCCACCGGTCCGAAGCACCCACGGCAGGGAATGTTGATATTTATGCAAGACTCGCCGCAACCATCACGGGTTGCCGGCCCCAGGCAAAGTATCCCCTGCGCCAGAAAGCAGGTGTCCGGAGTCGCCTCCACTTCATGAATCCGTTTAATTTCAGTGATGGCCATCCGTTCCGGTTTTGTCTTGTTTCTCTTACAGCTATCACATAAGGCTCTGTGTGGCGCCAGTGTGGAGCCTTTAGGCGGCAACTTGTTCTCCAGCACTGCGCTTACCGCATACATGACGAGATAAGGAGGCGGCGGGCATCCCGGCAAGTAATAATCGACATCGATGACGCCATTCAGTGCCTGGACCTGTTCATATATTTCTGGCAGCGTCAACTCGTTGCCGTTATTCCGGCTGTTCGGCTTAGGCACATTACCTTTTGGATTAACGACTGTTGGTGAATTCTTATACACCCAGTCAAAGATGTCTTGCTTTGTGGTTAAATTGGCCAGTCCGGGCGTTCCGCCGAAACAGGCACAGGCGCCGAAAGCCAGAACTATCTGAGATTTCGCTCTCAGTAACTCGGCCATTTCTTTTTGCTCCGAATTTCTAATATTGCCGTTTATTATACTCAGAGCTATTTCACCATCTTTCATGGCCCGGATGCTGTCATATTTGAAATCTAATGCCACCGGCCACAGCACTAAATCCACGGCACCGGCGACGCTTAGAAGCACTTCGTTTATATCGACAACCGCCTCGTCACAACCGCCGCAACCACCCAGCCAGCAGATAGCTACCTTTGGTTTTGCCATCCTATTTTCCCCCTTTAGCTTTTATCATCTCTTTTGCAGGCCTCTTTCCGACAGCTGCACTAGTCTTGGAGGAACCGAGCTTTATAAGGTCCTGGCTCATCTCTTTAATTAGCTGCGGAATTCGTTTGCCCTCAGGATCGGTGCCAAGTTCTATTCTGATTCTGTCTTTTTCAATACCCATTGGCTCCAGAAGCCTGCTGAGCAAATGAACTCGCTTTTTGGCTTCGTAGTTGCCATCCTGGTAGTGGCAGTCCCCTTCCGGGCAGCCAAGAATCAAAACACCATCGGCGCCTTGCTCGAAGGCATTGATTATATCCGTGGTATCAATTTTGCCCGTGCAAATAATTGGTATCCAATTTTCTATTTGCTTCGACAGGGTGGCCTCGTCGGTCAGATATCCCCACCCGAACTTACAGGAAAAACATACGATCTTCGGTTTGTTCTCGCTCAATTTCGCCCTCCTTAATAACCTTTACACCAGGCATCTACGCCAGAGATGCATACACCTTAGCTATTCGTTCCGCTGTATCATCATCGACCATTTTTCTGGCCTGCGAAGGACAGGCGACAACGCACATGCCGCAGGATTTGCACTTGAACATGTCTGTCGCCGACGTAATTTTTCCGCCGTTATTCACCAGATGGGCTGAATAATAGTTGCAAACGTAGACACAATGACCACAGCCGCTGCATCTGGCCTCATCAACTTCCACCGGGCTCAACGATTTCTGAAAACCGATGGATACGCAAGCCTTACAGGATACGCAAGGGCCGCATGTCACACATCGCTTAGCCTCATCTATTGCTTCTCTTAGCGTCAGTCCGGTTTCAAAAAGCTGGAAATGCATTCTATTTTCCGGCGGTATCCAGAGCACCTCTGGTTCCGGCTTATAGTCTCTCCTTACTGGAATCTCATAGCCTTCGTAGTCCTTCCGCCTGCCGTTCTTCATATCCACTCCCCTCAAATACCGGTCTATGGACTCTGCGGCCTCCATACCTTCTCCCATAGCTTCTATCATGAAGCCTACCCGCCGGACATCGCCACCTATGAACACCCACGGTTTGTTCAGGCTCTGTAGCGTCAAGTGGTCTATAGCAATCCGGCCACGCTCGTCCAGAATGTTTTCTTTTTCCAGAAGTGGCCTGTCAGGTGCCTGGCCTACGGTGATAATAAGCACATCACCGGAAAGGTCAACGCAATCAGTGGTATCAAATTTTGGATTGAATCCTTCCTTGTCGAATACGCTAACGCACGATGGGCAGTGTATACCTCTGAATTTGCCATTCTGCCCGGCGATTTTGTTAACGCCACGGCTATAAACGATCCGGACGCCCTCTTCCCAGGCCCCACGGGTCTCTTCTTCGTCGGCAGGTATACCATCTCTATGGTCTTTATCTTCCCGCTCCAGGGCTACCACCGTTACATCGGCACCCTGTCTTCTGGCCGACCTGGCCACGTCGAAGGCGACGTTGCCGCCGCCGGTGACTACGACCTTCTTACCCTTGAAATAGTCGGCAGCAATATTATTATGGCTTACCTCATAAAGATACGTATGACCGTACATAACGCCAGATAAGTCCTGACCTTCCACGAATTTCCCCTCGAACGTCAGAACTCTGGGATATGGCAATCCGGTACCGAGAAATACAGCTTTATACCCCTCATTTCTCAACTTATCAAGCGTCAGCTTACCGGCCCCCAGCCTCGTATTATACCTAACATCTACGCCGGCAATCCTGACCAGATTTTCCACGGTGGTCTGAAGAATATCCTTAGGTAATCGGTAGTCCGGCACCAGCCATAACGCACCACCCAGACGTCCGGTGGCTTCTATTATAGTAACCCGGTATCCCTTTTTACTCAGGTGATAGGCACACATCAAGCCACCCGGGCCCCCACCTATAACAGCCACATTCTCCTTATCCCGATTAACTTCTAGCTCCTCACGGTCTTTCAGATGCTCGGTATACACATCCGATAAAAATCTTTTGAGCAGCCTTCTTCTTATGGCTCCACCCTTTTTGTTATAGTTGCACTCCAACTCGCATATGCCACAGATATAACCGCAGATGTTGAAAAACGGATTCTTCTCATAAAGGTAGTCACCGATTTGAAGTATACCTGTATTCGCGGCATCCGGATCGTCAGGTAGAAGAGAGATAAGTACATTCGTGCGCTGTATATCCTCGTTTATCGGACATTTAATCTGACAAGGCGGCAGGCACTGTTTTACGGCCGTCTCCGCGTGTGCAACTCCGCCTGCTTCAGTTTTCCACATAATAGTCCTCCTTACGAATAAAATAAGATTTTTAGAAGAAATGAGTTGAACTGTAGACTAAACGAAACACCATAAAGAAGTCTATGAATTCACAATCATAACTATAAATTTTTTGAGTACAAAGGCTGCCAACTGCCATTAAAAAATAAACCGACCAATTATACCCAATTATCGCCTTATGAAACAAGTAATTTCGTCTATTTTTATGGCAAACTTCAGCAATAATGCCTATTTTTTAAATAGTCTAATTTTATACAAGAATATCTGAAAATAAAAATGGGACAGTTTTCTCATTCGAAATATCTGTTGATGCGATTTATAAATGGGCAAAAGCACTTATCCCATGATCTCAACCTCTTTTGCGTGAGTCTCATACTAAGCTGTATAATTCATTGGTTTAGCGAGCCAAATTTCTTCTATTTTCTGTACATCCCGCTTAAAACTAAAGTCCCTTGAAGATTAGGGCCAAAGAGCGATGATATGCACCTTCGTACACTGTTAGACTCCGTATGGGATTAGACTTGAGCTACGTTCCAGGAGGTTACCTTGAAACAAGCAACTAAATCAATACCGACAAAGGCGAAAGCCAGCCAGGAAGTAAGCACTAAAACGCTTCAGCAGATAAAAAGGATAGTTGAAGACATGGACGGCCGGGCCGGGGCATCGATTCGCGTGCTCCAACAGGTACAAGGTCTGGTAGGCTATTTGCCACCACAAGCTTTAAAGGCCGTATCGAATGAAATGGGAATTCCACTAAGCGAACTCTACGGTATTACCAGCTTCTATTCCTTTTTCTCACTGGTGCCAAAAGGTAAATACGTGATTCAGGTCTGCTTGGGCACTAGTTGCTACGTCAAAGGAGCCGAAAGGCTTATTAAGACATTAAAGAAAGATTACAGCCTCGATTCCGGTGGAATTACTTCTGACGGAAAATTCTCTATGGAAACAGTAAGATGCCTGGGCTGTTGCGGTCTATCTCCGGTTATGGCCATAAAGGAAAAGGTTTACGGAAAGGTAAAACCAAGCCAGATAAAAGACATCCTGACTTCGTATAAATAGGAGAATGAGATGAAACCACTTGCATCTGTAAATGAACTAACGAAGCTTAGAGATAAAATACAAGAGAAGTTGGCCAAACAAGGAAAGAAGATCCAGGTTAAGGTCCATCTTGGCACATGCGGTATATCCTCCGGCGCCAACAAAGTCCTTCAAGCTTTTCAGGAAGGTGTCAAAACCAATAAATTATCCAATGTAGCTGTGCTCAAAGCGGCTTGTATCGGTTTATGCGACAGAGAACCGGTGGTTACTATAGAGCATCCCAAGACCGGAAAAACGACTTATTCCGACGTCACCAAAGACAAGGTATCCAAAATAATTCAAAAACACCTTATAGGCAGTAAGGTGGTCGAAGAGTGGAAGCAGGACACCGGCGACCCATTGCTTAAACTGCAAGAAATACGGGTGATGCACAACCAGGACCTCAATCCGATGAATATAGACGAGTACATCGCCAGGGACGGTTACCAGGGCCTGGCTAAGGCTCTAACTCAAATGAAGCCAGAAGATGTTATAGCCGAGATAGGCAAGGCCGGCCTGCGAGGCCGCGGAGGAGCCGGCTTTCCTACCGGCACCAAATGGACATTCGTCCGTAACGCACCCGGTGATGAAAAATTCGTCGTCTGCAATGGCGACGAAGGCGACCCGGGTGCTTATATGAATCGGGCAGTGCTGGAAGGCAACCCACACTCGATAATCGAGGGTATGGCCATAGGTGCTTATGCCATCGGTAACGTGCGACAGGGCTATGCTTACGTTCGCGCTGAATATCCACTGGCTATAGAGACACTAAACCATGCTATTGATCAGGCACGCCAATATGGCCTGCTGGGTAAGAGTATACTCGGCACCGGATTCGAATTCGACCTGGATATATTCCCCGGCGCCGGCGCTTTCGTCTGCGGCGAAGAAACGGCCCTGTTGACCTCAATCGAAGGCAAACGAGGTAATCCTCGCCAGAGGCCTCCGTTTCCGGCTAATAAGGGACTTTTTGATAAACCGACCACGCTGAATAACGTGGAAACCTGGTCCAACGTGCCCCAGATACTATGGAAAGGGGCCGACTGGTTTGGCAGCGTCGGCACCGCCGCAAGCAAAGGCACCAAGACGCTTTGTCTGGTGGGCAAGGTGAACAATACCGGCCTGGTAGAGGTACCGCTGGGCACACCACTCGGCAAAATTGTTTTCGATATCGGTGGCGGAATACCCAAAGGAAAGCAGTACAAAGCTGTTCAGATAGGTGGTCCCTCTGGCGGCGTAATTCCCGTCGAGCATTTAAACACCCCGGTCGACTATGAAGCCGTAACCGCTCTGGGCGCGATTATGGGCTCGGGCGGTCTTGTGGTAATGGATGAGGATAGCTGCATGGTCGACGTGGCCAAATTCTTCCTGCAATTTACCAGAGACGAGTCCTGCGGTAAATGCACTCCGTGTAGGGGTGGCATACCGAAGATGCTCGCCTTCCTGACTAAGATAACTGAAGGCAAAGCTACGATGGAAGACCTGATTACGCTTTCGGAGCTGGCCGATATGGTATGCTCCGCATCTATTTGTGGCTTGGGACAGACAGCTCCAAATCCCGTATTGACCACCTTGCGCCATTTCAGAGAGGAATATGAAGCTCATATTATCGATAAGAAATGCCCGGCTGTAGTTTGCTCGGCGTTGTTTAAAGCTCCCTGTTCGGGCACCTGCCCGGTAGGCCTCGATACACCGGGTTATATCGCATTCATCAAGCAGGGCAATTTTGAGCAAGCCTACCGCGTAGTCATGGAACGCTTACCTCTCCCGTTAAGCGTCGGTCGGGTCTGCCCGCATCCCTGCGAGAGGAAATGTCGCCGGCAGCAGGTGGAAGAGCCCATATCAATAAGACACCTGCACAGGTTCCTGGCTGATTACGCCCTCGAGAACGGCATAGAGTATAAGCCGCAAATGAAGGAGCGAAAGAAAGAAAAGGTAGCCATCATCGGCGCCGGCCCGGCCGGCCTGTCGGCCGCATGGGATCTAGCCCATGAAGGCTATCAGGTGACTATATTTGAATCGCTGCCAGTTGCCGGCGGTATGTTAGCCGTAGGTATACCGGAATATCGCCTGCCCAAGGATATGCTGAAGAAGGAAACCGATCTCATCCAGAAGCTCGGGGTAGAAATAAAACTGAACACACGAGTCGACAGTATAGACAGCCTGCTGAAAGACAATAAATATCAGGCTGTATTTATCGCTACCGGCGCTCATAAAGGCGATAAGATGCGGATCCCCGGGGAGGAGTTTGCCGGAGTCTTCGATGCCATCGAGTTTTTAAGGGAGCTTAACCTGGGCAAGAAGGTAAAAGTCGGCCAGAAAGTCGCTGTAATCGGTGGTGGCAATTCGGCCATCGATGCTGCCCGTGTGGCTCTAAGAGAAGGTGCTAAAGAGGTCCACATACTCTATCGCCGCGAGCAGAAAGACATGCCGGCATTGTCGGAAGAGATTGTAGCCGCCGAAGAAGAAGGCGTTAAAATCCACTGCCTGACGGCCCCCACAAAGATTCTGGGTAGTAATGGTGCCGTGACTGGCCTCGAAATGATACGCATGGAACTTAAAGATTTCGATACCAGCGGCAGAAGAACCCCAAATCCTGTAGCCGGCTCTGAATACACAATGAATTTCGATACAGTCATAGAAGCCACCGGCCAGCGACCGGATACCTCTTTCCTGGGTGGGGACATTAGCACCGGTAAGGGTGGCACCATAGCCGCCGATCCGCGAACCCTGGTCACCGCCCGTGAAGGGGTCTTCGCTGGAGGTGATGCGGTCACGGGACCGGCCACAGTAATCGAAGCCATTGCCCAGGGACAAAGAGCAGCTTCATCAATAAGAAGATTTCTCAGCGGCGAGCCTCTATTGCCACTGGTAGAACGCAATGGCTACAAACCAATAGAAATTCCTCCAATTCCACCTACTGAGGAAGAATTGAGGGAAAAGCCTCGGGTGCCCATGAAGGAGATGGTCAACGCTCAGAGGAAAGGTACTTATAAAGAGGTAGCTTTGCCGTACACACCGAAAGAGGCTCAAAAAGAAGCTAGCCGCTGTCTTAGATGTGATCTTGAGGTAGGAGAATAAGCATGAAAGAGATTACATTAACTATCGATGGCAAGCAGGTCAAGGGAAAAGAAGGCGATACCGTACTGCAGGTCTGTGAAGCTAACAATATCAACTTGCCGACGCTTTGTCATATGAAAGGGCTGACCGATGTGGCAGCCTGCCGTATGTGCGTTGTCGAAGTCGAGAGAGAAAGACGGCCTGTTCCGGCGTGCACCTATCCAGCTCGAGACGGTTTGGTAATACAGACCCAAAATGAAAAGCTGGAAAAGTATCGCCGGCTCATTCTAGAACTCATGTTCACCGAACGAAACCATCTCTGTGCCCAGTGTGTAGCCAGCGGCGACTGCGAACTGCAGCAGCTTGGTTACCGCTATCAGATGGACAGCACCCGGTACCCCTACGCCTGGCCCGCCCTGCCGGTCGATTCACAGCACGAATATCTGGTGATCGACCATAACCGCTGTATACTCTGCGGCAGGTGCATAAGGACCTGCGATGAAGAAGTCGGCGTTCATACGCTTGATTTCGGTTATCGGGGTTGGAAAGATGTAGTTGTCGCCGACCTTAATCAACCGCTGGGCAAGTCAAGCTGCATATCATGCGGCGCCTGTTTTCAGGCTTGCCCCACAGGTGCCATTTTCTCTAAGAAGAGCGCTTACAAGGGTAAGCGTCCTGAGTCCGAAGAGATAACCACTGTTTGTCCGATATGCGGTATCGGCTGCGCCGTTAAAGCGTTTGTCAAGAATAATATATTGTTTAGAATAGACAGCCCCGATCCGTCACAACATGACGGTCTGCTTTGCTATATGGGCCGCTTCGATCCTCTAAGCCAGGACCACCCCAAGGTAAAAACTGCAATGGTGAAAAATGCCAGTGGCAAGCTGGAACCTTGCTCCGTGAACGAAGCCCTGGACGCTGTTGCCAAAAAGCTCAGCCAGTTCAAGGCACATAATGGTTCCGGCAGCATAGCCGGACTGGCTTCCGGTCAGGCTAGCAGCCAGGCTTTGAAGGCTTTTAAGGATTTAATCAGCGGCACGCTGGGCAGCAAATTAATTGATACTCTAGACGGCGATGAGTATCGGGCAGTTATAAAAGGAATAAAAGATTTCGATAGTAAGGCGGATTTGAAGACCGAGGTACCGCTGGAAGAGATTTTTGACGCTGATTGCATCCTGCTAGCTGGTGCCAACCCATTCAAGACCCATCCGGTAGCCGGCTCGCACATCGTCAGGGCAGTCAGACAGAATAAGGCGAAACTTATTGTGCTTGATGCCGCACAGAATGTGCTGCCCGAGTACGCGACGATGTGGTTGAAACCAAAGAAGGGGCAGGAAACTTCGGTTTTAAATAACCTGGCTAAGTCCATTAGTGGCAGTCCGGTCAAGGATGCTGTCGCCACCGGTGTGGCTCAGAAAGAGCTAAAAGAGGCAGCTGGGATTCTTGGCAAAGCCAAACGAAGCGTTATCATTTACGGAGATGGCATTTTAAAGCAGCAGAATGCGGGGCTTATAACCGCTTTGTATAGGCTGGCAGCCATTTCCGGAACACAAAATAAAGGTAAACCCGACGTAGTAGTCCTCAAGTCCAAGGGAAATAGCCGCTTTGCCTGGGAGACGGGTATAGCCAACAGTGCGGAATCAGTCGCCACCAATTTGACCAGAAATGGAGTCAAAGCCCTGTACCTGCTTTTGGCCGATGACTATGCCGGCTGTGATGGAATGGCAGCAGTTAAGGGATTAAATTTCCTGGTGGTTCAGACTAGCTACCTATCACCGTTGGCCCAAAAGGCCGACGTCGTCCTGCCATCACCGACCTGGACTGAAGTCGGCGGCAATTTCAGTTTGCTAGATGGCGCAGAGGTCTCGGTTTCGCGATTGGTTAAACCACCCGAGGGCACAAAGGCAGACTGGGAAACGATTGGCGAAATTGCCAGGCGTTTCAAGTAATCTGGAAGGAGTAAATCATATGGCAAAAGTAAAAGTAGCTTCGGTCTGGCTGGAAGGATGTTCCGGCTGTCATATGTCGTTTTTAGACATCGATGCCGCTATTATCGATTTAGCTAATGCTGTCGAATTCACCAGGACACCGATAACAGATATAAAGGAGTTCCCGCAGGTAGATGTCGGCATCGTGGAAGGCTCGGTTGGGAATACCGAGGAAGAAGAGGTACTTAAAGATTTAAGGGCTCACTGTAAGATTCTAATGGCCTGGGGCGACTGTGCTTGTTTCGGTGGTGTTTGTGCCATGCGCAGTTCCCTGGACAAGGAAGATTGCCTCAAACGCGCCTATATCGAGTCTGAGAGTACTGTAAATGGCAAGATACCACACCCACCCGGTGTGCCTGCACTTCTGGATAAGGTACTGCCGGTAAACAATATAGTAAAAGTAGATTGCTACGTTCCCGGCTGTCCCCCTGAAGCCAGTGCCATACTCTACGGTTTGAAAGAACTGCTGGCAGGCAGGATACCGGTTTTACCCCCGGACATGATGCGCTTTGATTAAATGTGAGAGGTGTCGCCATGGTAACAGAAGTTAAGAAGGCAAGTGGAAAAAGGACAATTGAGATAAACCCGGTTAGCCGGATTGAAGGACACGGCAAGGTTACTATCCAGCTAGATGAGGCTGGGAACGCCGTTGATGCCAGGTTCAACGTTACGCAGTTCCGCGGATTCGAGAAGTTCTGCGAAGGCAGAGTGCTCTGGGAAATGCCAGCAATCACACCCAGAATATGCGGTATCTGCCCGGTAAGCCATCACCTTGGTGCGGCCAAAGCCGGCGATGCTATATTGGGAGTCGAACTCACACGCCCAGCTAAACTTTTGCGTGAACTGATGCACATGGGACAAACCATCCAATCTCACGCCCTCCATTTCTTCCATCTGGCCAGCCCCGACCTGCTATTAGGCGTCGATTCCGACCCAGCAACAAGGAACGTAATCGGATTAATCGCAGTGAACCCGGAACTGGCAACTAAAGGCGTGTTACTGCGTAGCTTCGGTCAGACTATTATCCAGGCTCTTGGCGGGAAAAAGGTACACCCGAACGGTGCCGTTCCCGGCGGTATGAATACGCCTCTATCGGCTGCCGACCGTGATAAATTCCTGAAGCAAATTGCTCCATCCATAGCAGACGCTGAAGCCGCCATTAAGCTACTCAAAGGATACTACGATCAGCACAATGATTTTATTTGCACATGCGCCAGCTTTCCAAGTGGTTATATGGGGTTGGTTGATGAGGACAACAATCTGGAACTTTATGACGGCAAATTGACCATAATCGATGCCAAGGGTAAAGTACTGGAAGATAAATTCGAGCCTGCCAACTACCTCAATTACATAAACGAGCACGTGGAAGACTGGTCGTACTTGAAATTCCCCTTCTATAAGAAGATGGGATACCCTGAAGGTACCTATCGTTGTGGGCCACTTGGCCGTCTTAACGTCGCTCAGGGTATATCCACACCCAAGGCCAATGCCGAACTTAAGAATTTCAAGAAGATCGGCAATGGTGCACCCGTCGAAGGCTCTCTTTATTATCACTATGCTCGCCTGATCGAGTTGCTTTACGCGCTGGAAAGAACTCAGCAACTCATGGAGGACCACGATATTTGTTCGACCGACCTGATGGTTTCGTCCAACAAGTTCAACGAGCAGGGCGTTGGTGTTCTTGAAGCCCCGCGCGGAACCCTGTTCCATCATTACTGGGTCGACGATAGCGGCAAAATAACGAGGGTAAACCTTATTGTGGCCACAGGCAATAACAATGCCGCTATGAATAAGGCGGTATACACAGTAGCACGGGAGTTCATCAAGAACAATAAAATCACCGAAGGTATACTAAACCGCGTCGAGGTAGCCATCCGCTGCTACGACCCGTGTCTATCATGCTCGACCCATGCACTTGGCCAAATGCCGTTCAAGGTCGAGATCGTCTCCGCCAGCGGTGAGGTCGTCAAAGAGATAACCAGATAATTCATCGCCTCAGAGAAAATTTGAAGTAGGGGCCACTAAAAGTGAGCCCCTACCGTTTTAATCAGAGCAATTATTTTGAATCCAAAGGCCAAAACTAGTAAACTTAGTAGTTCGATAAATCGAAATGGCCACTGAACAACAGATAAAAGGAAGCCTGGAAGATATATTGGTCCCGGGTGCTATGCGCAGCCCGGTCAAACTGAATTTAATCCGCGACATTAAGGTTTCAGATAATAGAGTAAATATTATCCTGGCTTCGACAGCTCTGGACACCGCTTCTCAGGATTGGCTCAAGACCAAAGTCAGTGCTGCTGTAGGGCAACTGGAGGGCGTCGGCCAGGTAACCATAGACTTTGTTGAAGCGATGCCCAAAGAGGTCAACGAGGTCGGTTGTGTAATCGCTGTTATGAGCGGCAAGGGCGGCGTCGGTAAATCTCTGGTATCAGCGTTGCTCGGTATTGCGCTGGCTCGCGCCGGAAAGGAAGTCGGCGTACTCGATGCCGATATCACGGGCCCTAGCATACCCAAGATATTCGGTCTGGGTGGCAGCCGGCCGCGCAGCAGTGAATCAGGCATTTTGCCGGTGTTGTCAAAATTGGGCATCAGCGTCATGTCGATCAATCTGCTACTAGAACATGAGGACGACGCCGTTATCTGGCGCGGCCCTATAATCAGCCGGGTAATCCAGCAATTCTGGGAAGACGTCCTCTGGGGAAAACTCGATTATTTAATAGTTGACCTACCTCCGGGCACTGCTGACGCGCCATTGACCGTTTTGCAGACTATTCCGGTCTCCGGTGCCGTAATTGTCTTCAGCCCGCAGGAACTGGCAGCCATGGTGGTTAAAAAGGCAGTAAGAATGGCGCGCCAGCTGGATATACCGATACTGGGTGTCGTCGAAAATATGAGCTATTTTATTCCACCGGGCAGCAAGAAAAAGCTCGAGCTTTTCGGTAAAAGTCGCAGCCAGGAAATGTCGGAGATAACCGGTGCTCCAATTCTGGCTGAGATACCCATCGACCCTAAACTCTCCACACTTTGCGACGAGGGGAACATCGAGCGCTATAGCTCTGAAATTCTCGATAGCCTGAGCCGCAACTTTATTAAGGCGCTGCCGGAAAGGGCTAGAAAATCGTAGCGGAGACCGGATATGCCCGATAAATTCGACGAACTGGAAAAAGAAATACTGGAAACCATGAAGAAAATCTATTCTAAGACGGTTATCGACCATGCCATGAATCCGCGTAATGTCGAACAGATCACAACTCCAGACGGTTTCGGTTCTGCTACCAGCGGTTGCGGCGAAATCATGGAAATACGGCTTAAGGCTACGGACGGCAAGATAACCAATGCCTCTTTTTGGACGAACGGCTGCAGCACTACTGTTGCCTGCGGCAGCATGACTTCGGAACTAATTAAAGGTGAACATGTTTCACAGGCTTTGGCCATCGATCAGAATGATATCATACAAGCCCTGGATGGATTGCCAGAAGGTAACAAGCACTGCGCCCTTTTAGCTGCGAATGCGGTTAAAGCCGCGGCACTGGACTATATGGCCATTAGAAAGGAACCGTGGAAAAAAGCTTATCGAAAGGGCTAAAAGCGCCTCGGCCGGCTTTGAGGATGGTTAATATATGCCTCCAATAATCTCAATCGTAGGCAAGCCTAAGTCTGGGAAAACCACCCTCTTAGCAGGGCTGATCTCAGAGCTGAAATCACGGGGTTACAGGATAGCTACCATTAAGCATTCCATTCACACTCTAGACTTCGACAAAGCCGGCAAGGATAGCTGGCGTCATATCGAAGCCGGCAGCGGTGCCACTGCCATAGTGTCACCAGACCAGGTGGTATTTATTGAAAAGGTTTCCAAACAGCCTCAGCTGAATGACGTGGCCCGATTGTTCGGCACCGCTTACGACATTATACTGACAGAAGGCTTTAAGCAGAGCCGGGCACCCAAGGTGGAGGTACATCGAAAGGCCGCCGGCCCACCTTTAAATCACGTGGTCAACATCATCGCTGTAGTCACCGACGAACTGCTGCAAACAGCAGTAAAGCAATTTCCCATCAATGATATCAGTGGGCTGGCCGACTTACTGGAGAAGAGCTATATCAAGCCCGAATAGGAGATAAATATGAAACTTGGCGTTTCGCTGCACATTAGTAAATTAATTCTTGTCCTGGCGATAATATCTGGAAGCCTGTCGTTGGTCGTAGCCACTGGCTGTGCCCATAATGTAAATCCTCCTGTTATCCAGCAGTCCAACATGCCGGCGAGCATAATCGAGGGTGAAAGCATTGACCTAGCCGTCCATACCGCCTCTGATACTCCCGTGAAAGACGTCTACATTCAGTTCGGCGATGGAGACAAGATACCGCTGGTTAAAATGCTAGTTCAAAACAATAGCCGGGAATTTGCTGATTGGGGAGTTGTTTTAAATCTACGGGCAAGCGATTACTCATACCGGATAGTAGCTGAAGACAGTGCAGGTAATAAATCCCTACCGCTGGAAGGCAAGATTACAGTGACTCCAATAAATCCCGCAGATGGTCCTTCTTAGCTCGAAGTTAATAAGTAGCCGCGTTTTCTGAAGGCTAGCTCTCCCAGGCACCAGGGCCGATTAAAGGCACAAATCGACAGCCGCCCAGATTCGCAACTTGAGGCTTTCTTTTTCTCCTGGTTACCCTGAGCAGATCCTGCTCCCACCTTGAACCCACCGGAATGATCATCCTGCCACCCAAAGTCAACTGGTCAAGTAAAATATCCGGAATATGTGGAGCGCCGGCGGTGACCATTATGGCATTATACGGGGCATCTTTCGGCCAGCCAAGTGTTTCGACAGAATCATAGATCTCGACATTTTTACAGCCCAAACGGTTGAGTACCTTTTTAGCCGACAACGCCAGTTCACCAATGCGCTCTATGCTGACCACCCGCTTAGCTAGACTCGCAAGTATAGCTGTCTGATAGCCACTTCCGGTACCAATCTCCAGCACCTTTTCGTCACCTTTCAGTTTTAAAGCCTGCGTCATTAAAGCTACAATGAAGGGTTGGGAAATAGTTTGACCGAAGCCTATGCTCAGGGGCATATCTTCGTAAGCCAGGTCGTAGCAGTCCGGCAGTATGAAAAGTTCCCGAGGCACGCTCGCTATAGCGGACAACACACGTCTATCGCGGATTCCGTGTCTCAGACCTTCAAGCAGTCTGGTTCGGGCCGCATCTAAACCCACTCGGTTATACCTTAAGCTCTACTGAAGTACGAAAGCTAATATAAAGAGAAATATGAACAGGACACCAGCAATGATAGCTATTTGCCGTAATTCCGGTCCTACGTAGTCAAATCGGTTTGTCTGAGGAGTCAGCACCGTATGGTGCACAGGAGCCGTTGCAGCTCGCGGTTGGGTTACCTGCGCAGCCATCTGGCTCGCCTGAGGTGCAGGCCTGGTCGGTGTACCTTGTGCCATTCTGGCAGCCGCTCGAAGTTTGGCTTTACGCCGTGATTTTCTTCCCATATCTTTACTCCAAAAAAAACTAGAATTATATATTTCCTCGTGGCCGAACTCAAGGACGCAGTTCCACCTGAGTATAAGCGCGGGTAGTTGAAATATGTGCATGCCCAAGCAGTTCCTGAACGGACTGCAGGTCGGCACCGCTCTTTAACTTATGCGCGGCAAAGCTATGACGCAAACTGCGAGGCGTCACCTTGCCTCTCAGGTCCACCCTATCGGCATAACCCTGTACAATTTGCCAGAACCCCTGACGCGTCAGTCGCTCACCACGTCGATTGAGAAATAATGCTGTTTCTTTCTCGTCATTCAGCAGCTCGGGACGCACCGCATCAATATACTCCTTAACCAGTCTGGATACCGGCGCGTCAATCGGTACAACTCGAATCTTAGAACCCTGCCCCAGGCAACGGACCGTATTTCTCTTAACGTCTACATCACGTACATTTAGCGCCATCAGTTCGCTAGCCCTCAAACCGGTGGCGTAAAGCAGCTCCAGCATGGTTTTGTCCCTCTTGGCGTCGACGGTAGACTGCTTAGCAGGCTCTGATAACAAACGCCGGACCTCAGTCACGGATAACGGTTTGGGCAATGGTTTGCTTACCTGTGGGGAGGCCAGGTTCGGGGCCAGATCACTTCTTAGTTTGCCCCGGATGACCATAAACTTCAGAAATGACTTGGCAGCAGCAATCTTACGGGCTACAGTGGAGGGTGTATATTTTCTAACTCTCAAGCTTTGGAGATATCCGGATAAAATCTGAGCATTCAACTTCGACTCCGAAAAACCGGAGCTGGAAACCGAACCCTGAGATTTTACATAGTCAGCCAGCTGCCCTAAGTCGTTTCTATAAGCGGCTAAGGTATTCTTGGAATATTTTTTCTCGCTGACTAAATAATTCAGGAAGGACTTTATGTCTTCTTCCATGTTCCCGCCTATTCTATCACAACGAACCTGTCAAAGCTACGGATATAATAGGATGTTAAAGTTTTTTTGTCTACTTTTCCCGCCCGATGTTAAAATACATTGCATTAGCAAATTATGCCACTTAAAGAACAATTAAAAGTACTGCCCGACAGGCCTGGCGTTTACCTTTTCAAGGATAACGTGGGCAGAGTTATCTACGTTGGCAAAGCCTCCAGTCTACGCCATCGCGTCCTGTCTTACTTCGGCACTAAAAACCAGCTTTCGGACAAGCTAGAGCACCTGGTAAACAGGATCAGCGACCTCGATGCCATTGTTACCGATACCGAATACGAAGCCCTGATTCTGGAAAATGACCTTATCAAGAAGTATCGACCAACCTTTAACGTCCGCCTGAAGGACGACAAGACTTTCCCTTATCTTAAGATAGATGTTAAGAGCGATTGGCCTACCGTCAGAATTACCCGGCGTTTCCATAAGGACGGCGACAGGTATTTCGGCCCTTTTATTAGTGCCTATTCACTTCGACAGACGCTTAGTTTAATCCGAAAAATTTTTCCTTTTCGTTCCTGTAATAGGACGATAACCGGAAAGGATGCCAGGCCTTGCCTTGAATACCATATAAAGAGCTGTGTGGCGCCATGCATAGGAGCCGTAAGTTCGGAAGAATATAAGGAATTGATTAAGGAAGTAATACTGTTTCTCGAAGGCAAGCAGGAGCAGGTGATTCAAGACCTGAAAAATAAAATGCAGGAAGCTTCGCAGCAGCTGCAATATGAGAAGGCGGCTTTACTACGCGACCAGATACGCTCCGTAGAACAGGTTATCGAAAGCCAGAAAATTGCCGTAACCATCAGGGGGGATGAAGATGTTATCGCTCTGGCGCAGACCAGAGATCTCGCCTACATCGAGATTTTCTTTATACGCAATAATAAACTCACCGGCCGCGACTATGCTCTGCTGGATGGTATCCGAGACGAGGAGCCCAGCCAGATAGTGACCAGTTTCGTTAAACAATACTATTCATCGGCTTCGTCGATACCACCTCTGATACTGCTGCAGTATCGGGTTGATGAGCCCGAAATAATTACCCGGTGGCTATCGAACCAGAGAGGGGCTTCAGTCGAACTGCGTGTTCCCAGCCGCGGACTGAAGAAACAGCTTTTAAACATAGTGGAAGAGAATGCCCGGCAGGGACTGGCACTATACCAGGCCAAACAGTCGAAAATGATAGAATCAGCCCTCGTTCTAGAAGAACTGAAAGACAGGCTTGGCTTATCTCACATGCCACTGCGCGTAGAGGGCTACGATATATCTAATATTCGCGGCAACCAGGCCGTAGGCAGTATGGCGGTTTTCAGTAAGGGCCTGCCCAAACGGGCACACTACCGTCGCTTCAGAATAAAATCGGTATCTGGTATTGACGATTACGCCATGATACAGGAGGTATTGAAACGGCGCTTTAAGAGGTCGTTGTCCACTGACGATAACTGGTCTGTCACGCCTGACCTTATCTTAATAGATGGCGGCAAGGGACATCTAAATGCTGCTCTGGAAGTGCTGAGAGAGTTGCGAATAAACTCTATAGCTGCAGTAGCACTGGCTAAGGAGAATGAAGAGGTATTCGTGCCCGGCAGGTCCGAACCACTGAATATTCCACGGACTTCAGCAGCGCTGCACCTGCTGCAGAGAATAAGAGATGAATCTCATCGGTTTGCTATAGGTTATCACCACAAGCTGAGGCAAAAAGAGAGCCTGGTGTCAGCACTGGACAGCGTTCCGGGTATTGGGCCCAAACGTAAGAAAGCCCTTATCAAAAGATTCGGCTCGGTTAGAAGCGTCAAAGAGGCATCATTAGACGAGCTGTCCCAGGTTCCCGGCATAACCGACAAGCTGGCCGAGAAGATCAGGGAATATCTCTAGCGGCTTATCCCAATAATCCTGTCAGTGTCCTGGCGTTATCCAGCGCGTACCCGGCGACGTCGTTATTGAAATAAATATAAACCGCCTGCAGACGTTCCCCCAAATCCACTATGTTCTTGGCCCAGCCGGCAAGCTCTTTATCGCTGTAGCTGCTCAAGTATAGGCCGTCGTTGCCGTGAAAGCGCACATACGCAAAATCTGCGGTAGCTATCAACGGACTGCGCAACTCCGGCATATCGAAGATACACCAGCCGGCATTATGCCTTCTTAGAATCTTAAAGACGTTATCATCAAACCATGATTCATGGCGAAACTCAAAAACATGTCGATAACCTGCTGGCAAAATGCTCAGAAATGACTCCAGCCTGTCATCGCTGCGCTTCATATTAGGCGGCAGTTGATATAGGACAGGCCCCAGCTTATCCAGAAGCAAATCAGAGCGTTCCAGAAGATTATGCAGCGGTTCTTCGACTTCTCTTAATCTCTTGATGTGCGTTATAAACCGGCTGGCTTTTACGGCAAAAACAAAACCATCGGGTGCGGACTTCCGCCAGTTGTCGAAAGCTTTTTCCGACGGCAGGCGATAGAAGCTGTTATTCAGTTCTACCGTGGGGAAATGACGGGCGTAGAATTTCAGCCATCTTGATTTCGGCAGGTCGTGAGGATAGAAAAGGCCTTTCCAGTCCTCATAGTGCCAGCCACTGGTTCCGATGAAGTACTCTGGCATTGGACTTAGTCGCCATACCGCAGCTATAATCTAAATCTAATGGAACAGCCGCACAGCCAGTCTAAATTGCCGGTTCCCGTAACTACGCCAAAGCTGATTAACCAGGGCGTTACCTGGGTAAGAAGCCGCGGCAGCTCGATTAGAACGCACAGGTTGTCCGGCGTTTCCTCGGTGTTAATGGCCCCTGTATTCTTTCTGGAATTTTTATTGCTGGCCCTGCTCATAGGCATAATATTGCTTATCTTTGGACTTTATGTCATGTTCAGCCTGCTGGCTTCTCTACCCCGGCTGAAAAAGGGCACCTAGCCCTCTTGCAGCGTGGCCAGGTCGAACTTCATCCCGTCGCGCGCCGCTATAACTTTAATGCCCGTATCGTCGCTCATCTTTTTGGCCAGCTCCCAGGGCTTTGACCTCCATATCGACATACCGAAATGGGTCAGTATCGCAATCTTCGGTTTAGCTTCGACAATAATCTTGGCCGCATCGACAAGCGATAGGTGGGCGACAGGCTCCCGGGGTTCCATCAGGACCACATTTATAACCAGCAAGTCAGCCTTGTAGTAGCTGGCCAGTTCGGGAAAATACTTGGTATCGGTAATCCAGGAAAAGGTATGTCTCGGAGTTTTGAACACCAGGCCATAGGTCTCCACCGGATGGCGATGCCTTACCGGCGTCTCAAAAGTGCTACCATCCACCGTATACGACCCACCTTCCGATAGCATCTCCACCTTCTCCGGAAAATTTAGAAGGTACGGGAAAATCACCGCCTCTTTATCGAGTGCATCGGACGGTGCAAAAAGCACTCCCCTTTGCCTCCGGCCTCCTTCGGTCATAGCTTCGATCATAATATTGATATCGCCGGAGTGGTCCAGATGCTTGTGTGATAGGATTATGGCCTTTAGCTTCAACGCATCCAGCTTTCGTTTTACGCTCTGCACCAGACAGCCCGGACCTGGGTCCAGAAGTATTTGAGTTCCACCCAGGTTCAACCAGGCGCCTCCAGAAGCCAGAAACTGCTTGGTAACTACGAACCTCGCCCCGGCAGTGCCTAGAAAGGTTATGGTATCGGACAGCTCTTCCACAGTCCCCCATTATAGCAAGAATCCTTAAAGAAACTCGGCATAGAAAAACATACGATTTGATTTTACCCTCTAGCCCGTCGTCAGTCTTTCTGTTACAATTTCGACATACCCATGGCCACGTTGCAGAACGAAATCGCGCGGCTCCTCAGAAAATACCAGGCTGGTACGGGCAAGCTGCTCACCATAGGTACTGTGGAATCTGCCACCGGTGGCAGAATTAGCGACAAGATCACCAACGTTCCTGGCAGTTCTGACTATTTCAAAGGCGCCATCGTCTCCTATAGCAACGAAGTTAAAACAGACATTGTCGGCGTTAAAAAGACAATCCTCAGGAAGCACGGAGCGGTCAGCCGTCAGACCGCGATGGAGATGGCCAGGGGCGGCAGGAAGCTGCTCAAAGTAGATATCTGCCTTTCCGATACCGGTATCGCCGGGCCTACCGGTGCCACCCCCGGAAAGCCCGTAGGATTGTTTTTTCTGGGCATATCCGCCAAAGACAGCACTCTGGCCAAGGAATACCATTTCCACGGCAACCGTGAGGAAAATAAACAAAAAGCAGCAGAAGCGTCGATGACCCTGTTAATAGACTATCTGGAAAAGAAACTGGATGAAAAAACTGATACCACCATGGAGACCAGGCACGTGGTTACCAGTTTCCTGGAGCACGGCGGTAAAATTCTTATTTTACAACGTAGCAGCAAGGTCGGTACTTACCGCCGGAGCTGGGCTGGAGTCAGCGGCTATCTTGAGACAAACGATATCGACCAGGCCTATACCGAAATCGCCGAGGAGACGGAGCTGTATCAGAAAGACCTTAAATTGGTAAAAAAAGGCGCCCCAATGGAAATAATCGATAGAGACCTGAACCGTAAATGGATTGTTCACCCTTTCCTGTTTCATGTTAAAGCACCGGAGAAGGTTAAGATAGATTGGGAGCATACCGACGCCAGGTGGATTAAACCATCGGAGCTTAAAAAATACGATACCGTGCCCGGATTAGCCAGAGCCCTGGCAAGAGTGAAGAAATAAAGCGGCGACCTTAATGGCAAAAGTCGAAACCGAATATATAGGCCGGTTATTTAAAGTAACCATAAACCGTCCCGAAGTCCGCAACTGCATCGACGGCGAAACGGCACAGCTTTTACTTGAAGCCATTCAGATATTCAACATGGACTCGGACCTGGATGTCCTGATACTTACAGGAGCTGGAGACATTGCCTTCTGCTCGGGAGCCGATTTAAAGAACGCTGAAAGCCTTCTAACTCGTCCCGGCGTTAATAAGACCGGCCCGATGGGCATTAGCCGAATCACCGACGTAAAGAAGCCAACCATAGCCGCCGTCAATGGCTACTGCCTGGCCGGCGGTCTGGAGCTGGCTTGCTGGTGTGATTTTCGTATAGCCTCCAGCAACGCCACTTTTGGCCATCCCGGCCGTCGCTGGGGTATTCCTCTCATTGACGGTGGTACGCAGCGCCTGCCCAAGATAATCGGATTAAGCAATGCTCTGTATTTAATAGAGACGGGAATTTCTATTGATGCCGAGCGTGCCTTGCGCGTAGGGCTGGTGCAGGAGGTGGTTCCGCAAGGGCAAGTTCTGGCTCGGTCTCTGGAATTGGCAGAGATAATATCCAGTTATCCTCAAATATCTTTGAGGAACGACAGGCGGGCTGCTTACGAAGGGTTATCTCAATCTTTAGCCAGTGGATTGAAATTGGAAGCCAAACTGCATCGCAGCAGTCTGGCTGCTCCGGAAATGATTGAAGGACTGGGCAAGTATGCTGCAGGTAAGCGCCCGCCGATACCCAAATCTAAATAGATGTATCTGCTATAATCTGCAATTGCAACGCAGGTAACGAAAGAAACGACAACATGCTAGCCAAAGTAATGTCCTGCGCCGTTGTCGGCCTTGAAGGAGCCCTTGTCGAAGTCGAGGTTGACATCTCTCCCGGCTTGCCCGCCTTCACCGTCGTCGGTCTTCCCGATACCGCCGTCCAGGAATCCAGAGAACGGGTCCGCGCCGCCATACGCAACTCCGGCTGCGCCTTCCCCATGAAGCGTATTACCGTAAACCTGGCCCCGGCCGACCTGAAGAAGGCC
>Ga0214474_1000348_pt1 | contig 23636 bp, 23 predicted proteins | sample RVTome_2_FD_187335 | JGI IMG/M metagenome (GOLD analysis project Ga0214474, IMG submission 187335) | Soil microbial communities from uranium-contaminated site in the Upper Colorado River Basin, Wyoming, United States - RVT95D214 HiSeq ...
TTGCGAGGAGCGAAGCGACGAAGCAATATCAGTAAATACGAGATTGCTTCGCTATCGCTCGCAATGACAATGTAAGAGAATCAAATGGGCTTGTGTCAGTATTTTCGATTCATTCGCTATCATTCGGATCATTCGTTACAATGAGAAAGATAAAATTTGCATTAGGTCTTCGGGACTTTTCGAAAAAAAAAGGAGGAGCCGAAAGATATTTAGTCGACCTATGCACACGAATGGCAGCAGAGGGCTATGAGGTTCATGTCTATGCTGAGCATTGGGACAAAGGCAGCCCAGAGATCCATTTCCATCAAGTCAAGACCATTCCTTTTCCCAAAAGCCTTCGTCTACTCTCTTTTGCCATCAGGGCGACAAGAGAAATGGAGAAGGCAGATTATGATATTACCCTCGGAGCTGGTAATACGATCAAAGCGGATGTTCTTCAACCTCATGGAGGTGTGCATTGGGCTTGGTTTTGGCGAAGCCTTAAGGCTTATGACCCTCCAATTTCGTGGACCATCAAATTTTTAGGCAGGATTTTAAGCCCAAAACAATGGATCAGTGGATATATTGAGGATGCTCCATACAAGGGGAAAAAATATTATAAAATCATTGCTATCTCTGATATGGTCAAACAAGATATGATTCGTTGGTATGGTATTCCTGAGGATCGAATTGCAGTCGTCTATAACGGAATTGACATCGAGCGGTTTTCCCCTCGAAACCGCCAATATCGGGAAGAGATACTAAAACGACATGGCATCGGAGACGAATTCGTTATCCTTTTCGTTTCTAACAATTTTCGAATGAAAGGGCTTAACCATTTAATAAGGGCCTTAGCCGATATAAAGGAGGAAGATTCTACAATCTTTAGCTGCTTGGTTTTAGGGAAGGATAAAAGGGGTCCTTACCTTCGTTTAGCTAAAAAATTGGGGGTTTCTGATCGGATTGTTTTTGCTGGTTTGACAGACGAACCAGAGAAATATTATGGAGCGGTAGATCTCTTAGTTCACCCCACCTTTTACGATGCCTGTTCACTGACAGTATTGGAAGCCTTGGCAAGTGGGCTTCCAGTCGTCACCACCATCTTTAATGGTGCAAGCGGGGTCGTTGACCATTTGAAAGAAGGATGGGTGATGAGAGACCCGAGTAATGTGAATGAATTAAAGATGGCAATCCAGTTTTTTTCTAAAGAAGATAGAAGACAGTGTGCCTTATGCCAAGGAAGAGATAAACGGGGGGTTTATTCGAGAAGCTCTAATTTTAATCAGATGGTAGGAATCTTTAAAGAAGTTATCGAACGTTCGGATGGATATCATCAAGAGGATTGAAGGGAATAAAAGTTGTCATTACGTATAGTCAAAGAATTCAGCAGACTTAAAAGTATTTTTTGTCAAAAAGTTTCTGAAAATAATAAATTAGAGAAAAATTTTATTATAGATCATTTTCACAAACTTTATTATGAATCCTATGAAAAAACCTGGCTGAATACGTATTGGTTTGGGCTCCAAACGTCGAAGTGCCCCTTAGATCTTTGGATTTACCAGGAAATTATTTTTGAGATTAAACCCGATATCATTATTGAATCTGGGACGTTTAAAGGTGGAAGCGCACTATTTTTAGCTTCCATACTTGATTTGTTAAACAATGGGCTAATTATATCTATCGATATCGAAAAAATGGAAAATAGACCAAATCATAACCGAATAACCTATTTATTGGGTTCTTCAACGTCAAAAGAAATTATGGAAGATGTTCAAAGATTTATTGTCAATAAGAATCAAATTATGGTTATTTTAGATTCAGATCATAAAAAGGAACATGTTCTTAACGAATTAAGAATTTATAGCCAATTTGTTACTAAAGGAAGTTATATTATAGTTGAAGATACTAATATCAACAGCCATCCGATATTTCCAGATTTTGGACCAGGCCCAATGGAAGCCGTGCAAGATTTTTTGGAGGAAAATAAAGATTTTGTAATAGATAAATCGAGGGAAAAATTTTATTTAACTTTTAATCCAGATGGCTATCTCAAAAGGGTAAGATAAAGTAGGTGTCAAAAATATCTTTAATAGACATTTGAGGAGAACCTTAGGATGAAGAAAAAAAAGTTTTGGTCCCCCCTCATCAATTTTAAAAATCGCTTTATTTTCGGATCCTACGGAATGGATGTGTACATCGAACCAGGGGTTGTGATCAATCGTCCCCGGTTCGTCCATGTGGGGAATCATGTTCGTATCAAGCGTAATACCAGCATCAATGTCCACCCAAGGGATAAGAGTTCTAAAGAGGGGATAGTATTTATTGGAGATAACGTAATTATCTCAGAGAGCTGTTTTATCAGTGGCTGTCAACGTATCGTCATCGAGGAGAATGTAGGGATCTCTCCAAATGTGATGATTATCGACAGCTCTCGGAAACCCGGACCGATTGATCGGCCCAGTAAGGAACAAGATCTCCAGATCGGATTTGTTCATATTGGAGCGGATTCATGGATTGCTTATAACGCTTGTATCATGCCAAACGTGACCATCGGAAGGCATTGTATTATTGGGGCTCTTTCCGTGGTGAACAAGGATATCCCTTCTTACTCGGTAGCGGTGGGATCCCCTGCGGAAGTGGTCAAACAATATGACTTCGATCGAAAGGAATGGATTAAAATTAGGTAAGGGTGGAGCATGGAGTCATTGAGTTGGAGTAGCATTTTCAGGAATAGGGCTGATATCCATAATATCTATCCAGACATCTGGGATTTAAAGATCATCAGGAAACGACTTCCCTTCATATTGAAGTATATCAAGGATGGAAATAAGATTTTGGACATTGGAGCTTCATCACGAGACCTTGAAATAAGGATCAAGAAACATCGTCCTCAGATTGTTTATAAAAGTATGGATATTGATCGAGAAGGGGTTCATGATTATTATTCCCTGGACGAGGTTGAAGAAACCTTTGATGTGGTCTTCCTTTTTGAAGTTATTGAACACCTTGATTTGGGAGAAGGGGTAGACATGTTTAAGAAGATTTACTCTATTCTGAATAAGGGGGGATATTTCATTCTATCCACCCCGAATACATTCAACCCTGGGCGGTTTTGGAGAGACGCCACCCATCGGGTGGCTTATTGTTATGATGAATTGGGAGGACTCCTTTTGGCGCAGGACTTTAAAATGAAGGGAATGTACCGAACCTATAATGATGCATTTCACCGATACCTCTTCAGGGTTTATGTGATGTCTCCGCTTCACCGATATTTGGGGATCGACTTCGCCAAATCAATTCTGGTTGTAGCAGAAAAATAAAGGAAGGTTCAATGAGAGATCCAGTGCACCATTATGTAAAAGAGATGATCTCCAAATATAACTTTGAGGAACCCATCTTGGATTGCGGAGCAGGATGGGAACCGAATCTCTATCAACCCCTTTTCCCTAATATGAAATATATTAAACAAGACGTTCAGAATTATGATCCCCCGTGCATTGATGTCATCTGCGATATCTGTCATATGACTCCGATCGAAGATAACAGTATCGGGTTAGTCTTACTTCTGGAGTCTCTGGAACATATCGAACAACCGCAAAAGGCACTCGATGAAATATTTCGAATCCTAAAACCCGGTGGTTTATTGATCCTCACCACAGTCATGGCCATGGGAATTCATCGATGTCCCAAGGACTATTGGAGATTTTGCCCTGATGGGATTGAATCTCTCCTGACCCGATTTAATGTACTTGATTATACCTTAGAAGGGGAACCCTCTTTTCCATTGGGGATTTGGGTGACAGGCCAGAAGATGATCAGTGGTGGAGAGAAAACAAGATTCCCTGAGCCCATGATCATCAGGGCCCCCCGGGATGATCGGTATCGGTTCCTCAATAAATTCCTGAAAAGATTCAGAATGGAATTACGTTATCTTCATAAAAGTCGACCGAGATATGATTAATGAAAGTCATTTTCCTAACTCACTATAGTGATCAGGGACATCGATTTCGAGTGGAACAATATTTCCCTTATTTAAAGGCTCACCAGGTGGAACCGAAGTGGCAACCTCTCCCCGGTTCGCGGAAGGAACGGCTTATCATTTACCGGAAACTCCCCTTCTTTGACGTGGTATGCATTCAGAGGAGGCTGTTATCCCCTCTCGAATATTACTGGATCCGTAAAAAGTCTCCCAAAATCCTTTTCGATCTTGATGATGCGGTCATGTACCGATCCTCCAGCTCCCCTCACCCCCATTCTTTATCGAGATGGCTAAAATTCAGATGGATGGTGAAAGGGAGCGATGTTGTGACTGTGGGAAACCAGTTTTTAAAAAATGAGGTCCTCAAAGTGGATCAGGAGAAGAAGGTTTCTGTCATTCCGACTTCCATCGATACGAATCTCTATCCAAGGAAAAAGAAAATCACTAAGAGTGAGGAGATCATTTTAGGATGGATTGGGACGAAAGGGAATTTAAGGTACCTTAAAAAATTAGAGCCTGTCTTTGAGATCCTCAGTCAGAGATCTCCTCAAGTGAAATTGAAGATTGTGAGCAATGATTTTTATGACTCCTCCCACCTTCCCATCATTAAAAAGCTTTGGAAATTGGAAGATGAGAATGAAGATCTGATCTCTTTTGACATTGGATTAATGCCCCTGAATGATGATCTCTGGTCGAGGGGGAAGTGTGGATTGAAAATTATCCAATATATCGGTGTCGGATTGCCTGTCGTCTGCACTCCCGTAGGGATCAATTCAGATATTATTAAAAATGGAGAAAACGGCTTTTGGGCGTCGAATCAAGAAGAATGGGTGGACCGCTTATCAACCCTCATCCAGAATCCAGATCTCAGACACCAAATGGGATTAAAAGGGATAGAGACAGTTGAACGGGAATACTCCCTCACGGTCACCTCTGAAAAGTTTTTCCAAGTTCTTCAAAGCCTACTCATAAATGGCCTCCCCTCCCTTGGCGCCTGCCCGCCGAACAAGTCCTTTGGCAGGCAGGGGAGGGAATAAAGGGGAGGGGGACTAAATCTTTATCACCCCCACCCCATCCCTCCCCCGTCAAGGGGGAGGTGCTAATATTTAGATTTTCGTTATTCGCGGGGAAGGAGATGTAATGAAGGTTCTCTTTCTCATTCAAGGTTTTTCAGTGGCCGCTAGTCGATATCGTGTGCTTCAATATATTCCTTATTTGGAAGCAAAAGGGGTGGAGGTCACGGTCAGCCTCTATCCAAGGACTCTGAAGGAGAACTTTCGATTCTTTAACAATCTTTCACAATACGATATTGTTTTCCTTCAAAGGAAAAGATTCAACCAACCTCGGCTCGGATGGTTGCGGAAAAGGGCAAAAAGGATTGTCTATGATTTTGATGATTCGGTGATGTATCGAAATTCAAAGGCCCAAGATCCTATTTCTTCAACCCGGAGAAGGCGTTTCGTCCAGATGATTAAAAAATCTGACTTCATCATTGCCGGAAATGAATTTTTGAAGAGAGAGGTGCTTCCATTTAATCCAAACGTCGAGGTGATTCCTACAACAATCGATCAGGAAAGGTATCATTTAAAGACTTATCCAGTTCAGCAGGAAAGAGTGACCCTCGGGTGGATCGGGGACCATGGCTCCATTCATTATTTGGAAAAGATGAGACCTATCTTCGAAAAGATAGGGCAAAAATATTCTCATGTGGAATTGAAGATTGTCTGTGACGCTTTTTTTAGTTGTGAACAAATGAAAGTGGTAAAAAAAAATTGGAATTCAGAGGAAGAGGTGGCCGATCTTCAAGGATTTGATATAGGGTTGATGCCCTTGGTCGATGATCCCTGGTCATGGGGGAAATGTGGTCTCAAGATCATTCAGTATCAAGGAGTAGGAGTCCCAGTGGTTTGTACCCCTGTAGGGATAAACAAAGATTTGGTTGAGGATGGGGTGAATGGGTTTTATGCGATGAATCCAGAAGAATGGGAAAAGAAGCTTTCCCTCCTGATCGAAGATTCTGAATTACGGAAAAAGATGGGGGAGGAAGGAAGAAAGAGGGTTCTGGAAAGCTATACCTATCAAGCATGTGCGCCTCGCCTGTTTTCAATCTTGGATCGGATGGTAGAGAGGCTATCAAAGGGGAAGGAAATCTAATTGAGAGAAGCAGCTGTCAACTATGTCAGATGGGTGATTGAGCATTATCCCTATGAGGGACCCGTCCTCGATACTTGCGCAGGATGGGAACCGAATTTTTACCAACCTCTCTTTCCGGGGAAGAAGTATATCAAACAAGACATGCAGGATTTTGATCCGCCCTGTATCGATGTGATCTGTGATGTTACAGATATGAGACCTATTCACGATGAAACTATCGGATTGGTGTTGAACCTCGAATCCCTTGAACACCTCCCTTATCCTCAAAAGGCGATCGATGAAATTCACCGTGTGCTTCGTCCAAACGGACTTCTCATTCTGACCACTGTCATGCATTTTAAGATTCATCGTACCCCCAAGGATTACTGGAGATTTACGCCGGATGGGATCGAACTTCTCCTCAACCGTTTTAGGATTCTGGATTGCACCTTAGAAGGCAGTTTGAAAAGACCGAAAGGGATATGGGCCAGTGCTCAGAAGACCTCCAATCCAGAAGAATGGGGCAAACTCCCCCCTTTGAGGATCGTAGGGAGTGATGATCGTATCCTTAAGAAGTTAGAGCGGAGGATACTCCGTTTTAAAAGAAAAATTCATCCTCAACCTTAGAAAATAGTTTGATATTCGGATGGCTGGTCAAAAATGCTTAGGTAGTGGAGTTGACTACCTATCGCTTAAGAGGTGGTCATTATGACGACCTCATTAAATTTTTGGATTTGACGAATGGACCTTTCTGTGATCATTGTGAATTGGAATACAAAGGGTCTTCTCCTCCAATGTTTGACCTCGGTCTACGAAAGGATAGTCGGGCAGGGGATTGAGGTTTTCGTCGTGGATAATGGGTCCAGGGATGGGAGCAATGAGGCAGTTCAAGAAAAATTCCCCAATGTCAAGCTCATTCGAAATCAGAAGAATTTAGGATTTGCCATGGCGAATAATAAAGCCCTCGGCTTATCGAAAGGAAAATATCTACTTCTGCTCAATCCGGATACTCAATTGAAAGAAGGAGCTATTGAGAAATTAATTTCTTTCATGGACACTCATCCTGATACCGGAATAGCAGGGGCACAGCTCTTAAATTCAGATGGCTCAAAACAGAATTCCATAGCCAACTTCCCTTCATTAGCCACAGAACTCCTCAATAAGAGACTCTTGAGATGGTTATTTCCTAAAAAATTCCCAGGGAAGGAGAGAAACTATTCTGACCCCATTGAAGTTGATTCGGTGATCGGTGCTTGCATGATGGTGAAACGGGATGCTATGGAACAGGTAGGATTGCTGGATGAGGATTACTTTCTTTTTCTTGAAGAGACAGATTGGTGCTATCGAATGAAACAAGCAAGTTGGAAGGTAAACCATGTCCCCCAGGCGGAGATCATCCATTTCCAAGGGAAAACGGCGAATTTTGTCAAAGAGAAGGCTAAAATAGAATATTATCGATCCCTGTATCTGTTCTTTGAGAAACATAGGGGTGGCATACAGTCCACGATTCTAAAGATCCTGCTTTTTATTCGGTTTTCCATGGATTTCATCATCGCCGTATTATCCTGCCTATTCACCCTTTTCATGCAAGAACGTTCAAAGAGGAGGCTCTTGAGATATGGCAGACTGGTCTACTGGCATTTCAGATTCTGCCCAAATGGAATGGGGCTGCGAGAGATTTAAATGGGGATGAAAGTAGGGGCCTTCGGACTTGTTCCGCTATCCAGAAATGAGACCCATGAAAAAATTTTTGAGATGTTTTCTAAAGAAAAAAGAGGAAAGGTGCTGGATATTCCAACAGGGACTGGGGCCCTTGCAGATCGTTTGCATAAGTTGGGGTTTGAGGTCTCCTGCTGTGATATCAATCTTTCTTTTTTTGCCGCCAATGACTTAAAGATCCTGTTTGGGGACATGAACAAAAGTCTTCCTTACGAAGTGGAATATTTTGATTACATTGCATGCCTTGAAGGGCTTGAACACACTGAAAATCCCTTTAACGCCATGAAGGAATTCAGCCGGGTACTCAAAAGGAAAGGAAGGCTTTTTATCTCGATTCCTAATTACCTGAATATTGAAAAGCGGATGAGATTTTTGGTGACAGGGATTTTTTCAAAACTCAACCCACGAATAAGAGATCGGAATGCCCTGAAAGGAGATGTGTCAATGCTTCACATTAACCAGATGGGGTACCCTGTCTTGAAGTTTTTTTTACAATGGTGTGGATTTCGTGTGATCAAATTAGACATAGATCGGCAGAAGTCGAGGCAGAAATTCTTTTTACCTTTGGTTTGGTTGATCCGGTTATATTGTTTTTTCTGGCCCAAAGATGTTCGGGAGGCCTATCTTTTGGATGAAACCCTTTCGGGCCCTATCTTAATGGGAGGAAATACTCTGATCATTGTGGCAGAGAAGGAGTGAGGGTGGTTGACCTATCTATTTGCATTGTGAACTGGAACACGGAAGCCGTTTTGAAAGACTGTCTCCAGTCTGTGCTTCAAAAAACCCAAAAGATATCCTATGAGATTTTTGTAGTGGACAATGCCTCTAAGGATAGATCGGTGGAGATGGTCAAGAACCATTTCCCAAATGCTTGTCTCATCGTAAACCAGCGGAACAAAGGGTTTGCCGCCGCTAACAACCAAGCCATTCGCTTAGCAAGAGGACGTTACATCCTTTTTCTCAATCCGGATACACTGATCCATGAAGGCGCTCTCGACACGATGGTTCAGTTCATGGAAAAGAATCCTGAAGCTGGAGCCATAGGCTGCAAGCTTCTCAATGCTAATGGTTCTGTTCAACACTCCATCAGACAGTCCCCAAGCTTTGGCGTAGCTCTCCTCGAGAGCACGATCTTAGGACGCATTCCGTTATTAAGGGGGAGAGTTGGAGATTTCAAGACCAAGGGATTTTTCTTCGATAAAGTGAAAGAAGTGGACGCAGTTTGTGGAGCTGCGTTGCTTGTTAGGAAGGATGTTTTAGGGGAAGTGGGCCCAATGGATGAAGAATATTTCATGTTCATCGAGGAGCTGGACCTTTGCCTGAGAATAAAGGCGAAGGGAAATAAAATCTACTTCATCCCCGATGCTCAGATTACCCATTATGGAGGTGAGAGCAGGAATCAAAATCCAGAGGGATTGACAATGATCGGTCTTAATAGTTTATTCAGGTATTTCAATAAATTTGAGGGGCCCCAGAGGACTTACTTATTTAAACTCTTCTATAAACCATTGTTTCTATCGGGATTGATCTTCGATCTGGTGTTTGATTTTTTAGGGGTGGTTAAATATAGTACCGTAAGGAGAAATCCTTTGAAATTGAAGAAAAAAATCATAAAAATCCATGGGATGTTGCATTTTTTAAAAAAGGATTTAGGTTATTTTATTTTTAAACTTTGAAGCCACGAGTAAAGTGAGATTTTTTGGGGTGATTCAGATAAGGTCGATACAAATTTGGGTCAATGAGAAAAGAGAAGACGATGGAAGAATCTGAGAGGGGGAAGGATGGTCGAGAGATCGATATTTCCCGTCCTGCTTTCCCAAGGGTGGATCTTATCGAGCTCATCCCTAAAGGAACGAGAAGGATATTGGATGTGGGGTGCGGCGTGGGTAAAACCGGGGAAATGTTGGTGGAGAAGGGTTTCGAAGAGATTTTTGGGGTTGAGATTGATTCCAAGGCGGCTGAACAGGCAAAGCCTTTTTATAAGGAGGTAATCGTTGGGGATGTGGAGGAGGATATTCTTTCCTTCAATAAGGGTTTTTTTGATTGTATCCTTTACGGCGATGTATTAGAACATCTTGTTAATCCTTGGAGGGTGCTGACGAATCATAAGGAAATCTTGTCGGATAATGGAGTGATCATTTGCAGTATTCCGAATATCCGGTTTTATCGAGTTCTAAAATCCCTATTTTTCAAGGGTCGATGGGACTATACCCCTCTCGGTATTTTGGACCGAACTCACCTTCGTTTTTTTACATTGAAGACAATTGAGGATATGTTTCGGGAAACAGGTTTTGAGATGAGGAAGGTGATCAAGATGAAAAGTGGCAGCAAAGCCATGAAGCTCATCAATCGATTGGTTCTTGATAGTTTGGTGGATCTATTGGTGGTGCAGTACCGTATTATAGGGATTAAAAAAAAGTGAAGGCTAAGGTTAGGTTCGAATGAGAAGCTGGGATTGGTGGAACTTTAGAAGGTTTCAATTGTGATCCTTAGCTGGAATATTTAGAGTTAGAAAGAAAAATCTATAAATAGATTATCGGGAAAGATATGATGGATAACAAAAGACCAAAAATATTTGTCCTCGGTTTGGACGGCTTAACTTTTAATCTCATTCGCCCCTGGATCAACCAAGGGGCCTTGCCCACTTTTTCGAAATTGATTCAAGAATCATCTTATGGAGAACTTGAAAGTACAATTCCTCCCTACTCGGCTCAAGCATGGACATCCTTTATGACAGGTGTCAATCCAGGGAAGCACGGCATCTTTGATCTTGTTGGCTTCAAACCAAACAGCTATGACCAGATTTTAAAAAATACCTTGGATATTCGGTCACTCAAGATTTGGGACTTAATCTCAGAATATGGATATAAGAGTATTGTTGTGAATATCCCATTGAGTTATCCTCCTCAAAAAATTAATGGAGTGATGATCAGCGGAATGCTAACCCCCCCGGGGAAAGAATTTACCCAACCTGTGGAAGTTAAAGAGGAATTGGAGAAGGAAATTGGTTCTTACATGATTGATATTGAACATTATAGAGATGAGTCCCTTTTTTTAAAGGATATTTATCATGGCACAGAACAGCGGTTTAAAGCGGCTCATTATCTTATGAAGCATTATGATTGGAACCTTTTCATGATGGTCATTACTGAAACCGATCGGATACAACATTTATTTTGGGGAAAAAAAGAAAGCGTCCTCCTCCCTTACTATCAGAGGTTGGATAACCTGATGGGCCATTTGATAAATCATTTAGGAAAGGAAACAGCATTGATCATCGCATCGGATCATGGCTTTGGAGATTTAAAAAAGACACTCTATTTAAATAATTGGTTGGCAAAATTCGGACTCTTGGGGAAGAGAAAAATAAAGGAGAGCAAAAGGGAGTCGATAGATTGGGATCTTTTAATGAGGCGGAACAATGATGATCAGGCAATGGCCAAAAGGACGGGTTCGTCTCTTAAAAAGTTGATGAGAAAATTTTTCCGAAGAAGCTTTGATATTGATTGGAAACGGACAAAGGCTTTCGCTTCACATTCGGGTCATATTCAGGGGATCAGATTAAACTTGAAAGGTCGTGAACCTCAGGGGACCGTTGATCCTTTGGATTATGAAACATTAAGGGAGTTCATCATCGATGAGCTTTATAGGTTGAGGGATCGTGAAAAAGTCGAGCCCATTGTCGAAAAAGCTTTTAAAAGAGAAGAGATTTACTCGGGACCTCTTCTTGAGCAGTCTCCTGATATCCTCTTCATTTTAAAAGATTATAGCTACCACATCAGTGATGGACTTGGCCCGTATATTTTTAAAGATCGAAGACAGGGGCAGGGTACCCATCAACTTCATGGCCTCATGATGGTGAAGGGAGAAGGGATATCCCGTAACAAGGAGGTTGCGGGTTCTAAAATTATAGATATTCCTCCTACTATTTTGTATTTAATGGGCATTTCCATACCCCGGGCGATGGATGGGAAAGTATTAACTGAGGTTTTTCAGGCCCAACACTTAAAGGATCATCCCATCCAATTTCAAGAAAAACCATTAGAAATAACAGACAGGGGTTCCGAAATTCAATTATCCAGTCAAGAGGTAGAAGAAATTAAGAGGGGGTTGAGGAGTTTGGGCTATATTTCCTGAGGAAATTTCAGAAGGTTTAGTCGATAGCTCACCCTATCGTTAGCTACAACCATGATGAAGCATGTAAACCTATCTCAATATGCTTCGGGGTGGATTTGATAATATATTGAATCGAGAAGTCTTTGATGATATATTGGGGCCATATTTTCCTTGCAGTCGAAAAAAGATTTTAATTGAACTTGAAATGGTGGTGAAATGAGATGCCTATTAATTCTGATGTCTCCTTAGGAAAAGGGATTGTTATTCCTCAACCTGATTTGATCAACCTTTACGGGTGCACCATCGGCGATGAGACAAAGATAGGTGTTTTTGTTGAAATCCAAAAAAATAGCAGGGTGGGTAAACGATGTAAAATTTCCTCTCATACCTTTATTTGTGAAGGGGTGACGATCGAGGATGAGGTATTTGTGGGACATGGGGTAATGTTCATCAATGACCGTTACCCACGGGCCACTTGGGGGGGACAGTTACAGACCGAAGCCGATTGGGAAGTGATACCTGTATTGGTCAAACAGGGGGCATCGATCGGCAGTGGCTCTGTGATTATGTGTGGTGTCACGATCGGTGAAAAGGCGCTTGTGGGAGCTGGTGCAATAGTGACTCGAGATGTGCCTGACTATGCAATTATCTCTGGGAATCCAGCGCGAATCGTGGGAGATGTTAGGGAAAAAGAGATGGAAAGATGAGATTTCTAAACTTTCTGTAGATGGATCTCACCTTAATATAGAGTTATTGTAAATCTCATGATGGGAGTGGGTGTATAACCGCTGGGGTGATCGTGGTATCCACTTGAGGAGCAAAAATGACAAGGTTAGGCATAATCGGTTATGGCTACTGGGGTCCCAATTTGGTGCGCAACTTTATTGAAGTGCCTGGTTCGCAGGTGATCGCAGTGAGTGACCTTCGTCAGGAGCGTTTGGCACTTGTGAAAGCCCGCTACCCCAGCATCAAGACCACGACCGACCATCGAGATCTCATTCTCGATCCCATGATCGATGCCATTGTCATTGCCACACCGGTTTCAACCCATTTCAACTTAGCGCTGCAAGCATTGCAGGCAGGGAAGCATGTATTGGTCGAAAAACCGATGGCCGTGACTTCAGAGGAATCGAATCGACTTGTGGAAGAAGCAGAGCATTATCAACGGGTATTGATGGTGGACCATACCTTTGTCTACACCGGTGCTGTGCGTAAAATGCGTGAACTGGTGGAGAGAGATGAATTAGGGGATATTTACTATTATGACTCTGTTCGGGTAAACTTAGGACTGTTTCAGCATGATGTGAATGTGATTTGGGATCTGGCGGTCCATGACCTTTCTATTATGGACTTCGTGCTGGGTGTGTTTCCAATTGCGGTGTCAGCCACGGGTACGAACCACCTTCCTGGACAGCCCCAAAATGTCGCCTATGTGACACTTTTTTTCGAAGGGAATTTGATTGCCCACCTGCACGTCAACTGGTTGTCACCAGTGAAAGTGCGCCGAACATTGGTTGGTGGAAGTCAAAAGATGATCGTTTATGACGACTTAGATCCAAGTGAGAGAATAAAGGTCTATGATAAAGGTATCGTATTGAATCAAAATCCTGAAAGTATTTATCGGATGCTTATAAGTTATCGGACGGGCGATATGTGGGCTCCCCAGTTAGATATTACAGAAGCGCTCCAAGTGGAGGCATTACACTTTCTTCGCTGCATCGAACAGGGTGAGAAACCGATCACCGATGGAAAAGCGGGATTGAGGGTAGTTCGGATACTGGAAGCCGCCACTCAATCCATGCTTGAATGGGGACGGCCAGTAAAGTTCGATCAGTCGGGGGGAATATGATCCCATTTGTGGATTTGAAAGCGCAGTATCATAGCATCAAGACGGAGATTGATACTGCCGTCATAAACGTGTTGGAAAGCAGCCAGTTTGTGCTGGGAAAGGAAGTGGCAGCTTTTGAAGAGGAATTTGCAGAATACTGCCAGGCGCGATATGCAGTTGGCGTTAACTCCGGTACCAGTGCATTGCATCTGGCTTTACTTGCGCTTGACATTGGCCCAGGTGATGAAGTGGTTACCGTACCCTTTACCTTCGTGGCCACTGTTGCGGCCATATGCTATACAGGGGCCAAGCCTGTGTTCGTTGATATCGAGCCCAAATCATTTACGATGGATGTCACCCAGATCGAGAGAGCGATTACAAACCGGACCAAAGCGATTCTACCGGTCCATCTTTATGGTCAGCCGGCTGATATGGATCCCATTTTGGATATTGCCCAACGTTATAAACTCAGGGTCATTGAAGATGCGGCTCAGGCACATGGGGCTAAATACAAGAGACAGCGGGCGGGAAGCATTGGTGATTTGGGATGCTTCAGCTTCTATCCTGGTAAAAACCTGGGGGCATATGGCGAAGGAGGCATGGTCGTGACAAATAACCCGGACTATGCACGAACCATCCAGATGCTTCGCGACTGGGGGCAGGAGCGTAAATATTATCATCAACTGAGGGGATACAATTACCGAATGGAAGGGCTTCAAGGGGCAATCCTGAGAATCAAATTGCGACATCTGGAAGCGTGGACAGAAGCCCGCAGGAACCACGCCTCTCTCTACAATAGACATCTGGCTCAAAGCAATGTTCACGCCCCAATAGAGATGTCCTATGCCCGGCATGTTTACCATGTCTATACCATTCGCTCCTCGAAGCGGGATGCGTTACAAAAGTCCCTCCATGCAAAGGAAATTCAAACTAATATTCACTACCCCATTCCAGTTCATTTGCAAGAAGCCTATGTAAACTTGGGATTCCGGGAGGGAGATTTTCCAGAATCGGAGCAGGCGGCCAAGGAAGTGCTTTCGCTCCCATTGTTCGCAGAGATCTCTGATAGACAAATAGAACTTGTAAGTACTTCAGTATGTGAGAGTACCAATGTCCAATAGAGGTAGGATTAAGGGCAGGGTTGTCAAGGCCATACATGGCTTAAAGCAGATTAAGTCAGATCCTAAGTTTGAGATAGAACTGTCGGAATACCTTCGAACCCATTATGATCGTGAGGCATTGCTTGAATTATATAGGCGTTTTGTTGAAGGGGAGGGAGATTTTGATGTGTTAATGCGCCGGAGCTTCTGGCGTGTGATGGCACGTCGATTCGAACATGGCATCCACATCGGTACGGGTGTCGGGTTTAAACATATAGAGACTTTTGAGATCGGAAACGGCGTGTTTATAGGCCCACAAACTTATATACAGGGATGGTTCGAAGGAAAGTGTGTGATCGGCGACCATGTTTGGATAGGCCCTCAGAGCTTCTTCGATGCACGGAACTTAGTTATGGAAGAATATGTAGGATGGGGGCCAGGAGCAAAGGTACTGGGCTCGTCACATATCGGAGTGCCAATTGAAATTCCAATCATCCAAACGCATCTCAATATAAAGCCCGTAAGAATAGGAGCAGAGGCTGATATCGGTATGAACGCAGTGGTGTTACCTGGTGTGACTATTGGTAAAGGAAGCATAGTAGCAGCTGGGGCAGTCGTGGCCGAAGATGTCCCAGCGTTCGCTATAGTAGGTGGTGTTCCTGCTCGGTTTTTAAGATGGCGAGAAGGATATGCGTTATCGGGGAAGAAGAGAAAAAAAATAGGGAAGATGTCATAGTTAAAGGATTAGAAGAGGTGTTTCGACCGGCATGAGTGAAATTCCAGATAGAACCAGGGATAGAGCACCAGAGATTGATAAAAGTCGAAGACATCGACCTTTTCTTACCATCGTGACTCCTGCTTACAACGAAGCGGAGAGCTTGCCAGTATTGTATCAACACTTGCGGAATGTACTTGACAAAATTGACATTGATTGGGAGTGGATCGTTGTGGATGACCATTCCAATGATGATACCCCTATCATTCTAACTCATCTGGTCCATCAAGAAAGTCGACTGCGTGGATTTCGGTTTTCACGCAACAACGGATCACATACTGCCATCACATGCGGCCTTAAGCATGCATCGGGAGATTGTGCAGTTATCTTAGCTGCTGATCTTCAGGATCCACCTGAAACCTTACCTATTCTGCTAAAAGAATGGGAAAATGGTGTCCAGGTGGTTTGGGCAGTCCGCGCCCGTCGAGAAGGTGAGAAAGCAAGCACTATTGGTTTTGCCTGGTTATACTATTCTCTGATGCGTCATGTGGTTGGTATTAGGGAAATGCCAACCACTGGTGCTGATTTTTTTCTGATCGATAGGGTGGTCATAGATGCCTTCTGTCAGTTTAATGAGAGCCATGCAAGCATTTTGGCTCTGATTACCTGGATGGGATTCAAGCAATCAACAGTCGAATATGACAAAAAGGCGAGGTTGCATGGTCGTTCGGGTTGGAGCTTTGGGAAGAAGCTCAAGCTGGCAGTGGATTCCATTACCTCTTTTTCCTACCTTCCGATCCGTTTGATATCTTATACCGGTTTCATTATTTCTATGATTGGTTTTATTTATGCAGGAATAGTTATCTTAAATTATCTCGTTGGCAACCGGATCGAGGGATGGTCATCATTAATGGTTGTGTTATTAGTGATCGGTGGATTCCAAATGTTAATGATGGGAGTTTTAGGTGAATATCTGTGGCGAACCTTTGACGAATCTCGCCGTCGGCCACGCTATTTTATTGAAGATGCATATGGTGTAGAGAAGATAGAAAAGAGAGAGCGGGGTGTTTCTTCCTACCCCCAAGGTGACCGCTGTGATTGACAAATTTAATCAGCATTTCTTGTTTCTGGGATGACCGAGCTGTGCATTGATGGAATTAGTTTCTCAGAATTCATCAGCCCTCGTCCATGGCAGAAAACGATTGAAAGAATAATAAACCTGATGCGTAAAGTCCTGGTTACAGGTGGAGCGGGGTTCATTGGATCAGAGTTAGTCAGACAGCTAACTGACCAGGGTATTTATGTTATCGTAGTGGACAATTTGATCAATGGACGCCGAGAGAATCTGCAGGATATTAGAGAGGAGTTCTACAGGCTTGCCGTGGTTGACATTCGTGATGAAAAGACGGTTGAAACCCTTATGGTAGGGGTCGATATAATCTATCATCTTGCATGTCTAGGGGTGAGGCATTCCATTCACTCTCCCTACGAAAATCACGAGGTCAACGCAACAGCTACCTTAAAACTCCTATCAGCGGCCAGAGCTACTGGGGTAAAACGTTTTATCTATGTTTCCAGTTCGGAGGTCTATGGTACTGCCCAGTGGGTCCCCATGACCGAAGACCATCCGACCATGCCCATGACTGTTTATGGTGCTTCAAAGCTGGCGGGTGAATGCTATACTCGTGCCTTTTATCGTACTTATGGCTATTCCACTGTCGTCGTTCGTCCATTCAACACATATGGACCACACTGCCACCATGAGGGGGATAGTGGTGAAGTGATCCCCAAGTTTCTACTACGTTGTATGGCAGGTAGTCCAATGATCGTTTTCGGTGACGGCAATCAAATCCGTGACTTTACCTATGTGAGCGACATAGCGCGAGGCATTCTCACGGCTGGATTGGTTGATAACATTGTGGGGGAAACCCTTAATCTGGGTAGTGGTCGTGAGGTGGTGATTAACGAATTGGCGAGTGAGATAGCCCATGTGGCAGGAAAGCCAGGGATAACAGTCATTCATGACAAACCTCGTCCTGGCGATGTATTGCGTCTATGTGCCAATATCGAAAGGGCACGGAAGTTGCTTATGTTTGAGGCTAAGGTATCGCTCCAGGAAGGCCTGACAAAATTGAGACAGTGGTATCTAAGTCTTAATAAATCACCGGAGTTATTATTGAAGCAAGAGACCATTCGAAATTGGGAAAGGTAAAGAGTTTAAGAAGTCTATGCCTCAACACACCCATTTCATTCCGATTACCAAACCCTGGATGGATGATCAAGAGATCGAGGCAGCCAGACGCCCCATCCTTACAGGCTGGGTAACCCAGGGGCCGGAAGTGGCTGCCTTCGAAGAAGAGTTCGCTCAATACGTCGGAGCTCGGTTCGCTTGTGCTGTCTCCAGTTGTACCACAGCTTTGCACCTGGCACTCTTGGCCGTGGGGGTACGGCCAGGAGACGAGGTCATCACTGTTAGCCATTCCTTTATCGCTACGGCTAACAGCATCCGTTACTGCGGAGCAATACCGGTCTTTGTTGATATCCAACCAAGGACGTTCAACATGGACCCCCAACTCATAGAAAATTTAATTACAAAACGTACCCGAGCTATCCTCTGTGTTCACCAGATGGGGATGCCCTGTGATCTTGAAGAGATTTTAAAGATAGGTCATCGATATTTATTCCCCGTGATCGAAGATGCAGCCTGTGCAATTGGGAGTGAGATCTTTTGGAAGGGTCAGTGGGAGAGGATCGGTAAACCTCAGGGGGAGATTGCATGTTTTTCATTCCATCCTCGCAAGGTCATTACAACTGGTGATGGTGGGATGATTACCACTTCTAATCCGGAATGGGATAGGACATTTCGCCTTTTGCGGCAACATGGCATGAGTATCCCTGATAGGGTGCGTCATGACGCAGAAGAGGTCCTCATCGAGTCCTACCAGGTCCTGGGATATAACTATCGTATGACTGATATTCAAGGGGCAATCGGTCGAGAGCAAGTTAAACGGTTGCCCGAAATCATACGAAAACGTCGTTTCTTGGCCGGGCGATATAAAGAATTATTGTCAGATGTGCCTGGGATAGGTTTACCAGAAGAGCCAAGTTGGGCTCGAAGTAACTGGCAGAGTTACTGTGTGTATCTGCCCAATGCATGTAACCAATCTAAAGTAATGAAGTTTTTATTGGATCGAGGAGTTGCTACACGTCGCGGTATTATGTGTATTCATCAGGAGGAAGCTTATAGAAATTTCTCTAATCCCTGTACCCTATCCGAATCGGAACGAGCCAAGGATCATTGCATCATCTTGCCTCTATATCATCAGATGACAGAGGAAAACCAGAAATATGTGGTTGAGGTGTTAAAGGAAGCCTGTCAGGCTGCTTGAATCCTAAATCATTTGGGGCAATCCAATACCTCAGAGGGTGTAAGGAACAGAATGGCTTTTAATACGATTTATCGCCAATTCGAAAAACCTTGGATTTATCGTCTCTCTCAATTCATACTTGCTCCTGGCAGTAAGAAAGCTACAACCCAAAGGATCAAACAGTTATTAAAACAATTGCCTACCGCTCACCGCATCCTGGAAATTGGTTGTGGTCCCTCGTCCTTTCTGTGGCAAGTTGGTCTCCATCCCATAGGGCTTGATCTATCGCATGTTTATGCATTGACCTTCCATCACCACGGTGATGAAGCCATTACGGGATCCGCGGTTGCATTACCCTTTCTTGACAGGTCCTTTGACGGTGTGTGGAGCATTGGACTATTACATCATTTATCAGATGGTGAGGCACAACAAGCAGTGATCGAAATGATGCGCATATGTCTTCCGGGTGGCTACATCGTTATTTTTGATTCGGTCTTACCTAATCCAAGTTGGCGACGTCCTGTCGCCTACTTTCTACGACGTGCAGATAGAGGGAGGTTTGTGCGTCGGGAGGAGGAAATAAAAAACCTGTTACCATTAAATCGATGCTTCAAGATGGAACGTATCACATATAGTCTCAATGGTCTCGAGGCTATGCTGGTTTACAGCGTATGCAAGTAATCCGTTCCTCTGAAAAGTCGTCCAATTAGTTTTCCCTTATTTATGTCTGTTTTCCATCTCAGTTCAATCCAACTCATGCGAGGAAACCCATTCAGAGTATTTAGCACTTTGATGATTGCAAGGATATGGAATCTATGTTATTAGGCCCAAAATGGGAAAAAGGATGGAGAAAAGAAAGAACATCTCAGATGGAAGAATAATGCGGAAAGAGTGGATCTACCCATCTCTCATTGTCATCTTGGGATTTTGCTATTACCTTAGCTACATCAATTATGGGATCAGATTAAGCGATGAGGGATTTTTCGTCTATGGGGCTGAAAGGACTCTTCAAGGGCAATTGCCCATGAGCGATTTTTTTTCATATTCCCCTGGGAGCTATTTTCTTTTAGCTCTCCTTTTCAAAACATTTGGGGTGGATCTCTTAATTTCAAGACTAATGGAAGTGTTTTTCCTCCTCGCAAATGGGTTCATGATGTTCTATATCGGGAAGCGGTTCATGCCAAAGAGTTGGGCATTGATTCCATCTTTTATCTTAATAGCCTTTCCAGGACCTTGGTATAAAGTATTTTTTGTATTTGGTCTACTTCTCCCTCTTAGCGCTTTGATCAATTATTTAGAGAAGAGAACAGTCGGTGGAATACTTTTGGTGGGTTGGGCAACGGGAATTGCCTTAATATTGAAGATCGAGCCTGCCCTTTACTCTTCCTTAATGACCTGGATGGTCCTTTTTGGAGCTCATATCTTGAAGGAGGGCAGTTTTCATTTAACCAAAGAGAGCGCTTTCGATTTTTTGAAGGATATGTTGCTATGGTCTCTGGCATTAATAAGCCTCTTGCTTCCCTTTCTTATTTACTATTATTCTAAGTCCGCTTTAGGGAGACTCTTTTTATATTTATGGGAGACCTATGGATTTACCAATGTCGAGGGGGTAGGTGAATTTTTTGAAAAACCCAGCTTATTAAAAGCCTTTACGAGGTTTCACTTCGGAAGCCTGCACAATCAATTTTTTTTCATCATCCTTTTTCTGTATGTATATACGCTTTTAAAACTCTTCTTCCATTTTTTTATCCGAAAGAGAAACGATCTTTTTCTCTTATTTCCGGTTGTGATCATGGGAATTCTTTCCTTGAGCTATGCCTACATAAGCTTTAGCAAATCATATTTCCAACAGGTAGCAGCCCCGGCCTATATCCTCTTGGGCTATATCCTCTATTCCACCTCAAAAGCGAGAAGCATGAAAGCAAGAGTATGGTTCTTTGTTATAATTCTATTGTCGAGTGTTTACCTATTGGATAGTTTGAAATTGGATCTCAACTCTCCCAGCTCCATTAACACACTTGTTGGAGCCCGGAAAGAAGGGGTTGGACTGCTATTATCAAAGAAAGCAAGAGTTTATGTGAGGAAAAATCAATTAGTTAATATAAATGAATTGATAGATTTTTTTCGAGAGAAAGATGGTTCTTTGATGCCTTTTTACTATGATCCCATGGTCAACTTTTTAACAGGATTGGAAAACCCAACAAAATATTCCATTCTTCCCCCATCCTATCTGAGAACAACGGGCAGACAGGAACAGGTAATCGAAGAGATGGAACGATATAAAGTCAAATATTTATTGATCCGTCAACCCATGTGGGTAAGCCAAGACAGTCGTTTGGGGGTTAGCAAATATGCTCCGTTATTGTACAAATTCGTATTGAGACAATACGAATTGGAGAAAGAGATTGGAGGGTATTTAATATTTTCTCGTCTTAAATGAAGAGGTAACCTTTAGAAATTCAATCCATGGATACCAAGGGGAATATGGTTGGATAATAAAATATTAAAATTTTTGAGCATTAACCTTTGGAGCGACCCTGAGGAAAGAAGACCCAACAGTTGGAAACTTCTCGTATTGGTCCTTGCTATTGCTTTTGGCCTCCGTTTTTTTCTTATCATCAGTCCTGAAGTCATCCATAATGATGGAACTGAATATGTTCGTCACGCCAAACAGATTTTATCAGGGAATTGGTCAGGAGGGAAGTCACCCCCTCTCTATCCTTTACTCATCGCCGGTGTCCAGTTTATCACCCAAGATTATGAAATGGCCGGGATCTGGGTTTCTCTCATCTTCGGGGCACTCCTCGTTCTTCCAATCTTTTACTTAGGCAGGTCGATTTTTAATGAGAAAGTAGGGAACCTTTCAGCCCTCCTCGTAGCTGTCCATCCTTTTCTTTACATCTCCTCTGGTTCCGTCTTAACGGAATCCATTTACCAATTTCTCCTTACAACGTCCGTTCTTTTTGGCTGGCATGTCTTCAAAAGGGGGCGATTCTCCGATATCCTCTTGTTCTCTCTTTTTACCGCATTCGCCTATCTCACAAGGCCTGAAGCAATTGGTCTTCTCCTCATCGTCAGCATCTGGGTTTTGCTAATCAATCCTCCAAGCGAAGGTAGGCGCTGGATGAAAAGAGCTGGGATCATCTTATTTGTAATAATTGGTTTCCTTGTTTTTTCTTCCCCTTACCTGATACAGATTCGGAAGGAAACAGGGAGGTGGGGGATCTCAAAGAAAGCGGCCATTTCAATTGGTTCTCTTTCAGGAGAAGAAGAGGCGCCTTCCCTTGAAAGTCTGAGAAAGAGAAAAGGCATTACACTAAGCTCTTTGATCAAACACCCCTGGCCGGTTCTGGGTAAGATTGGGACCGGTATCCTGGGTTCTCTATATCGATTTCAACAGGTCTATAATCCCATCCTTTTCTTTTTAGCGGTGATCGGATGGATCTTTCTGTTTAAAAGGAAGGGCTTATTATCCAATTGGAAAGGCAATTTTTTCTTATTAACTCATCTCATTTTTTACTTCGGTTTTGTCTTCCCTTTCTTTTTTATTACTAAGCGGTATACCTCTCAGATGATCTCGATATCCATTCCTTGGGCCGCGTTTGGATTTTTAGGATTAATACAATGGTTAAATCTACGATGGGAGGGAAGTCTCCCACTTAAAAGATTTTCCATCCTTTTGCTTCTCTTTATCCTGACCGGACTTTTTATCCAAGGGAGAGTGATCCATACCCGGGAGCACCGTTTCATCCAACGAGAGGCGGGATTGTGGATGAAGGAGAATCTTCAACAGGGGGCGAAGGTGATGAGCCGGTTACCCCAGGAAGCATTCTATGCTGAGTTACCATGGGTCCGAATGCCATTCGGGGAGTATGAGGTGATTATAGAGGATGCCCGTTCGAAGGGTATTCGATATCTCTTAATCGATGAAGATATTGATAAGATTTCCCAGAATTTTTTAGGAAAAATGAGACGAGAGGACCTGGTTCCAATAAGGGACTTCAGAAGGGAAGACCAGAGGATAGTGATATTCGAAACAGCTAAACAGGAGTAAACCCCGTTAGAAATTCCAGTCGTTCGACCCAGAGGCTCTCGACGGGCGGGGCACTCGCCGCGCACACGCCACGCAAGCGCTGGCGCTGCGGGAGCGCTGGCGCAGCGGGTTAAACCCCGCCGTAATTATTTCTAACAGGGTAAAGGAAGCAATAGTGAAAAAACAGGGCCTGAAAGTCAGGGATGGGAATGAGAAAGATCTCGATCAGATTTTATCTCTCCGAAAAGTCGTTTTTGGGGAGATGGAAAAGGACAAACTCGATCCCGAATTCTGGAAATGGGAATTTATGGAAGGGCCTGATGGAAAAGCCCTCATTTATATTGTCGAAGAGGGAGGAAGAGTCATCGGCCACTTCTCGGATATTCCAAGGAAATTTTTGGTTAATGGGAATCTGGTTTTGGGGACCCTTTCTCTCGACCTGATGGTCCATCCGAATTATCGGAGGAGGGGGCTTTTTGAGGAGATGGGTAGATATGCTGCCCAACACGTCAAAGAGGCAAACGGTCTTTTCATGATGGCCTATCCTATCCGAAAAGAAACCATCCATGGATTAACTAAAATAGGATGGAACAAAGTAGTAGAACTTCCTGTTTTGGTCTATCCTATCCGCTTTCGGGGAATTGTTGACCGGTATCTCCACTTCAG
>Ga0214474_1000349_pt1 | contig 23589 bp, 23 predicted proteins | sample RVTome_2_FD_187335 | JGI IMG/M metagenome (GOLD analysis project Ga0214474, IMG submission 187335) | Soil microbial communities from uranium-contaminated site in the Upper Colorado River Basin, Wyoming, United States - RVT95D214 HiSeq ...
GCATTGACTATGTTGCCGTTGTGGGCTAAAGCTATTGTCTTCGAATTCGCGTCCAAGAGTATGGGTTGAGCGTTGCAGGCGCGGCTGGAGCCCGTGGTGGAATACCTGGTATGTCCTATAGCGATATGACCGTGGAGTTGGGCTAACTCGTCCTCGGTGAAAGCCTGGGAAACCAGTCCCATCGAGGTGTGGAGGTAGATTTTCTTCCCGTCGGCGGTAGCGATGCCGGCGCTTTCCTGTCCTCGATGCTGAAGAGCATATAGGCCGAAGAAGGTAATTCGAGCGACATCTACGCCGGGAGCATAGATGCCGAAAACACCGCAGCTCTCATGCATAGCTTATTTACGTCCTAATTATTATAAGCTTTTTGCTGTGCAGAGGTCAATTTTTATATCTTGAAAAATCGATTACACTGATGTATCATGTAGATGATGGCAGTCTTGCCAGGGAAGGAAAACAGAGCAATGAATAAAATTGCTCAATATTGTAAAAACCTAGTAATCATCTTATACTTTGCATGGGTTTTATTTCAAATACTCATTCTCTTTTAATTAAATTCGGTAAATAGGGGCGGGATCTCTCCAGTATACATTGAGGACCGCCCCTTTTTTAGTATGACTTATCCTCTAGATGTTAAGCTTTTCTTAGCCATTCCAAGGCGGTGTTTACGGCTTCTTCTTCCAGGCGCAATCTATGACCGGCGTCGGGGATTATGGCCAGTTTTTTAGGTTCACCGGCCCTTTCAAAAAGCTTGTCGGCGTGCTCTACAGGCACCAGGTCGTCTTTATCGCCGTGAATCAGTAGCAGCGGACGGGGAGAGATTTCGTGTATCCATCTGAGCGGCGATACCGTATCGAAGCCGGTAAGCCAGTCATCTACCGATGGTGGGAAGGCAGCATCTCTGATTACTCCGATGCTGCGGAGGTGGTCTATGGTATCCTTGGCGCGCTGTTTATCGGTCAGGAAATTGAATTCGGCCGGGCAGGCGAGGGTTACCAGCGAAGATATTCTGGGGTCGTTGGCGGCGACATAAACGCTGACGGCGGCGCCGGCGCTGGAGCCGAGAAGGCAGAGGCGTGATTTGTCCACTTCCGGCAGGCTGGCCAAGTAGTCGATGGCGGCCATTAGATCTCGTGTCCAGCCCAGCATGTCCAGGTTGCCCTGAGCTTGACCGGCTCCACGGAAACTGAAAATCAGGGTGATAAAACCGGCAGCACAGAACCTTTCGGCTAATCCGGGGTAACCTGTGTCATCGCTCGAGCCGGGCTGTCCCGAAGGAATACCGTGACAAAGGCAGAGCGCCGGGCAAGGGCGTTTTGAATTTTCGGGGAGATAAACCTCACCGGGGAGGTGAAGGTTATCTACTTTAAGAGTGAGGTTTCTTTTCATGTATGTTGAAAAACTCCTCTCTGTTATTGCGAGCTCCTTTTTCCTTGTCATTGCGAGCGAAGCGTGGCAATCTCCGCCTGGCAACCACGTTTGCCTTTGAATGAGATCGCCACCTGGCTAAAGCTCCTCGCGATGACGCTTGGCAATCTCTTACAAATCATTATACAGGTCCCGCCACTTATTATTGACGCTGTTAATCAAGTCAATTTTCTTCTGTTTTGAGCCATCCTTGATTTGTTTTTCTCTGGAAATCGCACTTTGTATGTCATCACAAATCTCGAAGTACACCAACTTGGTCAAGTTATATCGTTTAGTGAAACCTTCCGCCAATTTTTCCTAGTGTTCATAAATCCTCTTTCCGAGGTCTTTGGTGACACCAGTATAGAGAATTTTATTGCCCTTATTTGTCATTATGTAGACATAGTACTGGTTATTCATATGTGTGCCTGCTACCTGAGATTGCCACGTCGCTCTTCTGCGGAAGGGCTCCTCGCAATGACACGTGGCAATCTCCGCCTGGCAACCACGTTTGCCTCGGGATGACAGATAAATAATATGTCACCGCATTGCGCTCGGAGTCAAAAATATGAGAAATTCTTTATTGCCCTCGGCGCCGAGTATGGGCGAGGCAACCAATCCATGTAGTCTTAAGTCGTGGTCGGCGGCCCAGGCAATGAAGCGGCCGAGGACGAGGGCGTGGACCTGGGGGTCTTTGATTATACCGCCTTTGCCTACCTCTTGTTTCCTGGCTTCGAACTGCGGTTTGAACAGTACGATAACATAACCAGGTTGTATCAAATGGTCGACGACATTTGGAATTACTTTGGTCACTGAGATGAAGGATAAGTCTATGGTGGCTATATGGGCCTTTTCCGGCAGGGGGAAGGGGTGATGGGCATTGACTCTTTCCATGACCACCACCTTGGGGTCTTGCCTTAGCTTGTAGTCGAGCTGGCCGTAGCCGACATCAATAGAGTAGACACGTCTGGCGCCACTCTGGAGCAGGCAGTCGGTAAAGCCTCCCGTAGAGGCGCCGACATCCATAGCTGTCAGTGAGGTGACATCGAGCTTGAACTCATCCAGTGCATGGGCCAGCTTGATGCCCCCTCGACTGACATATGGTAATTTCTCGGCCAGATTGAGTTCAATATTCTCATCTACCAGTATGCCAGGTTTGGTTATTATTTTGCCGGACACGCTAACCTCCCCGGCCATAATCATAGCCTGTGCTTTCATCGGGTTTTCAGCCAGCTCTCTGGTCACCAGCAGATTGTCCAGTCGCTTCTTTGGCACGGGCTGATTATAGATAAGCGACAGCCAGCTTTCAACAGGTTCTTTGCTTCGGAGGTAGTAAAACGGGCCATATTTACTGGTCAAGGAATTTAAAGGGTGACATAAACTTTTAGGAACAGTCCATCGTTTATAACTGAAAAAGGGGGTATGTAAATGCAAGCATATTGTATGACATGCCGCACCAAAAGGGAGATGAGCCATCCGAAGGCCATTAAAACGGAAAATGGTAAGCCAGCTATAAAAGGTGTCTGTCCCAAGTGTGGGACCAAAATGTACCGGATAGCACAGAACTAAATATGTTTGGTTTGCCGATGATTCCGCCAGAGAACTTTTAAGTTTTTCTCAGCTCGATTCGAATGAAAGCGCCTTCTGCTGTGATAGCATACTTTTCGAAGAGGCTTTCTTTAATAGCCTTCCCGATTTTGCCTGAATAGAAAACCTCTGTTTTATAACCAACATGTATTCTAGGCCATATTCTCTCTATTATTTGTAATGGCATCGGAATATCCTCTTCTATACCCAGGCTTCGAACTGTTTCTTCAAACTCGGCTCTGGTAACATCCTTACGTCCGTCGAAGAGCCAGGCTTCTCCTCCGCGCTTGAGTATTCTGTATATTTCATTGAAAGCGACAAGAGGTTGTGATAGATGATGAATCGTCCCGGTGCTGACAACCAGGTCTATTGAATCATTCTCAAAGCCGGTATCATAGGCGCTTCTCGCCTTGAATTCGATCCTGTCTCTAACTCCATCCCTGTCCGCGTTCCTATTTGCTATCTTTACCATGTCCTCAGACAGGTCGATTCCAAACAACTTAACGTTTTTTACCTGTTTCGCTATCTCTATCGGCAGCCGGCCAGGACCTGTACCTATATCGAGAATGTTACCCGATATGGCTCTGTCCTTGATACTGGCTGCTATTCGTTTAAACCACTTCGCGAAAATCCGGTTGGGGTACCTATCGTAAAGTCTGGTGAAAGGCCACGGTATTTTCTCCGGCATATTCTTTGTCCTCTTTTTACGCTTATTCTAGCACAAGGTCGAGACATAGGCGTATACCAAAGTCCACAGGTGCAAAATAAACTATAAACTATGTATTTCGTTCTATATGTTGTGATGGAGCACTGTTAGTCTGAAGAAAACTGTAGCTCCACCGTGCTTTTAAGCAAAAGACGTTTTCAGGAGGGAAAAATGAAAAACGAAGTAAGAAGAAACGCTTTAAAAATCGGTCTCCCCTTTCTCGTGATCATGACTCTGGTGATGGGCATGGCTCTTCCGGTTTTGGCGGATAACACCTCTAAACCGAATTCTGGCCTGCGTGTAGTGCAGGGTGAGGTAATGAGCATCTCCTCAGACAACTCAACCTCAGACAACGCAACAATAGTTATCCAGAACGGGAATCAACTGCAAGTTACGATAAAGGTGGACGCGAACACGAAATATTTCATGGTACCTAACGGCAAAGCCACAGTGGCTGCTGATAATGGAATAGCTAAATATAAAGTGGCGGAAAAGAAGGCTAATAACGGACAGTCTAAAAACATTCGAGTAACGGAACAGCTAGAAGCGGGCGTTACTGCCAACTGTGAAAATGATCCAAACTTGCTGGGCCGTTTCGGTAAGGAAGCTCAGTTCTCTGATATACAGGTTGGCGACAGGGTAATTGCCCGGGTAAGAACCGCAGATAATCTGGCGACTCAAGTACTTATTATAAAAGCTCCGGCTATCCAGAAAGTCAAAGGCACGATTACCGCTGTATCGGATAACTCTATTACGATTACTCCAGCCAATGGCGCCGCAGTAACTCTAACCTGGGATGGAAATACCAGATTCGTTCTGAAAGGCCTCATCTCGGTTCAGAGCGGGCAGTATGCGGCCGCGGTCTACAATAGAACTACCATGAAGGCTCAGACGGTGGACGTTCAGGTCACGGCACCTTCTTCAGGCATCTCCGACTGATTAACTCTAATAAATTCTGATACCTGTATGCCCTGGTAAGACAGGTCAAAAAGAAACAATTGAAGCCGGGTGTAAAAGCCCGGCTTTATATTTGTGAAGTATACGTCAATTATTTCAATTAAATGCTCTTTTACCTATTGACTCTCCCCTTAGTGGAGAGACTATACTATTTGATACCGTCTACAGGACGAAGGATTTCAAAGGAGAAACGATGTTCAAAATCGGCGATTTCTCCCGGCTCAGCCGAATTTCGGTGAAAGCCCTGCGCTATTACGACGAAATAGGCCTGCTGAAACCAGTTAAGGTAGACCAGCTTACAGGTTATCGCTACTATTCGGCCGACCAGCTACCGCGACTTAATTACATAGCCTCCCTTAAAAATATGGGGCTTTCCCTAGATGAGATTGCCAAATTGATCAACAATAGCCTCACCCCGCGTCAAACACAGGACATCCTTATCCTGAAGAAGGCAGAGCTTCAGCAAAGGGTGAATGAAGAGCGGGGGCGGTTAGAGCAGGTGGAGAAATTGCTGAAACAAATAGAAAAGGAGGGTATCATGCCTGACTATAAAATAATAGTCAAAAAAGTTGAGCCACAACTTGTCGCCTCGGTCCGAGACGTGCTGCCTACTTATGGAGATGTCGGGCGACTCTATGAAGAAATATTCGAATACCTGGGCAGGAAAATGGTCTTTAAGCCAGCCGGCCCCGTTATGACGATAGGCTATGATAACGAGTACAAGGAAAGCGATGTAGACGTGGAAGCCGCTGTTCCCATAAGCAAAAAGGTTGCGGGCCAAGGTCGCGTTAAAATTTACGAACTGCCCGGCCTGGAACAGGCCGCCTGTACGGTTCACAAGGGGAGATATGAAGACATCGGCCAAGCCTATAACGCTCTAATGGCCTGGATTGAAAGTAATGGCTACCAGATTAGCGACTCTAACCGTGAGCTCTATTTTACCGACCCGACCAAAGTCAAAGACCCGGCAGAAAATGTCACCGAGATACAGTTCCCGGTGAAGAAGTAAAGATAGAAAGGAATTAAGAATGGGGAAAATAGATTTAAAAAAAGAATTAAAAGAGCTCTATAATCCGACAGCTAAGGATGTCACGGTCGTCGATGTTCCTAAAATGAATTTCATCATTATTGACGGACAAGGCGCACCTGAAAGTAAACAATTCCGACAGTCCATCGAAGCACTTTATTCGGTAGCATATACGCTAAAATTCGATAAGAAAAAGGCAAATGGGACCGACTACGGCGTCATGCCGCTAGAAGGACTTTGGTGGGCGGAAGATATGGGAATGTTTGACCCGGTAAAGGGCGATAGAAACAAATGGCAATGGACCTTGATGATAATGCAGCCCGATTTTATCGACAAGGGAGATTTTCAAAGGGCTAAAGAGTCTTCTTTAAAGAAGAAAGATAACCCGGACATTAGTAAAGTTGGATTTGAAGGCTTCAAAGAAGGCAAGGCAGCACAAATAATGCATATCGGGCCGTTTTCAGAAGAAGGGCTAAATATACAGAGGATTCACCAAAAGATAATTGAAATCGGCGGAAAGCTGTCTGGCAAACATCATGAAATATATTTGTCGGACGTTGGAAGAGTCGAACCAGCCAAAATGAGAACCGTCCTACGGCAGCCGTACGACATATAGATGCTTAATTCCGCACTTCTCCCCCTTTGAAAAAGGGGGATTAGGGGGATTTAAAATCCCTCTCAATCTCCCTTTGCGAAAGGGAGAGTTTAAATCAAGATATATTCTTCGATAGGCTCAATATGCATGGGAGAGCAGATAACACCTACGGAAACTGGTAGCCTAAGACTTGGCAGACGGAATATTTGCTACAAACGACTTTTTATCCTGCTTGCAGATGACCTGAATTAAATTGCGGGCTGACAAAGCCGCTGAAGGTACGCCGCCACCCGGTTCTACCCACTGCCCGCACATGTAGAAGTTCTTAAGCCCGGGCAGGGTTTTATCCATACTCATACCAAAGTTCTTAGTGGTGATTAGCCAGCCCTCAAAGCTGGCCCTCCAGTTTCCGGTGTAACGTTCCCAGGTCATCGGCGTAGCTACGTCGCACATTTCTACCTGTCCGGCTATACCGGGGAAACGCTGGTCGAGCAATTCAATCACCTGCTTGGCTACCTTCTCCTTCTCCGCTTTGTAGCGTTTGGGCTCTTGCTTCAGGTTTTTCCAGTATTCATAATCAGAGAAAAGCTTCACATCCAGTACCGTCTTGCCCGGCGGCGCCAGTGTGGAATCGAAGTTGTAAATCTCTACCCCCAGAAGTTTTTCTTCCTTGCCGGCGATTACGGTTGGCTGTTTAAGATGATAGAGCAGCAGGCGCGGCTCGCCCTGGAAAGAGCGGGCAACACCTAAAGTCACTTGAACCAGGGGAGGAAACAGAGGAAGCTGCTCGTAGTATTCCCGGACTTTTTTATCGATATACTTTCCGTCGAGCATTTGGAAAATAGTGGCGTGACCATCGGCGGCGGAGATAACGATATCACCACGATGCTCGGTGCCGTTAGCCAGGCGCACGCCTACGGATTTGCCGTTTTTGACCAGGATTTTACTTACCGGTGAACGGTAGTGAATTTCACCCCCCAAATTCAGGTAGCGACGCTCGATGGCCCGGGAAAACTCCAGCGAACCACCTTCCGGGAAGCCGGCCGATTTCTGGTGCATCCAGGCAAGTGTCATCAGTACAGCCAACATGGGAAAATCGGGAAGATTAAAGGTGAGGGGAAAAACCTGGCGTAGAAATGGGTCCTTAAACTCCCGGGCAAAGTCCTGGATGGAAATTCCTTTCCAGCTTTGCATAATCTTCAGGAAGGGAAGCATTTTGGCCAGTGCCTTGGGCCCATCAAGCGGGCCGTAAAGCTCGGGAGCTTTGTCTACCGGCAAGTCGACCCCGGCGCAGGCGCGCACGGCATTGGTGAATTTCTCAATTACGTTTTTATCTTGCGGAGCCAGCTCCTTCATATGCTGTTCCAGTTTGTCGACATTGGTATAGACAATAAAGACCTTGCCCTTCTCCCCCTCAATAGTTATAAACTCTTCATGGTCAATCATGCGCCGTCCCTGCACCGCACCCAGTTCCTGCCAGATGCGATAGAAACCATTGCCGGGACTCGAGCCTACCAGCCAGTGTAGGCAGCCATCGATGGTGTACTTCTTGCGTTTCCATGAAGTGCACAGTCCTCCGGGCTTATCGTGCAGTTCGAAAATCTGCGTCCGGTAGCTGTTCATCTGGCCGTAGCAGCCAGCAGATAGACCGGCGATTCCAGCCCCGATTATGATTATGGACTTTTCCACTGTTTTGCTCCCTTGGGTAAGTACATCAACCTTCTTCACTATCAGATTTTATCACAATTATGGGAGGTGCAAACCGTAGATATTAATTAATAGCATTAATCGAGACAAACTGCGCAGGGTCACCTGTTATAAACTTTGATTTCTTAGATTAGTTAGTGGCTTCATACGGGCCAGTTGTCTGGATAAGAAGAGTGATACTATGATTGAGATCCCCAAAGTCAGGACGAAAAATTGAGCAATTGCGGCAATTGATAATACTAGAGGCGCGGTTAAAGTAGACAAACTGTTGCCCAGGCTCTGAGCTGTGTTGACTTGTACGCTTATTGAACCAATTCCAACAAGTATGAGAATACTGATTATAGTACCCAAAACGAAACCAAACATGGTCTGTACGAATATCTCCGAAACTATCTGCCTGCTTATATTTGCTTTCGTCCAACCAACTGTCTGCAAAATACCTATGTCTTTTCTTCGTTCCATTAGAGACGTAGTATTAACCTGGAACAATATTAGGGCCAGGATGACGGCAATAATCGCCAAGGCAAGCAAACGGAATTTCTCATAAATTTTAATAACATTGCTAACCGATGCTGCAATAGAGCTTCCGGAAACAACCACTGCGTCCTTATTAATTTGACTGACTTCGGACCGGACAGTATCCTCTGAAGACAGAGCGTCAAGCCTGACATATAGCTGGCTGTACCCTTTTGTGTCCAGAAGTATCTGCGCATCCGGCAAATTTATATAAAGGTTTGTTGCAGAAATCTGGCTCTGCTCTTGTGCAGAAAGAATGCCAATAATTTCAAATCGGGCATTACCTAATAACAAGCTGTCTCCTAAATTCAGCCCGTAGAACTTGGCAAAGTGTTTCTCAACTACCGCTTTATAATCATCGCCTGCCTGGAGAAAACGACCGGATGTGACCCATGACTTATATTTCTCACCTATGAAACTATTCGGTTCAACCCCCTCAATTGAGGTGAACTCACCCTTGTTAAATTGCCACAGTAAGAGGGTTTTTGAGACATCTTTTATATGACTTAAGGCAGCTATGTTGTCTATTTCGTTTTGGTAAAACACCCCGCTGCCAAAGGGCAGTCGTATTGAAGTGGTAGGAGCATCAGCAGATTGAGGAGCGGACTTATGAATTATCATGTCGACGCCTACGCCCTGAAAAGGCAGGTAGATCGCTTCAGAATAGGCATTTATAACCGAAGTTAGGACCGCGAAAATAGCTACCAAAACCGCAACGACTAATAGATTAGTGGTAGTCCTGCCTTTCCTTCGTGTTAATTCCTTTACGAGATACAGCAAGTACGTTTAAATCCCTTGATTCACAATTCTTAGCAATTCGGTTAGTTTGTGACTACTCGTTAACCAGGTTCGCCAGTACTGTGTCCAGATCTGTTTTGGTCCATTGCTGGCCTTCAAACCACTCGAAATCTACGGTTCGACCATCAACCTGATACCTCGACGTGCCGTTTATGATGACGTTCATGTGAGCAGTAAGGCCGTGTTCCTGGAAATAGCTCTCTCCTTCTGATGTGCCTAAGTCGACCCAGGTGACAGCGACCTTATCATCGTATTTAGAAAGTACTTCCTTAATGGCACGTACTGTTGGCTGCAGCGGGCCGTGATTGATGTATCCGGCAATTACTACGCTAACAGGACTTGTTGGGACAGTGGACGAACTAACTTCTGTGGGAGCCTGTGTTGTTGCAGAAGGGACTAATGTGGATTCTTTATTGTCTGATGCATTTGTTTCCGATTGGGATTGAGCGGGCGCAATACCGGCCGAGGATTGCGAGTAACACCCGGTCGAAGCCAAAAAGCCTACTATCAGCATTCCTAGTAAAAGCACCGCAGTCAAGCTGGCTAGCCTAATTCTCATGTGCTATTCTCCCGTCCAAGAGTTTGATTATGCGGTCGGATTCTTTAGCTATCCTGTCGTCATGCGTTACCAATACCACTGTTTGTCTCTTGTCACCGTTTAGTTTACGCAGTAGTTCAATTATCATCTGGCCGGTCTTACTATCAAGGTTGCCGGTGGGTTCATCGGCAAAAATTATTTTAGGCTCATTTATCAGTGACCTGGCTATCGCAACCCTTTGCTGCTCACCTCCAGAAAGCTCGTTGGGATAATGGTCTAACCTTTCGGTTAGTCCAACAGCCTTCGCCACTTTTCCAGCCCGTTCAAACATAACTTTGCGGGATATATGCTCCGGGAACAGCGGCAGAGCGACGTTTTCTACTACGTTGAGCGTGGGTATAAGGTTGAATGATTGAAAAACGAAACCGATATTGTATCTGCGGAATATTGCCAGTTCGTCCTCGGTCATCGAGGTCAATTCTTTATCCGCAACTACTATGTTACCGTCGTCTGCCTTTTCCAGGCCGGCTATAAGGCCGAGCAAGGTAGTCTTTCCAGAGCCGGATGGCCCCTGTACAGCGAGGAATTCACCCTTTTCTATGTTGAAGGATACATGGTCAATGACTTTGATATTACCCAGGGTTTTCGTCAGTTGGTTCACGGTAACAATATTATTCATGCCTCATCACCTCCATGGGTTTGAGTTTATTTATCTGCCAAACGCTTAGGAATGAAGTGGCCAGCCCGACCACCATAATGATTACAAATGACACAAATACGTACAGCGGCTCTAGTCTGATTGGGAGGGGGTGCATTTGAGTGACATTTGCTTCGCTGGGATTACTGAGCAAAAAATGAGGATAGGCAGTTAATTCCCAGGGTATGGCTATGGATACCGTTGTATGGCTCAAGGCAACGACAGCGATTGCCGATAGAATAAGACCAGCGAAAAAACCGGCAAGAATCTGAAAGAAGGTTTCTAAGTTTATTTCACTTTGTATATCCCGATTTTTAAAGCCCACAGTTTTCATGATGCCGAATTCCCTTCTCCTTTCCAGGATAATACGCAGGGCGTTTCTGGCAACTATAATCGCAGCTCCAATAAAAAGTATCAGGGAAATAACCCAGGTTAGTTTATCCGATATGCGGAAAACTGTTGATATTTGATTCTCAAACGATTGTGGCGTGTAAATATTATAACTGCCGATGGTCTGTCCCAAAGGTGTTTTCCCGGCATTTATGCCTGAGTCTGTTATTATTCCTTTTATATTCTGCGTTACGGTCTCCAGGTCAGGTTGACTGGCATTAACAGAAATTATATTCACATCTGTCTTATTAAAGGTCTCCACCTGCTGCAAGTTTTTTGATTGATAGGCTATTTCTTGAGCAGTTCCTAAATTGAGATAAATGTCAGATGCCATTACCTCATTCCCGGCAGTGCCTACAATCCCAGCAACTGTGAAATGCTGGCCTGATATAGTGGTTTCCTGGCCTACTTCAAGGGAATATTTTTGGGCATAGGTCTTTTCAACAAGTATTTGATTATCTGTGTTGGGAATGGAACCAGCAATCAATTTAGCGGCCAACTTTTTGCCGAAGTTGTCATTGAAATCGACTCCTGAAACGCGTTTGAAATTATCCGGATCGAAAACCCATAGTGAAAGAGCGGCGGAAATATCTTTTACTCCATCAATTTTGCTTATTTGTGATATTAAGTCCTGTGGGACCGGCGCCAGCGAACATGATAATAAAACTCCGGATATGGTCTCAGGGACATTCCCATTTCGCTGTATGATAATATTTCCTTGAATATCCTCGAATGGTAATCTGGCTGCTTCCCTATAGGCGGTTGCCAGACTGTTCAAGGTAATGACCATCAATGTGACCAAGCCGATAGTCATGACATTGAGTAAATATATCTTTTTCCTTTTCGATAGCTCTTTTATCGCGTAATAAAACATTTACCTGACTCTATTTGATAATAACAGCGTATAGATTTCTGCTGTAATGTTAAGACTCTATAGTTGATATATCAAGATTTTTTGAAGATTTCACGAAGACTGTGTAAATTTTTTGTAAAAACTACTGGTTACAACCCCGATTATAATTATGGACTTTTCCACTGTTTTGCTCCTCAAAGGCGACCTAAACATTCCGAAGTCTTAACTAAGGTTACCCCGATATTCTTTAGTTCCTGCAAACCTCGTTTGTAGATTTGCGAAACGGCATCGGTTACGAATACAATTTTAAAGTCCCGCTCACTGGCTTCATAGACTGTGGTACGCGGGCAATTAGGGAAATTACAGCCGCACAGCACGATGGTATTGATGTCCAGCTCATGTAGATATGTCTCCAGAGGAGTCCTGTAGAAGGCTCCCCACCTGGGCTTATACATTATCCATTCCTTTGGTCCGATATGTTGCAGCTCTCCTTTTAGTAGGTTCGCAGAATCTAATCTGATTCCCGGTGCCGGTTTTAGTTCCTCCATGAGTTCAGCGCCATCGCTTTCGGGAACAAGAACGTGTTTTCCAAGTTCGATTATTCTTCTCCGACAGGCATCGGCGTTAGACCCGTCAGGTAAATAAAGTCTGACAACATGTATTATCGGTTTCTGAGCGGCTCTGAAGGCTCGAACTAGGCTCTGCATTTTGGGTAGCAAATCAATTGTGCCAGGTATCTCAAGCGGGGCGGCGGGAAGAGTGCAACCGCGCTGGACATCGATGGTAATTAAGGCAGCCTTCTTATAATCAGGAACTATGTAGTCGTTCATCATAGAAATTTATTTCAATTTCATTGACGTTCATTGGCACTGGAACTAGCATCCTCGTTGTTGTGCTTTAATGAACAGGCAACCTTGGTGTCTGTCGGGTGAGTGAATTGAGCGGCCTACCTGTATTCCAGGTTGAAATCGACAGCACCCTGCCAATCGATACTCACCAGCTTTCTGTAGTGAACGGAGTAGAGGTGCTTCGCCTTTTGAGGGTCGCCATGCATGGCCACAACCTCGCCGCTAAAAAGGGTATGGTCGCCGCACACCAGCTCGGCCACCACCTTACACTCATAAGCTACGGTAACCCCGTCGATGATTGGCGGTTTGACCACTTTGGCAGGAGCTGCCTTGAGCCCGGCGGCGGCGAATTTATCCGTGGTACGCCCTGACTTTGTCCCGCATAGCCAGGCAGCCTTGGCCTGCTCCTGTGACGGAAAGCAAAGCACAAACTCTTTACAACTTTGTAAGCACTCATGAGTATACCGGGGATGGCCGATGGATATAGCTATCATAGGCGGCTGCACGGAGGTGAAGGTCCACCAGGCAGCTCCCATGACGTTTGGCTTGCCCTCCTTGTCCACGGTGACGACCAATGTGTATGGATACGGTGAACTCAATTCTATTGCGGTGCCGAGGTCTATTTCCCCCATAAAAATCTCCTTTCTTGTTGCTAGGAATTATTATATATAGGCAAGCCTGTGATAGCAAAAGACATAATAAGTATTCCTTATTGCCACTCGTGTTAGATTCGCCAACAGCTAAACCACCTTTTATCGCGATGGCAGATAGCGCCCTCAAAGAATATTCACAAAAATTACAAAGACAATATTGATAAACAGGTGAATAATAAACGCCGGCCAGTAAGAATTTCCGCGGTAGGCGACAAAGCCAAAATAGGTTCCCGTTAATATAGTGCTTATTGTCTCTATCTCCGGCTTTCCAAAATGAACAAGTACAAACGGGACCATTTGAACCAGTATGCTGCTCTCTTTTAATTTCTCCTTTAGTCCGAAGAGGAGAAAGCCTCGAAATATGAATTCCCAGGCAAGCAAATATACAGTTGTCTCAAGGCAGTATTTGACTACATCGAATTTGGGTATAGTGTAATACTCTGCCAGGACGGAGCTGCGGGAGGCTACATAAAGTATCGGAAGCGCAACTATTAGCGTTGCGATGACATAAAAACCCCATACTTTAAAGTTGCCCAGCCTCAAGCCGAAATCCAGTGGATTTCTTCGCAAAATAACTGTAATAGTCAAGATGGGCAATACTGCGAAATATATTAGAGAGCTAATCCACGGCGGCCCGATGGGATGATATCCGGCAAGGGTGAGAAAAAGAGCAGCAAAGCCGATTACGACTATCTCACGGTAGTTCCTTTTGAAAAATGAGGCCAACTCCCGCAGTTCTTGCTTGAACAGTTTGGTCATATTATTTCTCACGTTTATTGATAACGGCTAGTGTAACGCGGCACAACCATTAATATCAACATCTTATTTAATAAGACGCATTTGGTCAGAATGTTATCTAAACGCACGCCTGAGCGGCATAATAGATATTAGCAGGTACTGCCAAGCAGACCTAATGAATAGGTCTGTCTGGCAATTAAGGTAAAAGACGCGGTATAATCGGACCTATCTGACCAAAAAGGTAAGGGGGTGAGGGAATGACTACAAATCAGGCTTTTTACATCAAGTTTTTCGCTCCAGTCGTGCCGGAGTCCATCGCTGCTTTGATGCAAATCGTTGACAATAAAATAAAGCAAGGCGCCAAAAAGCTCGGCTTGCTTATCTCTACCCCTGGCGGTGATGTCTTTCAGGGATTGTCAGCATATAATTTTCTCAAAGGCATTCCTCTAGAGATTACGACTCACAACTTTGGCAGTGCCGATTCAATTGGGGTTGTCCTTTTCTGCGCCGGTTCTAGAAGATTGTCGGTACCACATGCTCGTTTTCTTCTTCATGGTGTACAGTGTAATTTTCACCAACCAGTTAGTCTAGAAGAGAAGCAGCTTGAAGAAAGGCTCAAGGGTTTGCAGATTGACATGGGCAACATAGCCCGCGTGATTGCTGATACGGTAACGAAGGACAAGGAGAAGGTCCTCCAGGACATGCTAAACCGCACCACCCTCTACCCAGAGCAAGCCATAGAATATGGCCTAGTTCATGAGATAAAATCAGAGCTGTTTCCACCCGGCTCGGAAATCATTTCGATACAAATGGCTCCAAAACCATCCGGACCTGACAAAGCAGCGAGTCCTTTGGCTGATGCCTTAAACAGGGTGATTGTTGAAAGTCTTTAGCTTCGTTGCTCCGGAATGATGGGTTGCCGACAAAGAATATGATATTGCTAAACAATAAGCCAAATTGTGCCTCTGAGCTTGCTTGACAAGTGCCCTTCATGAACCTAAAGTGACTATTGGCGGTTTGCATCAATATTGTTAGTGATGTCTATGGTATCTATTGAACCAGGTTATATTGCTCTGTACCACTCCGGCGAATTGGAGCGGCGTGCCAACGCACTTGAAGCCCGGTTAGCCTCCTGTGATATCTGCCCCAGGGAATGTCATGTTGACCGGTTAGAAGACGAACCGGGTTATTGCCGTTCCGGTCATCTTCCCATAGTCTCAACGGCCTGCGCTCATCATGGGGAAGAACCGGCTATTTCGGGAACTAGAGGCTCAGGAACGGTGTTCTTCGGCAATTGCAATATGAGGTGTGTTTATTGCCAGAACTATCAGATAAGCCAGAATTGGAAGCAGCAACAGTCAAGGCAGATGGATTGCCATGCTTTGGCGGAAAGCATCCTTTACCTTCAGGATGAACTGGGCTGTCACAATATTAATTTTGTTTCGCCTTCTCACTTTGTTCCACAACTGGTGCGCACTGTCCTGGAAGCAGTGCCTATGGGGCTTAGAGTGCCATTAATCTACAATACCAGTAGCTATGATTCTGTGGCTTCTATAACAGAGCTTGACGGTATAATAAGTATTTACCTGGCTGATTTAAGATATGCCTCTGACACTGTAGCTAAAAAGTTCTCGCATGCTCCAGATTACGTAGCCCGCGCTCATCAAGCTATTAAAGAAATGTACCGGCAGGTCGGGGACCTGACAATAGATGAGTTTGGCGTGGCACAACGGGGATTAATTGTGCGCCACCTTATTCTCCCCAATGGATTGGCGGGCAGCGAGGAATCATTGACCTGGCTAGCTCGGGAGCTTTCCCCCATCGTGACCGTCAGCATAATGTCTCAGTACGCACCGCTGCACCGGGCCCGACGAATCCCTTTGCTTTCCCGAACGATTTCAACGGCGGAATATGAAATGGTTCTCCAGTTGCTATCGGATTTAGGAATGGAAAACGGATGGATACAGGAAATCGGAGCATCTAAAGATTACGTCCCTGATTTTGAACGAAAAGGCCATCCTTTTGTTTCTACCCCCAAAGTGCAGAAATAGCCCACTTTCTTGTCCCTCCTACCGTAATTTTCGGCGTTTGTCCCTAACGCAGGTTGCCCGATGGCGGAATGGATGATACAATACGGTTTCGAAGTACAAAAAGTAAAGGAAATGACTTTAAGTGAGTAAAAGACCTCCCGTCGATCTCAAAACTTTTGTGGACAATGTAAATAAGAAGAACAAGAACCATAACGGTAAGAAAGTTAATTTTGCCTGGTGCAAGAGAAAACGCAAATAATCCTCATTCCTATCTCTGAGAGCTTTTCGGGCGGGTCTGAAGACCCGCCCCTACATTTTATCTCCCCACCATGTAGGGGCGGACCTTTAGGTCCGCCCGCTCTACCAATCTCTATTAATCTCTGCGTCGTGTCGGGCGGAGATTGCCATGTCGTTCTGCCGATAGACTCGCAATGAGCGGAGCAGATGCTCCGCAGTACCCGTGTTATACATCCTTCGACAAGCTCAGGATGAGCGGAATTTTTTACAGCATTCAGCGTTCAGAGCTTGAGGCTGTAAGCCATCACGGTAACGCCCGGAGCGGGGTGAAAATCAAATTTCGGCACGCGCACAAAGTCCATACGTTCGTACATCTGGAGTGCCACATCCATGATTTCCGTAGTGTGCAGGCCGATGGCTGCTATCTTTGTCTGACGGCAGCGACGAATACATTCTTCCATAAGCGCGCGGCCGATTCCCTGGCCACGGTATGCCGGGTGAACTGCCAGCAAACGAACCACTGCCCAACCTCCGGGCCAGGCTTCCGGAAACGATTCCGACCCATCCAGATAGAGTGTGACACAGCCTGCAAGACGACAGTCCAGTTCAGCAACAATCAAGTCGGACTTACCCAGGCGGCTACGCACGTCCATAATGTCTTCCAGATAAGATTTCCAGGTCTCAGGTCGGAAGAAATTCTCATATTGCCGGTAGGCGTCTTTGAGTAACAGCGATACCTCGTCCAATTCCTCACGGCGTGCATTGCGTATTAGGAGGCTCTTATTTCCCAATTTAGATTAACCTTTGATAGTAAGCCAGGTTAGCCGGCGCGTGCACTTATCGTCCTGTTAACGAGTACCACAGGGCCCGGAACGGTTTCAATCCGATGAGAGGTGACGGTACCTCGAGTTGAATTTTTTCAGCCACCGGGAAGGCGTTTATTCTGTCTACCTCCGGTTTAAGGCGGTCTATCCCCTCAATATCGTTCTTTGACAACAGGTCATCGATGCGGTGTGCCATGTCCCAGGCAGCTCTCAGGCGCTGCTCGCTTATTCCGGCCAATTTTGCGGGTATAATATTGTATTTAACCCTGAGCTGGTTCAAGCGCAGAATGGCTTCGTAAGAGGTATCCACAATCTGCTGTCGGGTCATCCAGTCCGTCTCGTAATTCATGGAATATTTCCAGCTCGGCGATACCAGCGCCTGTCGATACTCTTCCAACTTTCGAAACAGTACGTGGTAGCCGAAGCGCTCGGGGTGCTCAAAGCCCAGGCTGCCGGGGTCGAGAAACGGCGCCAGCGGAGAAATAAACAGCGAGAGGCGTTTGTCCCCGTTAAATATTTTAAATAAATGCTCGCAGTAGTCGATGGTGTCCATTACCGACTGCGGTGTTTGACGGGATAAGCCGATCATGAAGAACACATCGAGACGCCGGCAGCCGACTTGCAGGGCATCGCTCAGCGTTTGTTCCAAGTCCTTGTCGGAATAAGGCCTGCCCATTATTTTTCTTATGGCCGGGTCGTGGGATTCGGGAGAAATCTCCAGGCAGAAGTCAGGGCACGCCTGGCTCATCCGGCGCAGGAAGTCCTTTGAGGCCGGATAGAATAATTCGAGTATAAACTGGTTCTTTACCGGGTTCCGGCGAAGCAGGTTCAAAACCTTGTTGGCGTAGTCTTCGCCTGCCTGATTCAGGTCGCCGAGTATGAAGATGGGGCCATTGCTGAAGCGCGAGATTTGTTTAATGTCACGGATTACGGTTTCAGGAGAACGGAAAACCGGCTTGGTCCGGTTATAGCATTTCCTGAAGGCGGCAGCCGAGCCGCCGCAGATAACGCAGTTCTCGGTACAGCCACGGCAGGTAAGGACCGCCGTGATAGGATAGCGAGTCCAGTCCTTGACCGGCGTGTAGCTGATAAAGTCCCGGAACCTGATGACCGAGCGTATCACATTGCCGAAATGATTGACCATTACGTCGTCGATGTTGGTGGGAACGTGAGAGAAGGAGTTTTCATGTATCTTGCCACGGCTATCTTTCCAGACGAGATTTGAAACCTTTTCTGGCTGTTTATGGTCTTTCATGCTGTCCATTAGCTGCCGGAACGGCTCTTCAGTGGAATCGCCCCTGAGCACATAGTCTATTTCGGGATATTCAAGCAGCTCTTTATAGAAGTAGGTGGAGGAAAAGCCGCCGAATATGAGCTTTGATTCAGGATGCCATTTCTTAACTATCCTGGCTATCTCGATGGCGCCGTGGCAATGCAACATCCAGTGGAGGTCGATGCCGAAGACCGGAGCTTTAAGGCGCTTAATAAAGGCTTCGGCATCGAATTTGCTGTTCCTGAGCATACGCACGGCAAGATTTACGATGCGCACTCGATAGCCGAAGCGTTCCAGATATTCGGCGATGCTGGTGAGCCCGATGGGGTACATTTCGAAGACGTAAGAAGGCGGGATTAAGTCGCTGACCGGTCCGTAGAGGATGGTCTTTTTACGGAAATCGTATACGCTGGGTGCATGCAGTAGAATCAGGTCGGTGGACACGGTATACCTCGTTTGTCATTGCGAGCGAAGCGAAGCAATCTCATTGTTTTTATCAGCCACCCCCCGAGATCGCCACGGGGCTGATGCCCCTCGCGATGACAGGTTATTTTAGCCTAGAAAACTCCTGCCAGAATATAGCCGATGCCCAGTAGCAACTGGGTCAACAGGACAAGCATTACGTTATTAGCCAGGGCCGGCATCAGCTTGCTTTCGTCCTGAGAATTTAGTGCACCTCGAATAGCTCTGACGGCGAAGGGGAGCGTTGCCAGCGCTATCAGGCAGAAAACCGGCATCAGCCCGGCTGCTACCCAGGCGATTATCCATAGATAGAGTACTACGGTTAGCGTCGAATAGACTATACCGGCGCCCCTCCCGCCCATAGTTATGGGCAGTGTTTTCCTGCCCGCTGTTTTATCGGCTTCGGCATCGGGGAATTCGTTTAACAGGAGCAGGTTGTGCACTAATATTCCTGACGATATGGAGGCCACAACTACGGGAAGGGTATATTCGCCTGTCTGGACGAAGTAAGCTCCGAGAATGGGCAATGCACCCAGGCCGACACCCGGTGACCACTCAGGCCAGCCCAGTTTGGTCAGTAGCGGCGTATAGAGGAGAATGCATATCGCCGCGACAATGAGCAAAGGCAGCAGCAGCCAGCCGCTAACCAGCACGAAGTAGATGCCTATCGGCACCGCCAGCAAGAAGCAGGTCAGTCCGAACCAGAGGACATGCCTGGGATTTAGAGAAGCGGCTGGTAGAAAACCACTGCCGCCGCTGAACGGCGTCCTTCTGGTCTTCAGGTCGATGCCGCTTATGTAATCGTAGTAGTCGTTGAGGACATTGACGCTGATATGACACAACAGGAGGCCAATGAAAGCCAGGATGGCATGGCCCAGATGAAAGGCGCCGTCATACCAGGCGACAGAGGTGCCCAGAAAAGCCAGCACCACAGAAAGTATTAAGAACTGCGGCCTGGTCTCAAGAAACCATATTTTTAGCTTCACGAGGTTTTGAGTATAGCAGACAGGTCTGTATTGTGTCTATGTCTTAAGCTTTGGCTATGATTTTTTTCTTGCTGAATCCGAAGATGTAAATTATTTCCAGGATGGCCAGTGTGTTAAAGATTAAAAGACAGACAAACCATACCAGCTGCTTGTTGCCGGCAGCCCTCCACAGGGCCACGCCTTTCCACGGTGTTACCCAGAGGGCGACTGCTAGCATAACCCAAGCGAACCACATCGGCATTGGCCATGTATTAACTAATTCCATTTTACCGCTCCTTTAGCTGATAATTTTCGTTCCACTTACTATGGTTCCCTGCCAGTCTCTGAATTCCGGCTGATTACTATTCCTGATAAAGGCTTCAAGTTTAGCAACGCCATTCTGGAACTCGCCTTCCAGCATGAGGTGGTAGGTCGAGACGTATTTGCTCTTTACTTTTTGCAGGTATTCATGGTCTATCGGGATATTATCGACAGTCACCTCTTCGTGTTTGATATACTTGAAACCTGAGGAGCTCAATACATCATCTATCGTATGAATATCTGGAAATCTATTTTTATCGATACTAACATAGCTTGGGAAAAAAGCTTTAATGATGGGATGCTGGTCTTCGATTTGTTTGTGGCTGGAGGTTAGAAGGACCAGGGCGCCATTCCTTAACACGCGATAACACTCCGAGAGCAGGAAATTCAGGTTTTTTATTTGATGGATAAAGTAGGCTCCTGCTATGGAATCAAAAGAACTATCGCGGAAAGGCAATTGCTGATTATCGACGTTGGCGCAAATAACATCGACAGATTTGCTCCTGGCAATTTTCAGCATGTCCAGCGATACATCGACGCCGATTAAATCAGCGTCAATTATGTTTTTAATTTGGTAGGCTATATTTCCCGTGCCGCAACCGAGGTCTAATACCTTTTTCCCCCGGCTAATACGCCCCAGTTCAATAATTCTGTTTATGAGGCCGTCAGGATAAGAACGGTAGTTGTCATATATTTTTGAAATATCTGTGTAGTTGACTGCCATGCCATTTCCGGATTGAGTTTCAAAATAATTGTTCTCAGTATAGAGCATTGACAAAATCGGCTCAACTGCTTAAAGTGTCATTTGCCCGGTGTTACATGATAATGATAACGGACCGGATAAAACTGCAAGGAGGTTCAATTTCATGAGTTTCAGAGGTGTGGATTATTATAACATCGAAGATTTGCTTTCCGATGAAGAGAAGATGACCAGAAATATGGTAAGGGAATTTCTGGAGAGGGAGATTGAGCCTCTCGTGGTCGGCGCCTTTCATAAAGAGGAGCCGCTGAATATGCGGGAACTTGCTCCTAAATTGGGAGAGATGGGGATAATCGGTTCCATTTTCCCGAAGGAATACGGCGGTGCTGGTGCAAACTATATAACTGCCGGTCTCATATCCCAGGAATTAGAAAGGGTCGACAGTGCCCTCAGGAGCTACATCGAGGTTAACAAGGGGTTGGTAATGCATCCGATCTGGAAATTCGGGTCAGAGCAGCAGAAGAGAAAATGGCTACCGCTGATAGCTAAGGGTAAGGCTATCGCCTGTTTTGGCTTAACCGAGCCGAATTACGGCTCAGACCTAGCCTCGATGGAGACAGTAGCCAGGAAAGACGGCAGTAAGTGGATTATCAATGGGACTAAACAGTGGATAAGCGAGGCGTCGGTAGCTGATGTGGCGCTGGTGTGGGCAAGCACCAGCGATGGAATAAGGGGATTTTTGGTGGAAAGGGGTACGAAAGGGTTTAGCCAGACCTTTCAGAGCCGCAAGGGCTCAATGAGAGCGGGCGACGTCGGTGAGCTGGGATTTTCAGATTGTGCCGTACCGCTGGAAAATATGCTGCCGAAAGCGGATATAAGGGCTGTATATTCGTGCTTAAATCAAGCGCGTTATGGCATAGCCTGGGGTTCTATTGGGGCAGCCATGGATTGCTACGATACGGCTTTGAACTATACTAAAGAGCGAAAGCAATTTGGCGCACCGATTGCATCGTATCAGCTGGTGCAGGAGAAACTCGTAGATATGCTGGTAGAGATTACCAAGGCACAGCTACTGGCCTACAGGCTTGGCCGGCTTATGGATGAGGGTAAGGCGAGTCGCGGTCAGATTTCTATGGCCAAGAAGAATAATATCGCTGTGGCGCGTATGTGTGCCCGTACAGCCCGTGATTTACTTGGGGCAAACGGCATATCTCTAGATTATTCACCGATAAGACACATGGCCAATATCGAGTCTGTTTATACCTATCAGGGCACAGACCATATGCACACGCTAATCTTGGGACAGGACATTACCGGCATCTCGGCATTCGGAGGCAGGCAGGCGTAGCCGCTCTGTTTTCGTTTTTACCGTATGCCGATTTCTCGAGAGATAACGAGCTGCTGGATTTCCGAGGTGCCCTCAGTGATAGTTGACATCCGGGAGTCGCGGAAGTAACGCTGAACCACAGACTCTTCCGTCAGACCATAGCCACCGTGAATCTGCATGGCCTCAGTGGTTACCCTGATAGCAACCTCGCTGGCGAAGAGCTTGGCCATAGCTGCTTCCTTAATGTGCGGCTTATTCTGGTCATAGAGCCAGGCAGCATAGAATATAAGCCAGCGGGCTGCCTCTATGTCCAGTGCCATGCGTGCCAGTTTAAAGGCGTTGGCCTGGAATTTGGCTATAGGCTGCCCGAACTGCACCCTTTCTTGTGCATATTTCAGGGTAGCATCGTATGCTGCACGGGATAATCCCAGACTTCTTGAAGCGTGAGAGATTCTGCCACCCATCAGCGATTCCATTACATAAGGGAAGCCTTTGCCCTCTTCGCCGATAAGGTTCGCTTCGGGCACGGCGCAGTCCTCAAAAGTCAACTCACCTGTTTCACCGGAACGACCGCAAAACTTATGAATCTTAGCTCGATTGAAGCCGGGAGTGCCCTTTTCGACGATGAATAAGCTGACCCCACCTCTAGACCCTTTACTCTTGTCCGTATAAGCAGCGACCAGAACAAAGTCGCAGATATTGCCATTGGTGATGAAAATTTTAGTACCATTGAGTATATAGTTGCCGTTCTTTTTAGTAGCCGTGGTTTGTATGGATGCGGCGTCGGAGCCGGCATTAGGCTCGGTAAGCCCGAAAGCGGCTATTTTGTCTCCTTTAATGGCTGGCACCAGATATTTTTTCTTCTGTTCCTCGTTGCCGCGGGTGTAAACGGCAGTGGTGCCGATGCCACTCTGGACCATGATGCCGGCACAAATGCCGACGCTGTGATAAGCTATTTGCTCGACTGAAATGCAGTCGCCGATTTTGCCCATCTCAGCACCGCCGTACTTAGCGGGATATCTGACGCAGAGATAGCCTAACTTGCCCATCTTGGGGAATAGCTGGAGGGGCATGGTGGCTGTTTTCTCAGCCTCATCGACGAGAGGGGCGATTTCTTTTTCGGCGAAGTTGCAGATGGCTTCCTGGAACATTTTATGCTCTTCGGAAAGCTCGAAGTCCATTTTTATTTATCCTCCTATATTTGAAAGTAATGAGTTAAAGCTTTAATATTGTATAGCAAATTTACGGAAATTTAAATGCTCGCATTGTAGGTTTGATATGGAAATAATTCCGGCAGTCGATATAAAAGGCGGCAAGTGCGTCCGGCTGTATCAGGGAGATTACCGTAAGGAGACGGTTTTCTCTGACAATCCGGTCGATGTTGCCATGGGCTGGAAGGCTCAAGGAGCTAAGCGGCTGCATGTGATTGACCT
>Ga0214474_1000350_pt1 | contig 23577 bp, 28 predicted proteins | sample RVTome_2_FD_187335 | JGI IMG/M metagenome (GOLD analysis project Ga0214474, IMG submission 187335) | Soil microbial communities from uranium-contaminated site in the Upper Colorado River Basin, Wyoming, United States - RVT95D214 HiSeq ...
CTGCTGCACCTCCTGTTTTTTCTTAATGCTGCAATTGTATCCGTTTGCAACACTCTTGAGGTGCCTCCTATCCGATGATTATCAACCGCTGCGCTATCGGCAGCCTTTTATATGATTATCAGGTCTTTATATAGTATAATTTTTTTGTGGCAAGACCAGACCTCTAAGGATAGAATATGACGGCGCTGTTTATCATGTAACATCAAGGGGTAATGAGAAGAAAGCGATATTTCGAGATGAGGAAGATCGCGAGCTTTTTCTCAATATCCTCAAGGATGTTAATGTAAGATTCAACTGGCTTTGCCATGCATACTGTCTGATGAACAATCACTATCATCTCGTAATAGAAACCCCGGATGGAAACCTGTCGAAAGGAATGAGGCAGCTTAACAGCATGTACACGCAGACATTCAACAAGCGGCATAAAAGAGTTGGGCATGTTTTTCAGGGAAGATACACGGCGATAATCATACAAAAGGAGAGCCATCTGCTTGAGGTCTGTAGGTATGTTGTATTGAATCCGGTGAGGGCTAAGGCAGCAAAGAGTCCCGAGGAGTGGAGATGGAGCAGTTACCGTGCTACTGCCGGGGTGCAGAAGCCTCATTTCTGTCTTACAACTGACTGGGTATTAGGGCAGTTTGGTTCAAAGAAGGGCTCGGCAAGGAAGAAATACAGACAATTTGTGGGGGCGGGCATAGGAAAAGATTCGATTTGGCCGAAGGTCAGAGGTCAGATTTTGCTTGGTGAAGAAGATTTTGTTGATAAATTCATTGGTTATTTGAGAGGGCATGAAGACATAAAAGAAATTCCCAAGAGCCAAAGATACATTGGTAGGCCAAGTCTAAACATTTTGTTCAAGAAAAGAGAATTGAAGAATACACATATTAGGAATAAAAAGATAGCGGAGGCTGCGGAAAGGTATGGATACAGCCAGAAAGAAATTGCTGATTATCTAAAGATGCACTACTCCACGATAAGCAGGCTGATAAAAAACAAGACAATATCAAAAAACAAGACCTGACCCTACTCCACTAAGACCTATATTACACAATTACTTGATATAGAGCAAAAGAAATGAAGTGCCTCCACCGAATAAACAGAGGCACTCCTGATTCCAACAGACTATATATTTAACAACCTACTTAAGTAAAATAATATTATGAAACAATCACAAGAAGAACAATACTCAGGCATTCCAGTATTTACACTTTCCGAATTGAACACAGCTATTAAGGCAACCTTAGAACTTGCCTTCCCTGAATCAGTGTGGGTTGTTGCCGAAATATCCGAAATTAGATGCAATTCCAAAGGGCATTGTTATCTTGAACTCGTAGAAAGAGAAGAGGAAGAAACCATAGCCCAAATAAAGGCAAATATCTGGGCATATACTTTTAGAAATCTTGCATCGAAATTCGAGAAGACTACAGGAGAAACCTTAAAACAGGGCATGAAGGTATTGCTCCAAGTGAATGTTACCTTCCATGAAATCTACGGGCTTAGCCTGAACGTAAAAGATATAGACCCCACCTATTCACTTGGAGCAATGGCAAGGAAGAAAAGAGAGGTTATAGAGAGATTAACAAAAGAAGGCTTAATCAACCTGAATAAACAGATCCCATTGCCGTTAGTTCCCCAAAGAATTGCTGTTATATCCTCAGCAACGGCAGCAGGATACGGAGATTTTATTGACCACATTGATGATAACCCTTATGGATACAAAATATTTTATAAACTTTATCAGTCCTTAATGCAGGGGCAAGAGGCTGAGGCATCTATTATTGCTGCTTTAAAACAAATCAGGGGGCATATCAAACTTCATGACGCTGTGGTTATCATCAGAGGGGGAGGTTCACAGATTGACCTAAGTTGTTTTGATACCTATAGTCTCGCTGTTGAGGTGGCAAAATTCCCTTTGCCCGTCATAACGGGAATCGGACACGAGAGGGATGATACAGTCGTGGACATGGTAGTACATACAAAACTTAAAACACCTACTGCTGTAGCTGAATTCCTTATATCGGGAATGAGTAGTTTTGAAGAGAGGCTTTCAGATGCACAGAGCACATTAGTTATTCGGGCAAAAGAATTACTGAGAGAAGAAAACCACAGACTTCAGTATCTTATGCAACAGTTTAGGCATATAGTCAGAGACAGGTTTAACGGAGAGATTAACAGGATAGAAACAGCTTTACACAGACTGATTCACGGAACTACCCAAATAATTGACGGGAATAATAACAAGCTGAAGCTCGATGTGAACAGGCTTGTTGGTGGGTTGAAAATAGTGTTCCAGGAGCATAAGAACAAGATAAAGCATTTTGAGCAAGCCATAAGGCTTCTTGATCCAATTAATGTCCTACAAAGAGGATATAGCATTACCTACTTAAGGGAAAAAGCAATCAAGGATAGTAGTGAATTGCAGGCAGGGGATATAATAAGAACTAAGGTTTACAAAGGAAGCGTTAACAGCAAAGTGGAGGCAATTGATGTCGAAGAGTAAATTAACCTATACATCAGCAATTACCGAGCTCGAAGCAATTGTTCAGGATATAGAATCGGGAGAAATAGATGTGGATGTTTTAACTGCTAAAGTTAAAAGGGCATCAGAACTGATAAAGTTTTGCAAGGACAGCTTGAGAAATACGCAGAAGGAAGTTAAAAAAACTTTAGTAGATATTGAACCAGAGAGTAAACCTGAAGAAGAATAGTTTCCTGCTTAAAACGGCAGAGTTAAATGCATAAAAAAGCAATCGTAGACATAGACAATACTCTGTGGCATTTTTGTGATGCACTATATGAGGAACTGAGGAAGATTAATAAGACTTTTCCTACACCCGACAGTTGGACACACTGGGATTTATGGGAGGGGTATTGTACAGAGGAAGACTTTTACAATGCTGTAAATGTTGTTCATTTGAATCAGCATAATGATAATTATTTGCCATATCCAGAAGCCAAAGATTTCCTTATCAATCTAAAAGACAATGGTTATCACATTACCATAGCCAGCCATAGGTCACCTGATTATAGAAAGCAGACTGAGAAGTGGCTTGAAAAGCATGGTCTGGTGTATGATGAATTACACCTTTCTTTCCACAAGACCCAATTGTTTACTGAATCTACTGCTGTGGTGGTTGATGATTCACCAAAGGTATTGGAGAAGGCAGTTGAGAACGGAGTATTGGCTATGGGACTGTTGTTCCCCTGGAACAGGGAATATGCAGATAATGGATTTATGCTTTTTAGTAATTTGAATGAGATACTGAGCCATATTCTTGATAAGTAGATGACTGAAAAACCTCATACGGGAGGAGCGATTGTTACTATTACCCTCATATCACTTATTGCAAGAATGCCATGTGGCTCACGTATATCTGAAATCAAAACATCACCAGTATTAGCTGGTAGTGTTAATCCATCCTTCCCCAAAAATTCCCCTTCACCTTCAAGAACTACAATGCTTAACTGTCCTTCAACATCGTGGGAATGAATTCCTAATTCCTGCCCACTTTTGAAATTGAAGTTTATTACCCTGAAATAGGGAGAATCATGAATCAGAAACTTTTGCATACCTTTATCACTGAACCCACTTTCTTTGAATACTTCAATCCGTTTCATCATGGCTGTTTCTCCTTTATTTAGTGTCTGTTTATAAACTGTCATTTCCATAAAAAGTCGTCATTCTCGCGAAAGCGGGAATCCAGTGTTTTCAATACCTTCTGTCCCGAAAGCGTTAGGGACCGGTCAAGTTTACCCGCCTCTGGCGGCGCCGAAGGCGACCAGGGCCGGAGGATGACAAATGCTGACTTTATAAACAGACACTATTTAAGATTGTTTTTTAAAAGTATATAAAACGGGGAAACAATTGACAATGAATAATGTTCTTATTGTCTGTCCTAATCATCAATATAACCTGACAGGAGATATAAGATAAAATAATACTCAAGAAAAGATATGAAATTGCCATGTTCACACAAATCAAAGCACAGATGGCACTAAGAAAGCTATTGCGATAGCAATAAAAAATAATAAGCCACAGAAAAGGATACATTGTTGAGGGAAAGGTTAACCTACTAAAACAAAAGTGCCTCCACCCAATAAGCAGAGGCACTCCCGATTCGAACCGACTATTTTACTGCATCCTTAAAAGCCTTTCCAGCCGAAAACTTTGGTACTTTCCGAGCAGCAATCTTGATGGTTGCCCCTGTCTGAGGATTTCTTCCTGTCCGTGCCTTTCTTTTGCTGATGGAGAAAGTCCCAAACCCAACAAGGGATACTTTGTTCCCCTTCTTCAATGTTTTCTTGACTCCATCAATCATGGAATCTAATGCCTTCCCTGCGGCTGCCTTTGAAATGTCTGCATCCTTTGCCATTTTCTCTACCAGTTCTGCTTTTGTCATTAATAAATCCCTCCTTTAAATTGTTATTAGAAGAGTATACATCATTTATAAAAAAAGGACAGTAATTATGTTAACCTTTAATAATGCTTCTTCAACTCAAACAGAACCATTTTGGCAACGGCCTTAAGGGTTTCAAAGACCCCTTTCCCTGTGGGAGCAACTCCTTCGAACCATTGGACCTGGCGGGGATTCAGCAGCTTATCCATCTCCTCAACAGGTACGATATTAGGAAGGTCTCTCTTATTGTACTGGATTATGAAAGGAAGTTTTTCGAGCTCATAGCCCTGTTCTGCAAGGTTTATCTTGAGGTCATCAAAGCTCTCCATATTAGACTCCATCCTTTCTATCTGGCTGTCAGCAACAAATACGACGCCGTCTACACCTTTTAGAATGAGTTTTCTGCTGGCGGCATAGAAGACCTGTCCGGGAACAGTATAAAGGTGAAATCTTATCCTGAAGCCTTTGATGTCACCCAGGGATAAAGGTAAGAAGTCGAAGAAAAGCGTCCTTTCTGCTTCTGTTGCAAGAGATATGAGTTTTCCCTTCTGTTCAGGTTTTGTCCGCTTATAGATATACTGAAGGTTTGTAGTCTTTCCACAAAGACCTGGTCCGTAGTAAACAATCTTACAGTTTATCTCACGCGAGGAGTAATTTATAAAGGACACAGGAGGTGCACCTACTTGAAGAGGCTGTCGATATCTTCATCACTGATCTCAGCAAATGGAGATTCCTCGAACTTTCCTTCACCCTTTTCTTTTTCAACTTTCTGGTTGATTTCGTCAAATATCCTGACCAATGATTCTGATGCCTTTTTTACGCGCAGGCGGACAAGTCCCAGTGATGACCTTTGGTCGAATATGACAACAAGGATGATTCTCTGCCCGATGAGAGATATATGGATATTGTCTTTCTCTCCTTCATGAAAGAGGATTGTAAATTCTTTTTCTCCTAAGAGCCTTGCGATTCCACCTGTGGCTGCAATGTTGCCTGCGGTGAGAGATGCCAGTGACGTAGTATCTATATCATGTGTTTCTCCAGCTGATGCTATCAGCTGACCGTTTTTATCGACAAGAAAGACTACCTTTGAATTTGACTGCTGATGCAGTTTCTGGAGCTCCGCATCGATCTTCTGGAACTCTTCTTCATACATTACAAGATCAGAACCAATCATTGCATTAAAACTATCATAATTAATTGTTTATAATCAAGAGGCGAATAGGGATACCTCCTTTTGCAGCCTTTCCCATTCTTTGTCTACATCTTCCTGGAATTTTTTTATTACCCATTCATTTTCAGGTTTAAAGAGGTGTTTGAATCTCCCCTGTGTCTTAAGAAACTCTACGATGGGTTTTTTCTCCTTTGGCGTAAAGGTTATCTTTGTTACTCCATCCTCTATCTCATAAAGCGGCCAGTAGCATGTATCAACTGCAAGCCTGCTCAACATTATTGAGTCATCGGTCCTTGATCTCCATCCACGGTTACAAGGTGAGATTATATTCATAAACTTCGGGCCCTTTATCTCAAATGCCTTTTTTACTTTTTTCATGAGATCCATCCAGTGACTTGGAGATGCCTGTGCAGCATACGGGATATCATGTGCTGCCATAATCCTTGTGAGGTTTTTTCTCGGCTCAGTCTTTCCAGGGATAACGCTTCCCGCAGGCCTTGTTGTAGTATCAGCACCACGTGGCGTAGCGCTTGAACGTTGAATCCCTGTATTCATATATGCACCGTTGTCATAACAGATGTAAAGCATATCATGCTCACGCTCCATTGCACCGGAAAGGCTTTGCAGTCCTATATCGTAAGTGCCGCCGTCACCGCCGAATGCTACGAATTTTATCTCCTTGCTGATAACGCCCTGCTTTTTTAAAGACCTGTACATTGTTTCAACCCCTGAAATAGTTGCAGCAGCATTCTCAAAGGCACTGTGTATCCAGGGAATTTTCCATGCGGTGTAATCAGAGATACAGGTCGAAACCTCAAGACATCCTGTTGCATTTGATGCTATGACGGGGTAGTCAGATGCTAAAAGAACCATCTTTATGACCGTAGGTGCGCCACAGCCGGCACACATCCTGTGACCTGATGATATCAGCACTTCCTTTTTTGAAATCTCTTTTAAGCTTAGTGGTCTTGCCATATTACCCCCTCACCCCGATGTATTCTTTAATGGTCTTTACTTTTCCTGTCTTTGCTATCTCAGCAAGCTCGCTGAGCACATGCTCCGCATGTTCTGGCAGATAATCCCTTCCGCCGAGTCCGTATATTTTATTGATGAGTATCGGCTTTTCCTTGTAAGGGTAAAGGCTCGTTGCAATATCTATAAACACAGGTCCATAAGAACCGCCAAAAGCATCAGCCCTGTCAAGCACACAAACAGCTTTAAGGTGTTTCAGTGCCTCGCCTATTTCTTCATAAGGAAATGGCCTGTATAATCTTGGTTTTAATAGCCCTGCCTTTATTCCCCTGTTCCTGAATTCATCAATAACATCTTTTGATGTGCCTGCAGCAGAGTTCAGTATAACCAGTCCTATTTCAGCATCATCAAGTCTGTATGTTTCAAACAGCCCATATTTTCTACCTGAAATCTTTTCAAAATCCTTTGCTGTATCCAAAACTACCCTAAAAACCTTTGACTCAACCTCGTCCTGTGCCTTTCTAAATTCCATATAATAATCAGGAAGGATTAAAGGGCCGTAGCTAACCGGATGTTCTATATCAAGAAGTGGGTTTACTTGCCTGAATTCACCAACAAAGTTATTGACCTCGCTATCCTCCAGATATTCTATCCTCTCTATGGAATGGCTTATTATAAAGCCGTCCAGGCATACCATCACAGGGAGTCTTATATCCATGTGCTCTCCTATGAGGAATGACTGTATTGTATTATCATATGCCTCCTGTGCATTCTCAGACCATAACTGTATCCAGCCCGAGTCCCTTGCACCCATGGCATCGGAATGGTCACCGTGAATATTCAATGGCGCTGAAAGTGCCCTGTTTACAACAGGCATGACTATCGGCAGTCTCAACCCAGAGGCAATAAACAACATCTCCCACATAAGGGCAAGTCCCTGGGATGAGGTAGCAGTCATGACCCTTCCACCCGCTGCTGAGGCTCCGATACAGGCGCTCATTGCACTGTGTTCACTTTCAACAAGGATCATTTCTGTCTTAACCGTAGCGTTGGATACAAAGCTTGTAAACCTTTGCATGATGTCTGTCGCAGGAGTTATGGGGTATGCTGCACTGACATCTGGATTTACCTGCATTAAGGCATTGGCAACTGCTTCATTCCCTGTTGCAGCGACAATCTTTGCCATTATTCTCCCTCCTCGACCATAACAATTGCCTTGTTGCCTTTCTTTCCAGGACATTCAAGTGCACATATTCCGCAGCCTTTGCAGTAATCATAATCAAATTCTTCCCTTTTACCATCCTTTACCTTAATTGCCATATCAGGACAATAGAGCCAGCAAAAGAGACACTGTATGCAATTTTCTTCCTTCCATACAGGCCTGAATGACCTCCATGAGCCTGTCTTAAACTCTACTGCATTTCCTGCCTCAAGTATCACAGCCCCTGGCGTAAGCTCTCTCCATCCTTTTAGTTTCATCCTTCCCTTACCTCCTCGTATCCGCGCCTTGTTGCTTCGATATTGCCATCTATTATCTTTTGAGAAAACTTCTTGCCAAAGCTTTTACTGACATCCTCAAGGAGATGCTCAAGGGATACAAGGCCGGCCACCTTACATACAGCACCAAGCATAGAAGCATTTGGTAAGCCCCTTCCGATGCACTCCATAGCTATCTTTGTTGCATCTATTGTGAAAACCTTTTGTTCTGGTTCTGCATTGAGCCTTGCCCTTATTTCCTTTGGGTCTTTTGAGCTGTTGACAACAAATATTGCATCCTTTGTGGCCCCCTCCGTAACATTAATGCTATCAATTAGTGTAGCATCAACAACACTGACAATCTGTGGCCGAAGTACGGGGCAGTGCATACGGAGTTCCTTAGAACTTACCCTGTTATACGCTCTCAACGGCGCTCCAGCCCTTTCAGGACCATATTCAGGGAATGCCTGTACGTATCTCCCTCCGCTCAAACAAGCATCTGCGAGCACCTTGGCAGCAGTGACTGTTCCTTGACCTCCCCTTCCGTGCCATCTTATTTCCACTGTGTCAGCCATTTTTATCCCTCCACAAGAATTTAACTACTGATTTTAGTCAATTATTAGTCTATTTTTCAAGCTCCCATGATTTGACAGTTAACATTATAGATTGTGGCTTAAGCTTTTTCTCTTTGAATTTTAACAAGCAGAAACGCTCTGCGAGTCGTAGACCTTGTGTACCGGCAAAAAATTAACGCCCCTATATATATTTGACTAAATTGGATAACTGATTTATAGTTTATAAAAATATGGTACAGAGTATGACAGGTTTTGGCAGTGTAGAAAATAATGGCTTCAGGATTGAAATCCGCTCCCTGAATCACAGATTTATGGACATAGCAATAAAGATGCCCCCCTACATGGGTCAATATGAAATACCTTTGAGGAATATCCTTAAAACAAAGTTTCAAAGAGGGAGGTTTGATGTTTCTGTCTCGACAAACAATCATAAGGCAACACAACTAAAAATAAATAAGGAACGGGCAAGGAATATATATACCGCCTTACAGGATTTACAAAAAGAACTCTCTATACATGGAAAGATACACATAGATACACTTGTACAATACAGTGAACTCCTTATCGAAGAAGACCCGAAATACGACATAGATGCACTTTACGCTGTTTTTAATGAAGCCTTAATGAATCTTGAGAACATGAGGATTAAGGAAGGCAAACTGCTTTCAGCGGAGTTACGCGAGAGAGTAGAATCTTTGACTACGATGAACAATGAAATAAAATTGCTTGCGCCCGATGAGGTTATAAGGTGGAGAGAAAAAATTACAGAAAAACTGAGGCTGATACTCGAAGCCGAAGGTATAGATAATGCCAGGATTATGCAAGAGGCTGCAATAATGGCCGAGAAACTTGACATATCGGAAGAACTAAGTAGGATAGAAAACCATTTAAAACAGTTTGCGGAAATTCTAAGAAATGGTAATATTATAGGAAGGAAACTCGATTTTCTTCTTCAAGAGATAAGCAGAGAGGTAAATACTTTAGCCAATAAATCGAGTGACTATGCTATATCTAATCTTACAGTAGAGATGAAAACCGAGATTGAAAAGATGAGAGAACAGGCACAGAACATTCAATGAAACAAAAATATCCCTTAGCAATACAAAGAACGATAAAAATAATTCCATCTAACCCCCCTTTAGTAAAGGGGGGATTATTAGATGAAAGGAATAAATATGAAAAAAGGTAACCTCAGTCCGGTACTCGTTAATATAGGGTTTGGAAATGTTGTGACTGCCTCTAAGGTTGTTGCAATTGTGACCCCGGGTTCTGCACCTATGAAGAGGCTTCGTGAGGAGGCAAAGAAGGGTGGCAGATTAATTGATGCAACAGAAGGAAGACGCACCCGCTCGATAATAGTGACCGACAGCAACCATATTATATTATCAGCAATTCAGGCAGAGACAATTACACAGAGATTCTTAGAAGGTAAGGAAGCCCTTGCAGGAGAAGAAGAGTAGGGGTAGCTTATTTATAGTATCTGCACCTTCAGGGGCCGGCAAAACAACATTGTGCAGGAAACTTGTTTCGGCACTACCTGATCTGAAGTTTTCAGTATCATATACAACAAGATACCCGCGGCCTGAAGAAGTTAATAACAGGGATTATACTTTTATCAGCCGGGATGAGTTTAACTCAATGGTTGATAAAAAAGAATTCATGGAGTGGGCAGAGATACACGGAGAGCTTTATGGTACGTCAAAGAAGAGGCTTGAAGAGATTATGGATTCAGGCATTGATGTAATTCTGGATATCGATGTACAGGGAGCAATGCAGATAAAGGAAAAATATAGAGAAGGTACATATATCTTTATACTACCACCCTCTATCGAGGTACTGAAGAAAAGACTCGAAAAGCGAATGATGAATTCAAAAGAGGAGATTGAAAAAAGGCTTGAGAAGGCGATTTTTGAAATAAAAAGCTACCACAAATATGATTATGTTATAATTAACAATATCCTTGAGGATGCACTCAAGGATTTAGAGGCGATAATGATCTCACACAGGGTCAGAAGTAAGATGATCAACCATCTCTGGATTAAAGAGAGGTTTTTAAAATAGGTCCGCCTGAGGCGGAAGGAGGTAAGTATGGATATTATTTCTCTACCGATTGAATATGACCATAATAAGATTGATGGAAAATTCAGGATAATAGCAATAGCAGTTCAGAGGGCAAAAGAACTCGCTGCAGGCGCTAATCCTAAGGTTAAGACAAAGGCAAGAAAAGTTAGTACGATATCCCTTGAGGAGACGATAAGTAATACCATCGAATTCCTGACAGGTGAAAACGCAAAGAAGGCAAAGGAAGAGGCTAAAAAGTTTGACTACCGAAAACTCCTCGAGGAGAAAAAGAAGGAAATCAGTGGAGGGGATCTTACAGAGTTTGAAAAGGATCTAAAAGTCTATCTGCACGAAAAAGAAGCGATGGACAAGAAGGCTCTGGAGGGTCTATTCAGTGAAAAACGAGAGGAAGGTGCTAAGGAATAAATCCATACTCCTTGGCGTAACAGGTGGAGTTGCGGCATACAAGGCTGTTGATTTAATACGAAGACTCAGAGAAGAAGGTTCATCGGTTACTGTTATTATGACCGAGGCCGCCAAGAAGTTTATAACACCACTGTCTCTCGAAGTTGCCTCTCAAGACAGGGTCTATTCGGACCTGTTCAGTAATCCCATGGCGCACATAACGTTGCCTTTCAATGCGGATGTCATGGTTATAGCTCCGGCAACAGCAAATATAATAGGTAAGTTTGCAAGGGGCATTGCTGACGATCTTCTTAGCACAAGTCTACTTTCATTCAGGGGTAAGGTAATTATTGCCCCTGCAATGAACTGGAGGATGTATGAGAATCCAGTTTTTCAGGAAAATCTGAGATATCTTTTATCACGTGGAGTTATCCAGGTAGGGCCTGAAAAAGGAGGTCTGGCATGCGGAGAAGAGGGATTGGGAAGGATGTCAGACGTTTCTGAGATTGTCGAGTCGATAAAATCTTCACTCACAAAAAAGGATCTTTTGAAAGAGAAGGTTATTGTAACGGCAGGACCTACAAGAGAGTATCTTGATCCTGTAAGGTTTATATCGAACAGGTCATCGGGCAGGATGGGATATGCTATTGCAGGTGCTGCGTTAAGGAGAGGTGCAGAGGTAACGTTAATAAGCGGCCATTCATCATTAAGTCCACCTAAAGGGGTTAATTTTATTCCTGTAGAGACCGCAGCGGATATGTTTGAGGCTGTAAATAAAGAGCTGAATTTATCAACCGTACTGATAATGTCTGCTGCTGTTTCTGATTTTATGCCTTCAAAAAAGTTTAAAAATAAGATTGAAAAATCCGGAGAACTGCTTTTGAAGCTAAACAAAACCCCTGACATCCTTTCAGAGGTTGGGAAAAAGAAAAACAGGCCATTTATCATTGGGTTTGCAGCAGAGGCAGGTAGAGGTGTTGAACGGGCGGAAAAGAAATTAAAAGAAAAGAATATGGATATGATTATATTCAATGATGTTACAGAAGTCGGTTCAGGATTTGATGTTGATACAAACAAGGTTGTAATTATTGATAAAGAAAAGAAAATAAAGCTTCCTCTTATGAGCAAAAACTCCGTTGCAGATGCAATATTGGACAGATTGGTTGAAATCAGGGCTTGACTTTTTTCCTTATTTTGTTGAAAATTTGGACATATTATGGCACTTGAAGAAATCGAAAGATTAAAAGAAAAGGTAGATAACGACCCGAATTCAAAGCTCTTTATCCCTCTTGCTGAAGAATATAAGAAGGCTGGGATGTTCGACGAGGCCATTGATGTCCTTATTAAAGGACTTGAAAAACAGCCTGGATACATGAGTGCACGCGTTTCCCTGGGTAAGATACTCTTTGAGAGAGGTATGCTTCAAGAAGCAAAGGCTGAATTTGAAAAGGTTATTGGTGCAATACCTGACAATTTATATGCCCATAAAAGGCTAGCCGAGATTTATAGAGACCTTGGTGAAAGAGATAGGGCAGTGAAAGAATTTAAAACTGTATTAAAACTGAACCCTATGGATGAATGGGCAGCAACGAACCTTTCAGATATGGAAGGGGGATCTAAACCTCATCCCAAGGTACAAGAAACAGCTAAGGACAAAGAAATATTCCATTTTGAACCAGAAGCCGTAACCGAGATAGAGGAGGAAAAGTCTTCCCAGCCTCAGCGGGTCTCCGACGAGATCCCTGTGAGTGAAGAAATTATTGAAGGTGTTGATATAGCCTCCTCTGAAACAGTTGAAGTAGCAGAAGAGGCCGTAGGAGATGTCATAGAAGCTGAGGAATTACCTGAAGAAGAGATATTGTCATTTGAAAATATATTTAAAGAATCAGAGATTGCTGTTGAATCGGATATCCGCCGTGGCGGAGAGAAAGAAGAGATCATAAAAAAAGAGGAGGTATCTGAACAGCCATCATTAAGTATAGATGATGCTGACCCATATATTACACAGGATAAATTTATGGAGGCTATGAATATATATAGAAGGATTCTTTCGATAGAACCCGGCAACATGCATGTGATGCAGCGTATCGAAGAGTTAAGGGCGCTTCTAAAACTTCTCGGGAAGGACAAGGAGGAATTAATAGCAAAACTGGATAGTTTGCTCGCTGGTATTAGAAAGAGGCGCGATGAATTTCTCGGAAGTACTTAAAGAGACTGTCGAGAAGGTAGATGGCGCTGTTTCAGCAATGATAATCGGAACTGACGGTATGTCTGTTCAAGAATATGCTACGGAAAAACTCGTGGATCTTACAGGACTTAGTGCTGAGGCTTCAGCCATGATTAAAGATATAAGTCTGGCTGCAGACAATCTTGGACTTGGTGAGGCCAAGGAATTTTCGTTAATATCAGACAGATGCGGGATTATCATGAGGAAAATAAATTCCGATTATTATCTTGCCCTTGTTATCAAGCCTGACGGCAATTACGGCAAGGGGCGATATATCCTGAAGACCGCAGTTCCTAAATTAGAAGGTGAATTCTAATCACAATCCAGAGTAAAAAGTAATGAAGGTATTAATTATTCATGGTCCGAATTTAAACCTCCTCGGAAAAAGAGAAAAAAATATCTACGGTACGAAGTCACTCAAAGATATAAATAAAGATATCCTTTCCCTTGCTTCGGATCTTGGCATTGATGTGAGTACGAAACAGTTTAATAGTGAAGGAGAGATTGTTGAAGCAATACAGAAAGGTGATTATGGTGCCTTGATTATAAACCCTGCTGCTTACACCCACACAAGTATTGCAATAAGGGATGCCATTGCAGCAGTGGATAAACCAACTATAGAAGTGCATCTATCAAACATCTCCAAACGTGAAGAATTCAGGAAAAAGTCTTTTATAACAGAGGTTGTAGTTGGACAGATAAGCGGCTTCGGTCCTGATAGTTATCTCCTTGCCCTGAGGGCGGCAAAAAACATCCTTTCTAAGCCTAAAGGGGTCAGGTCTTGACTTTTGACATAAAAGATTTTTTAGAGTTATAGAAATTATTCCCATGAGCTTATGTCAAATGTCAAGACCTGACCCCAAACTCACTAAAATAAGGGAGTCCATTAAAAGAAAAGGGATTGATGGCTTTCTTGTTACTGATATAAACAATGTACGGTATCTTACTGGCTTTTCAGGCTCATCCGGTCTTATCTTAATTACAAGGAAGGAGACTTTTTTTGTAACTGACTTCAGATATAAAGAGCAGGCAGAAAAAGAGGTGAAAGGATGGGATATTATTATAGGAAAAGGAGATGTGATTAAAACCATAAAAGGCCTCTCTAAAAAGACTGCTATTAAAAAACTCGGCTTTGAGTCTTCTATGGCCTATGAGGTTTTTAGAAGATTATCTAATATGGGTTTGAGTTTGAATGCCTTTGAGGGACTTATAGAAAGGTTAAGGGAAATAAAAGATGCTATTGAGATAAATTTAATCAAGGAGGCAGTGAGGCGTGCAGAGACTGCATTTCTTAAAGTGAAGCCATATATAAGACAGGGGATAAGAGAGCGTGCGATAGCTCTAAGGTTTGAAGAAATATTGAAAAAGAATGGTTGCCGGCATATTCCATTTGATGTAATTGTTGCATCAGGTCCGAATTCTGCTATGCCCCATGCAAAACCAACCGAAAGGAAATTGAATAAAAGTGATCTTATAATTATAGACTGGGGCGGAGAGGCTGATGGTTATTTTTCGGATATGACAAGGACCTTGCTTGTTAAAGGAGATAATGTCAGTAAAAAAAGGGAGATATATCAAATCGTATTAAAGGCAAACAAAAGGGCTATTTTAAAAATCTTACCCGGCGTAAAATCTAAGGACATCGACTTTTCTGCCAGAGAAGTTATAAAAAGGACAGGTTATAGTGAGTTCTTTGGTCACGGAACTGGCCATGGCGTTGGTCTTCAGATACATGAATTACCACGTATAGCATGGAATAAGAGAGAAGTTATTAAAAAAGATATGGTCTTTACAATCGAGCCAGGTATTTATATTCCGGGACTTGGCGGGGTGAGAATAGAGGACATGGTAGTGGTAAAACCAGGCGGCCATGAAGTCCTGACAACCCTTCCAAAAGAGATCGAGATTATAAATTAGGACACTGCTGACCCTGATTCCTTAAAAATCAGCAATCTGCTGATATCTCCACCGTGAATTACTACGCAAAAATCATGCTTGATGGAAAAATTTGTGGAAAATGCTACAATATTGTACTTTTAAATGGAGGTATTGATTTGATTTCAACGAGTGACTTCAGAAAGGGTCTAAAAGTAGAATTCAAAGGTGAACCCTGTGAGATAATAGACTTCCAGCATGTGAAGATGGGAAGGGGCGGCGCCATGGTGAGGACGAAATTAAGGAACCTTAAAACAGGCGCTGTGCTTGAAGATACTTTTAGATCCGGAGAAAAATTAGAGAAACCAGGGCTTGAGGAAAAGACTATGCAATATCTATATGGTCAGGACGAATTATATTACTTTATGGACGCAGAGACCTATGAACAAGTACCACTTATGCCAGCGCAACTCGGAGAAGCAAAAAAATTTCTTAAGGAAAATATGACAGTCAAGATCCTATATCATAAAGATATGCCAATAAGTGTGGAGCTTCCGACCTTCGTTGAACTTGCAGTTACAAAAACAGACCCTGCTGGATTTAAAGGAGACACAGCATCAGGAGGTAACAAACCGGCAACATTGGAAACAGGGGCTGTAGTTAGAGTCCCCTTTCATATAAATGAGGGAGATACTATTAAGGTTGATACAAGGAATTCAGAATACATAGAAAGGGTGAAATAATGGAACTTGAGGATTTAAAAGATCTCATCGAACTTCTCAAGGAGACAGATATTACTGAAATACAAATAGAAAAAGATGGGACAAAGGTAAAAATCAAGAAGGAAAAAATCTTGTCCTCGATAGAAATGTCCGTTCATAAATCTAAAGCTTTCCAGGAGAAGATAGTTGCGGAGACAGAGGAAGAGGCACAGAGACTTGTAACAATAACCTCACCGATTGTTGGTACATTCTACAGGTCGCCTACACCTGAAGCAGCGCATTTTGTGGAAGTAGGTATAAAGGTAACCAAAGGCCAGGTTCTCTGTATTGTAGAGGCAATGAAATTGATGAACGAGATCGAGAGCGATGTTGATGGCGTTGTTGTAAAAGTCCTGGTAGAAAATGGACAGCCGGTTGAATACGGTGAGCCGTTATTTCTCATTGAGCCTGTATTATAAGCCAATAGCATAGCGCAGAGCGCATGGCGCAGTTAAGAAGGAGTTCGTTATTGTGTCATTCCCGCTTGTCGGGAATCTTTCTTAAAAAAATGGAGGATTGCGGATCCCGAATGCTTTCGGGACGATGAGAGAAAACATAGTAATATGAAACTATTTAAGAAAATTTTAATAGCAAACCGTGGTGAGATTGCCGTAAGGATTATCCGTGCTTGCAAAGAGCTTGGAATAAAAACTGTTGCTGTATACTCAGACATAGATAAAGAGTCCCTTCATATAAGGCTTGCGGACGAATCTGTTTGTATCGGGCCTGCAAGCGTAACCCAGAGTTATCTGAATATTCCAGCGATACTCAGTGCTGCTGAGATAACAGAATCGGATGCTATACACCCCGGTTACGGGTTTTTGTCAGAGAATTATCATTTTGCTGAGGCATGTATTACCTCTGGTATAACATTTATAGGCCCAACTCCTGAGAATATAAGGCTTGGCGGCGACAAGGCTAAGGCAAGACAGACAATGAAAAGAAAAGGAGTGCCTGTTGTGTCTGGAAGTGACGGGCCTGTTGCTACAGAAGAGATGGCCATGAAGGTTGCAAAAAAGATAGGATTTCCTATAGTGCTCAAGGCATCTGCCGGTGGAGGAGGGCACGGTATGAAGATTGTAAAAGAGGAAAAAGACCTTGGGCAGGCATTTTACATGGCGCAGAGAGAGGCGCTAACAGCATTTGGAAACAGCGAAATCTATATTGAAGAATATATACCTGAGATGAGACACATAGAGGTGCAAATTATAGCAGATAACAAAGGCAATATTGTTCACCTTAATGAAAGGGACTGTTCGATACAGAGAAGGCATCAGAAACTTATAGAAGAATCCCCATCTCCTATCTCATCAACTGAAAAATTCAAGAAGAGGATTGGAGAATTAGGGGTAAAGGCTGCACGTGCGATAAAATACAGAAATGTGGGTACGGTAGAGTTCATTGTCGACCCTAAAGGCAATATCTATTTTATAGAGATTAATACCCGGATACAGGTAGAGCATCCTGTGACAGAGGCAGTTACAGGAATTGATATAATAAAAGAGCAGATTAAACTTGCAGCAGGGTTACCATTAGAGTACAAACAGAGTCAGATAAAGCCATCAGGTCATGCAATAGAATGCAGGATTAACGCAGAAGACCCTGTTAGGTTTATCCCGTCTCCGGGGAAAATCACATTTCTATCGCTTCCCGGGGGTCCGGGAGTTAGAGTAGATACAGCAATATATGATGGGTATGTGATACCATCTCATTATGACTCCCTTATAGCCAAACTTATTGTATATGGAAAAGATAGGTCAGAGGCGATTGCGAAAATGAGGCGAGCGCTTGATGAATTTATAATCGAGGGCATAAATACAACCATTCCATTCCATAAAAAGGTTATGAACCATCCTGAATTTATAAGCGGAGATTTTAATACGAGTTTTGCAGAAAAAATTAACGGCAATAGCCAAGAAAATATATAATCCTTCCTCTATTATGCAGGTGTAGATCCGAAAAGCAGACCGCTATATACTTCTGTTATAATTAAATCGAAAAAGATATGCCAAAGATTAAAACCTTTTTTCAATGTCAGACTTGCGGTTACGTAAGCCCTAAGTGGCTCGGCAGATGTCCGGACTGTGGAGCATGGAATAGCCTTGTTGAAGAAAAAAAAGAAACAGTTACCCGTCATTCGTCGCTTGTAACTCATCTCGGCAAATCAGAGCCCCAACCCTTGAGTTCGATAACAGGTGAATACGGGCATAGGACATCGACAGGGATTAAAGAACTCGATCGGGTTCTGGGAGGAGGTGTTGTTGCAGGCTCAGTGGTACTTATTGGCGGTGACCCGGGCATAGGGAAATCGACATTACTTTTACAAGCCCTCTCGGGTCTTTCAAAAGAATACGGAAAGGTATTTTATGTCTCGGGTGAAGAGTCTCCTGAGCAGATTAAGATTAGGTCAGAAAGGCTCTCAATAAATTCTGAAGAGATAATCTTATTTTCAGAAACCTCACTCGAAGCCATTGTTAGTACTGCGTCAAAACTTTCTCCAAAGGCAATGGTTGTAGATTCCATACAGACTGTCTATACTGAAGAGCTTGTTTCTGCGCCAGGTTCTGTCAGCCAGGTCAGGGACTGCGCAGCAAAACTGATGCTCTTTGCAAAAAGGTCGGATATAACTGTATTCCTTGTAGGCCATGTAACCAAGGAGGGGGCGATTGCCGGTCCACGCGTACTTGAACACATCGTAGATACGGTTCTTTATTTTGAAGGTGACAGGGGACATTCATACCGCATGCTGCGCACTGTAAAGAACCGCTTCGGCTCAACAAATGAGATAGGGATATTCGAGATGTCTGACTCGGGACTTATAGAAGTAAAAAACCCATCTGAACTCTTCCTCCTCGAAAGGCCGTTAAATGTTTCAGGTTCAACTGTTGTTGCAAGTCTTGAAGGTACCAGGCCCTTGATGGTTGAAATACAATCGCTTGTTTCTCAGTCAAACTTCGGAGTGCCTCGAAGGACGACCATAGGTGTTGACTTTAACAGGGTAAACCTGCTTGTAGCAGTTCTTGAAAAGAGGGCAGGCCTTTATCTTGGAGGGATGGATATATTTGTGAACGTCGTTGGAGGACTCAGGATAATTGAGCCTGCTGTTGACATTGGCATAATTACAACAATAGCATCTTCTCTCAAAGATATTCCTGTAGATCCAAAGATATTTGTGTTTGGCGAGGTTGGTCTTTCGGGTGAAATAAGGGCTGTTACACAGGCAGAGGCGCGAATAAAAGAGGCATCAAAAATAGGGTTTAAGCGGGCTGTCATGCCTATGGGAAACGCTGAAAAAATAAAAAATAATTTTGGTTTGGAGATAACAGGTATAAAAAATGTTAAAGACTGTCTTGAGGCTGTTTTTACTTAGTACTATATTATTTTTATTTTCCTGCGCAGCACCACGTATAGAAATGCCTGTATACGAAGGTATTGATATAGCTGATGTGCTCCACTTAAAAGACGGTATATCAGACATAGAGGCTACATTTACTATAATCTTTGAAAGAGAGGATACCGAGATAAGAGGAGACGGGGTGCTGAATATATCCAGAAACGGCGATCTAAGTCTGCGCGTCTACTCATTCGGATTTCTTGCGCTCGAGCTCACATCAGAAAACGGCATTATAAAAAGCGTTCCAAGGATTGACAGAACCAGAGGTACAATGCTTACATACGGCTTGAGGGACTGTCTTTTCTGGTGGGATATAAAAGACTTTGAGATTGTCGCCTCAGGCGACTCGCCGGGGAGAGATGAAAAAGAAGGTGTTTATCTTCTAAAAAATCTTTCGAGAACGTTATGGATAGACAGAAAAACAATGTTTCCAATAAGGCAGACAGTCTCTCTTGAAGATGGCAGAGAGTTTAATTTCTATTATGAAAATCCGGAAAAGGCAGGCGATATCTGGTATCCATCAAAGATCAGGATAGAGTTTTCAAAATATTCTGTAACATTAAAGATTAAAGATATATCATTTAAGACTGGTGTCTAAACCGAGGTCAACTGCTACAGCCTTTATTGTTTCACTATCTATTAAATTTGCCTTAAAAAGGTAACCCTCAAGGAGTGCATTATCGCAGACTGTGTTTATGCGCCGGGCTATGCCCTGTGTATACTTATAGATACTCCTGATAGCTTCTTCTGCAAATATCTCTTTATTACATCCTGCAACCTTGAGCCTGTGGTTTATGTAATCCTTTGCATCCTCTTCAGAGAAGGCCCTCAGCCTGATCTTAATAGCTACCCTCTGCTTGAGTGGTTCATCCAGGGAAAGAACGTCTTCGAGTTCAGGCAGACCGAAAAAAACAAAATTGAGCATCTTTCCTTCAGATACCTCCATATTCAAAAGGCCCCTGAATTCTTCCATGATCTCCTTTGAATTTAACATCTGGACCTCGTCGATCATGACAATCGCCTTCTTACCTTCGTCGTTTATCTCATAAAGTCTCTTATAAATCTGGGTGAGAAGTTCGACCTTATCTTCTTTTAAATCCTTAACGCCGAGCTGAATTGCGAATTTTTTAAAGAGCCACTCTGAACTAACAGTAGAGTGGACTACCACAAGGAGGGCTGCTTCATAACTGTTTTCATCTAATTCCTCGAGAAACCTTCTTGCAAGGGTTGTCTTGCCGGTTCCTATCCCGCCAATTACAACGGCAAGACCTTTTCTCGTGTCTACTGCATATTTGAGCTTTACAAGGGCATCAGACTGTTGACGGCTGCTATAATAAAATCTGCTGTCAACAACATTAGAGAATGGATGTTCTTTCAGGTCATAGTATTCTAAATAGTCCATATCTTATAAGTAAGATACCCGATCTTTTCTGTCCTTCGTTTTCTTTTGTTCAACGCCATCTTCCGTAACCTTCGCCCTCAAATTAGTTAGTTTATCAGAAACAGAACGAAATTTCGAATTCCATCCATAAACTGCTGTATACAAATCGAGCGCCTCTTTAAGATTCCCTTTCTTTTCATAGGCCTCGGCAAGATCATATTTCATTGACCAGTAGGATTCACCTCGGTCTTCCATTTTTTCGATAGCATTCCTCAAAACATCTATAGCGAGGGGATAAAGGCCCTTTTCCATATAGCATATTCCAAGCATACTGGAAGAAGGGACAAACCGTTTCGGGTTGTTACGCGATGTCTGGAATTCTCTTATCGCGTCATCTGTAAGTCCCATCTCCTTATACGCTATCCCGAGGTTATAATGTGTTTCGTAATCGTCCTCGTCAAGCTCCTTCTCAAGTCCTTTTTTAAATTCGTTAAATATATCCATGACATCGCTGTCAAGGGCAGGTTCATGTATCTCTTCTGCTTCGAGGATCTCACTTTCGGTAAGAATAATTTCTTCCTGTTTTTCTTCAATATGTTCTATTTTTTGTTCAGTCTCTATTACCTGACCCAGTGAGTCCAGTTTCTGGCCTATCTCTTTGTTTTCAGGAAAGAGGGTTTGCAGTCTTTCTAAGATCGCTCTGGCTTCGTCCGTTAACCCCTGCCTGGAATAAAAATCAGCTTCTGCAATCTCCTCAGAGTAATCTTCTATAGCAGGCCCTTCAGGGGGCGTTATGGGGACTTCCTCCTCCTTCTCATGAAGGGGAGGTACTGCCATACTAATGAGCCGTTGGTCTTCAGGGGATATTTCGTACGCCTCTTTTATTACCTGCTCACCTTTTGAAATATCACCAGCCTTTTTATAGAGTTCATTCAGGATAAGGCATTCCGTAATCGCCTGCTCTTTGTCGCCTGTATCAACATAGAGCGACTTCAGCCTTAAATGGAGCTCTATGTTTTCAGGCTCCCTATCCTTGTACACTTCGAGGAGATTCTTGACATTGTCATAAAGACCATACCTGAGGAATATATCTGCTTCTACAATTGCTTCATCAACTGACTTTTCAGTCTTTATAGAGATATATTCCTCTTCGAGTTCCTTGCTAACTTCCTTATCAAGTTCAGCAACTTTAGCGCTGAGCGATTCATTGTCAGGGGTTATCTCAAGCGCCTCTTTATAGCAGTTAAGCGCCTCTTTTTGCATGTCCTTTAAAATAAGTACATCTCCGAGAGAAATAAGCTCATTGGCTATATGGTCCTGTTCCCCAAGCTGTCTGTACAGCGAAACAAGCCTCTTCCCGGTTTCCAGCGGATCTATATCCTTGAAAGAATCAAGTAGTTTAATAGCATCGTCATACTTCTCATCGAGTATCATCTCATCAAGGACAGGAAGATACTCTGTCCAGGCCTTTTCCCTATCACCTTCATTTAGGTATATATCTCCAAGTAGTCTCCTTGCCTTAATATTAGCCGGCTCTATTTCAATGACCTTCCCGAGATATTCCCTTGCTTCATCAAACATTCCGCTCATTATATGAATCTCTGCACACCTGAGATGGATATCTGTATCTTGTGGGAACAGGTTAATAGCCTCTTTCATCTGTTCAATGGCCTTCTCAAGATTACCGGTCTTTTCATATAGGTAATTAATCCCCAGAATTGCCTCTCTGTTTAAAGGCTGAGCACCAAGTACCTTCTGGTAATAACCTATAGATTTTTCTATTTCTCCCTTCTCTGCATGAAGCATTGCTATCTGAAAATATTGCTTTGTTGCCTCTGACATGAGGCCTTCCTTAGAATATATTTCAGCGACCTTGTTCCTGAGAGGTATATTGGCCGGAGAAAGGGTAAGTACCTTATCGTATATATCGAGGAGCTTTTCCTTTTTACCTTCTTTGGAAAGACTGTCGGCTGTTGCGAGATAATATTTTATGGCGTCTGTTGTAAGTCCTTTTTCCTCATTAAGTTCACCGAGGGAAAAGAGGGAATCGGGATCTGAAGGGTTTATATTAAGTATCTTTTTATAAAGCGCTAATGCCTTGAGAGAAAAACCCTCATGCCGGAAAAAATTTGCAGCCTTATGGAATGAATCTATAGCATTTTGCTTATCATCCTTTTTAAGATAAAGGTCACCAAGAGTATTATAGTTATTGCCGTCAGGATATTCCTTTATCAGTTTCTCCCACTCGGCAATAGCTTTATCTATCTGACCACGGGCAAGATACTTCTGAGTTTCTTTTATTATTGACGATTTATCAGACATTTTGTGTACTATTGAAGGTATCACAATTGACAAAAGCTGTCAATGATGGGAAACCTGTGATAAGACAAAGACAGGTAAAAAAATAGGGGTTATTTTAGAAGAAATAGCTTAAAATAACAGAAGGGTAATTTATGGTAAATAAAGATACAGTACATTCATTTTTCAGGGAGAAGACAAGGAAGCCTCTTGGCTTCAAGGATATAGTCTCTCTCATGAAACTGAGCCACACGGAGACAAGGGCGCTAAAGAGAATCCTCAGGATGATGGTTCGGGCGGGAGACCTTGTACTTACAAGGAAGGGGCTCTATGGTCCTGCTGAAGACATGAATCTTGTAAGCGGTTATTTCGATCTGCATAAAGATGGCTATGGCTTTGTAATAATAGAGAAACCAGGGGAGAGGGATATATTCATCCCTGCTTGGGGAACATTAGGCGCCATGAATAATGACAGGGTTCTGGTGCGCGTTGAAAACTGGCATAAACGCGAAGGTCGGATAATAAGGATTCTTGAAAGGGTGCACACGAGGATAGCAGGAAAGTTTGAGGTAACAAAGACAGGC
>Ga0214474_1000351_pt1 | contig 23574 bp, 20 predicted proteins | sample RVTome_2_FD_187335 | JGI IMG/M metagenome (GOLD analysis project Ga0214474, IMG submission 187335) | Soil microbial communities from uranium-contaminated site in the Upper Colorado River Basin, Wyoming, United States - RVT95D214 HiSeq ...
GTAAGGAGACCGACTTTGTTGCCAGGCACGAAAAGAGGCTTACTGCCTTTCTCAGAGCCTTCCCAACTTTTTTTGGCATCCTCAACCTGCTGAAGTCCTGTATCCAGAGCAATGATCCCGCTCTCGTAAAGAAAGCCAGCGACACATACAAGATGCTGGTCAACCCCTTGAGAAAAGACCTTCGCTGGGCCGTTGAGCATGGTATAGTAGGAAAGGTGGATGAAGAGGTTGTCAGTTTCATCCTGTTCGGAATGGGTGAAAGCGTAGGCTACCTCCTCACGATCGATGCTCGCTACACATTCGAATATGTGACCCGGATCGTAATGAGCTTATTCTCAAAAGATGGCCTTCTCCCTCAACCCAAAATACAGAGTAAATCTGAAGCAGAACTTAGTTACTGGGATCTTACGGATAGCGGACGCATGAAAACCCGGCTCAGGGACATCCGCTTTGACGGAAATGATTATGTTTGCGGAGTTGTTGGAAATGGGGAGTATCGGATACCTGTAACAAATTTTGCCTCTATGGACTTACAGCAAGAAGATAGCCAAATCTTAGCCATATTGTCTACAAAGAGTCATGAGAAGATTACGCTAAAAATCGATGGGAATCCATCTCTTTCTGGTGAATCCCAATTTGGTCAGTATTTGATTCAGCTGAAAGATGTAGCTTGTATTTCTTTGGTCCATGGTGAGGACGCATCCGCTTCAACCCATTCGAAATAGCAGTTTTTGCAGATTCATAACGATAACCCTTTAAGGAGAAAGGACCATGGGAGATAGAATATACGAATATATTTTGTATGAAAAGAAGGATAGGATAGCAACGATTACTTTTAATCGGCCCAAGGCACTAAATGCTATCAACATCGAAATGGCAGAGGAATTAAAGGACGCCCTTTCAAACTTCAAGGATGATGAAGAGACGAAAGTGGGAATATTAACCGGATCAGGGGAAAAAGCCTTCTGTTCCGGTGGGGATATAAGCATGTTCTCTGAAAAACTGACGAATACAACGGCAGTTTATAAATGGTTAAGGACAGGAGAAGATATTCATCGGTTATTAATGGAAAGGATAGAAAAACCCATTATTGCAGCCGTCAATGGATACTGCTTCGCGGGCGGATTAGAAATGGCTATGGCATGTGATTTCATCATCGCCTCTGATAATGCCTCTTTCGGATTAGCGGAGATCACCATTGGGGTCCTCCCTGGATGGGGTGGTTTGACCCGGCTCCCAAGGGCCATTCCTTTGAGGAAGGCGAAAGAAATGATCTATACCGGAGAGCCCATCAGCGCTCAAGAGGCAGAAAAGATCGGTTTGGTGAATAGGGTTGTTCCGAAACCCCAATTACATGAACTCGTTAACGAAATAGCCAAAAAATTGGCCAACAAATCCTCCTTAGCCCTGCGAATGGCAAAGAAGGCTATGAATTACGGATTGGAAGTATCGAGTATGGACGCAGCCCTTTTTGTGGAAAGGGGGGCCGTTTGTATTGTATCCGCAGGAGAAGATTCTCAAGAAGGGATAAAAGCTTTCCTTGAGAAAAGACCTCCTAATTTTAAATGATCAGTTACTTCGATGGAGATAAGAAATGGACTTTGGTTTTACAGAAGAACAGAAATTATTAAGGGACAGCATGCGGGAGTTTGTTAATAAAGAAATAAAGGGGGAGTATGCAAGAGATCTGGATGAGGATCCTTCAAAGATGTTTATCGATGACGCCATGTGGCAGAAGATAAAAGATCTTGGGATATTTGCTGCATCGGTACCGGAGGAATATGGTGGTTTAGGCGGCAGTTTTATGGATGATGTAATTATTGCGGAGGAATTTGCAAGGGGTTCTGTCGCCGTTGCAATGTCCTTTGGAGCGACCACTGGCTTTGGCGCAAGATCCATCCTTTTCAGCGGGAACGAGGAACAGAAAAAATATTTTCTTCCTAAGATAGCCCAGGGAGAGATTAAGTTCTGTATGGCTGTAACAGAGCCGGGAGGAGGTACTGATATCTTAGGGGCCATAAAGACTATTGCCCGCCGGGATGAGGACCATTTTATCGTCAACGGTCAGAAGATATTTATTACAAACGCTCATAAAGCGGACTACCTCTTAACTCTTGTGAAGACGGATGAGACAGCTTCCAAAAAGACGAAGTCTTTATCTCTCTTCCTCATTCCTGTCAGAGACAACCCCGGTATTGAAATCGTTCCTATAAAGAAATTCACAATCAAGGGAGCTTCGGCTTGCGAGATTTTTTTTGATAATGCTACGGTCCCTGCCAAGAACATGCTTGGAGAGCTTCATAACGGGTGGTATGAACTTCTTAAAACTCTCAACCATGAAAGAATTATGGTAGCGGCCCTCACCAATGGCATAGGTCAGGCAGCTTTGGAAGACATGGTTGAATATGCGAAGAAGAGAGAAGCATTTGGCAGATCCATAGGGCAATATCAGGCAATTCAACATAAGGTAGCTGATACGGTAATAGAGCTGGAATTCGCGAAACTCATCACATACAAGGCTGCCTGGCTACTGGAACAGGGCAAGCCTTGCCACCTGGAAGCCGCCATGGCCAAGCTGGTCAGCTCTGAGATGGCATTCAAGGCCGCAACTCGGGGACTAGACATCCTTGCGGGCTATGGGGTTACCCTTGATTATGATATGCAGCGATATTTTAGGGATTCCCGGCAGTGTACTTTCTCACCAATCTCAAATGAAATGGTGCGCAATTTTATTGCAGAGCAATTCGGCCTTCCCAGATCATACTGAAGATCCAAAAAAAGAAGAAGGAGGAATAATATGAAGAAAGGCGAAGGAGAGAAGTCAGCGGGAGAAAAAGCAACGTTGAAGAATCTGACGACACCGATAAAGATCGGTTCGTTCGAGCTGAAGAACAGAATGGTGTTGGCGCCCATGAATGAAACAACATCCGGTGTCAACGGGGAGGCGACGGAGCAGTGTATCGCCTACTATGGGGCCCGGGCCAAGGGCGGCGCCGCGATGGTCATCACCGGAGCCATCATGGGGACGAGAATGGCCTCCGAGTTCGTCTGGGGACGCAATCTCTACTGCTTCCACCAGGGTCACCAGCAGGCACTTTCCTTACTGACGGACCGGATTCACTATTTTGGGGGCTTGGCCTGCGCTCAAATGACCATAGGTTTTGGCAGACAGGGCCATTCCCGTGATGAGAGCCTTTTGGCCCCGGCCCCTACGGCCGGTCTCCCTTACGAGATTGGTCATGACAGGGACAGCCATGGTCCCAGGCAGGCCATGCTAAAAAGCGAACACGCTCGGGGATTTCTGGTGGGTCAACTGACACGGGAGATGTCGATCGGTGAAATCCGCAGTGAGCAGAAGGAATACGCCAGAAGCTGCCAGATCGCCGTGTCATCGGGCTTCGACGCCATTGAGATCCACGGGCCCCACGGTTACCTTGAACACGAATTCCTCTCCCCCCTTACCAACAGGCGAACAGATATGTACGGCGGCGAATGGCACAACAGGAAACGTTTCATCACCGAGATCATGGAGCAAATCCGCTTCGCCTGCCCGGGTGCAATCGTAGGCGTTCGCATCAGCGCGGAGGAACACGTAGAGGGCGGCTTGACCAGGGAAGAGATGATTGATGTAGCCCTTGACCTGGAAGCACGTGGAGCTGACTACATTAGTCTGTCTGACGGTGGGGGATACGAGGATACCGCGCATCTGGTCGGAACCAAGGAAGTGGCAGAGCATATTCCCGATTCAGGAGCGGATTTCAAGAAGGCGCTCAAGATTCCTGTCATGGTGGCGTCACAGCACGACCCGGTAAAGGCCGATGCCGACATAGGCGCAGGCAAGTTCGACATATCTGCGCTAGGGCGGCAGCTCTTCATCGATCCAGAATATCCTAACAAAGTCATAGAGGGACGCATAGGCGACATCAAACGCTGCACGAGGTGCAACACCTGCCTCGTACGATGTCTTTCGGGACTTCCACCGGCGTGTCCCCTCAATCCGAATCTCGGCCGAGAGTATGCTCTCGATGAGTACAAGATAGGCCCATGGCAGAAGCACGAACCGCTTATGCCCAAAGGGGCCACGAATGCATCCATGCCGGCCCTGGAACGGCCGTGGTGGAAGAAAGAGGTGCCGGTTCTTATGGAGCATTGGAGACCGTTCCGTGGTCCAGGTCCGAAACAATAACAGTAAGAGACAAATGGAAAAAATGCACCCCGCATCGGGCGACTGTGCGGGGGGCTCCGATAAAGATACTGGCTAAGCGAGATGAAGTAAGGAGGACACAGTGAGCACAAAACTCAATAAGGATGATTTCTTCAAGATCGACCCCGAATCGCATCTGGTTGGAGATCATCAGCCATTCGATTATTTCCCAGGCGCCAAACTATGGTGGCATTCTATTCGTTGCATTACCCGGCCCATGAACCAGGGAATGCCAAAACAGTATATGGATGATCTTGAACCTCACGAAAAAAAGCCGGATCCTAATCCTGCCTCATTGCTGGTTGCCATGGATAAATACGGTGTGGATATTGCCTGTCTTTTGCCGGAATCGATGATGGACACCACAGGTTATACAGGCCGTTTCTGCAGTAATGGAGAAATGGCAAAGGTGGTTGAGGCGAACCCGGACCGTTTTATGTATCAGCCCAATATTTCACCCATCAAGTACAAAGGTGTTAAGAATACAATTTGGGAACTTGAATACTGGGTGAAGGAAAAAGGTGCGAAAATCTTTAAATTCTATCCGCCAGAAGATACGCGTATCAACGACCCTGATCTATGGCCTTTCTATAAGAAGGCCGAAGAACTGGATATCGTGCTCAATATTCATACCGGTTTCGGATGGTGTGCTCCCGGTAAGTTCGTAAACGGTCTTCCCATGTATTTGGAGGACGTGGCCCGCGATTTCCCCGATCTGAAAATAGTCGCCTTTCATATGGGGTACCCGTATTGCGACGATCTCAATATGATCGCTATGGCTTACAAGAACGTCTATATCTGCATAAGCCTGGTAGTAACATGGGCGCTTTCATCTCCATATAAGTTTGCAAAGATGCTTGGCGAAGCCATGCGTTGGGTCGGTCCAGATAAAATCATCTGGGGAAGCGATGATCCTGCCATGCACATGCAGACTGCATTTGCGGTACGCGGGTTTAGGGACTTCAAGATGCCTTTGGAATTGCAGGAAAAGTATGGATACCTGGAAGTCACCGATGAAGACAAACGGAAGATTTTTGGCTTAAACCTCGCAGGGCTTCTCGGCATCGACACGAGTAAGAGAAGGGTTAAGGGATTGTAACGGTTCATGCCTCCTGGAAGACATCATTCGGTTAGGGTCACGATGCCCGTTTCGTCAGCCGGTAACGTCCTTCGGCTTTTGGACGTAACCGCGTGACGTAGCCGATACGGGCTTCGTTGCCGTCGGACGATTGACGAAGGGTAAGGAGGAATAGAGAGAAGCATACCATGTACACACTGGGAGACATTTCACGAAAAGGATTCGCACTCCATCGTAACAGAACGGCCATGGTTTTCGAAGGCACTCGCATCACTTACGGTATGCTGGAGGACCGCGTCAATCGCCTGGCCAATGCCCTCATAGGTCTCGGTCTACGAAAAGGTGGCCGTGTGACCATATTGGCCGAAAACACTTACAAGTACATGGAAGTCTATTTCGGCGCAGCCAAGGCAGGATTAAGCGTTACGCCCCTAAATTTCAGGCTCTCTGACAAAGAGCTCACTTACATAGTCAATGATTGCGAGGCAACCGTTTTCTTTGTAGGGGATGGGTTGGAGGAACGCGGACAAACCTTGTTGAAGAGCCTGAAAGGTATCGAGCACTTCGTATTCCTGAACAGAAAGGCGGACGGGATCGCATATTATGAGGAACTCCTTAAATACGCCTCCAGTACCGATCCTCTGATAGAGGTGGATGAGAACGAGATGGCAATCCTCATGTACACCGGGGGTACCACCGGCCTTCCAAAGGGCGTAATGCTTTCTCACAGGAACCTGATGACTGCCCACTTTGGGCTTGCCCTCGGGAACTCCTTCACACGGAATGACGCAGTTTGCTTCTCTCTCCCCATGTTCCACGTATCATTGTGGCCCATCCTCTGTCACCTCATGGTGGGTGGAAAGTCAGTGATCCTCCGCCGCCCAGACCTGGGGGAGATACTCCAAGCCATTCAGGCGGAGAAATGCACACATCTTCTTCTTGTGCCTACTGTGCTGACCTGGCTCGTGGACGACCCTCGCACCAGCCAGGCCGACCTCTCCAGTCTCAGGCTTATTACTTACGCGGGTAGTCCGATGCCGACTGATGTCCTGAGAAGGTGTATGGACCGGTTCGGTCCCATCCTGTCCCAGGGCTATGGATTGACCGAAGCAGCCCCGCTCGTGTCGATCCATTTTAAAGAAGATCACATTCTTGAGGGTCCGCAAAGCCGCCTTCTATCCAGCGTGGGTAAGGTAGGTTCGTTCGTTGAGGCCAAGGTGGTGGATGACGAGGACCGGACTCTTCCACCCGGTGAGGTGGGCGAGATCTGTGTCCGTGGGAGGAACGTCATGATGGGTTACTGGAAAAACCCCGACCTGACCGCAAAGACGTTGCGCGGCGGGTGGCTCCACACGGGTGATGTGGGAATGATCGATGATGAAGGCTTCATATTCCTCATGGATCGAAAGGCGGATATGATCATCACTGGTGGCGAAAATGTCTATCCTGCAGAGAGTGAAGAAGTCCTATATGCGCATCCGGCCGTTCGGGAGTGCGCCGTTGTTGCCGCCCCGGACAAGAAGTGGGGGGAGCGGGTGCAGGCTGTGGTTGTCCTCAAAGACGGATGTGCCGTTACCAAGGATGAGCTTATAAAGTACTGTAAGGATAGACTTGCAGGATACAAGTGTCCGAAGGACATCGAATTCTGGGAAGAATTACCCAAAACATCCGTAGGGAAGATCCTGAGACGGGATGTGAGGAAACACTTCTGGACCAAATAGGAAAGGAAAACAATCGCTCGTCTTCTCTAAAAAGTGGTACCAACAAAAAAGGTAGGGAGTAGAATGGCGAGCAACACTGCATTTAAGAAACTTATGGAACCGGGCCACATCGGCCGGGTGAGCATAAGAAACAGAATTATCAAGACAGCCGCGGGTACTGGTCTCATCGAGAAGGACGGTATCGTCGGTCAGCCGATGATAGATTTCTACGAAACAATGGCCAAAGGCGGCGTCGGTCTCCTTATTTTTGAATACTGCTCTGTGGAATATCCGAGAGGCATGTTGCGACCCACCCATACCGCTCATTTGAGCGATGACAGGTTTATCCAAAGCTACAGCAAGATGGTCGAAGCAGTCCATAGGCACGGCTGCCCTTTCTTCACGCAGCTTATGCACTCCGGGCCCTGGTATCAGTCGGTTTTCTGGAACGATGTCGCCGGGGCGCCGGGCGACAGGGTTGGCCCTTCTACCATGACGGCAGAAGATCTGCCGCCAGGGCTCTTTACGCCAGTTCGTGAAATGTCGGTTGGCGAGATTGAAGGGCTCATCGAAATTTTTGGAAAGGCAGCCCAGCGCGCTCAAAAGGCCGGGTTCGACGGCATAGAGATCAACGGTTCCCATTACCACCTGATCAACGCATTTTTCTCCCCCTTCTGGAACAGACGACACGATATCTACGGATGTGACAGCCTTGAGAACAGGGCCCGTTTCATGTGCGGCATTATTAAGGAGGCAAAAAGGGGTTGCGGGAAAGACTACCCAGTAACGGCCCTCTTCAATGCTGTAGAGTACGGTATTGAGATGGCCACAACGCTCGAGGATGCAGAGGGGTTCGCGAGACTGCTCGAAGGGGCAGGTGCCGATGCAATCCAGGTGCGGGCAGCAGGCTACGGCCCCTTTTCAGGCATCCTGCACGCGGACCGTTTTCTCTATCCGGAACTCCCTGAGGAACTAAAGGTAAAAGAGTTTGACTGGAGCCGCAAAGGAAAAGGCCTCACCGTCCCTCTTGGCATGGCTATAAAGCAAGTCGTCTCGATACCGGTCTTCCTCGCCTCAAGGCTCGATCCGGAACTCGGCGAAAGGATCCTCGAAGAAGGGAAGCTTGATTTCATCGGCATGACCAGACGGCTCTTTGCCGATCCGGAGTTACCCCGTAAGATTGCGGAAGATCGGCTCGATGACATTGCCCCATGCTCGGGCTGTAATTATTGCTGGCACGTCCGTGCCTATGTAGACTCTCCCCTTCGGTGCAGAATTAACGCTGCATTGGGGAGACACCGTGAGTTCGAGATTAAGCCCGCGGAGAAGAAAAAACGAGTATTGGTCGCGGGCGGAGGTCCTTCCGGATTGGAGGCAGCCAGAGTAGCGGCTTTGCGAGGTCATGACGTGATTCTTTACGAAAAGGAAGGCTGGCTGGGCGGGTTGATGCTCTTGGCAGCCATTGTAAAGAATCACGAGCTTGAAAGCATTCTGAGTATCATACGCTACCTCAGAATCGAGAGTATGAAGCTGGGCGTGAAGATCAGACTCGGCAAGGCGGTAGACTCCTCAGCGATAGATGAAATCAAACCCGACGTATTGATACTGGCAACCGGCGGTAGTTCTGCGGTCCCTGCCATACGGGGAATCGAACACCCCAGGGTTCTTAACACCGTAAAACTTCACCGGGCCCTCAAATTCTGGATGAAGGTCTTCGGCCCCAAAGCCCTGGAGAGCCTGACAAAACTCTGGATGCCCGTGGGCAAAAGGGTAGTCGTTATCGGAGGCGGCATCGAAGGCTGCCAACTGGCCGAATTCCTGGTAAAGCGCGGTCGAAAGGTGACCATTGTCGATACTGCGCCAGCGCTGGGAAAGGGACTCCTGTCGGACGACCCGGATCGGCTGTTTAAATGGTTTAACAGGAAGGGCACCGTCATGATGCCTGGCGTCCACTACGAAGAGATTACCGATCAAGGACTCCTGGTCACGACGAAGGACGGTGAGAAAAGGAGACTTCGAGCAGACAGCATTATCACGGCTCTTCCCCTGCAGCCAAGCGGTGCTCTTGCGGAGAACTTGCTCAAAAAAGTCCCCGAGGTCTATCAGATCGGCAACTGCCGAGAGTCGGGTTATATACACGATGCCATCGCAGACGGTTACCGCATCGGCTGCATGATCTAACCGATGGATCTGGATAAAATGAGTTGCTCAAGAGATCCATTAAAAGGTCCTGAGAGAGGAGGTGAAGAAGCAGAAAAAAGGGGGGGCTACTTTAAAGAAGCAAATGGTCCATATTCTTTTCAAGGAAAGGAGACTCAAAATGTCAAAAAAACGATTGCTTATTTTATTGGTGTCTTTGCTTGTTAGTGGTTTCATCTTCATGGGAAGTGCGATACACGTGGTGGCAGCGGCAAAGACGTTGAAGATAGGCGCCATTTATTCATTAACTGGTCTTGGATCTGAAATAGAAACCATCTGCAGAAACGGTTCCGAGCTATGTAGAGATTGGATTAATGAGAAGGGCGGGATAACCATCAAAGGGGAGAAGTATCTTATTGAACTGGTTATTGAGGACCAAAAAGGTGTAGTCGATGGAGCAGTTGCGGCAGCCACTAAATTAGTTGAACGGAACCAGGTGAAATTTATTATTGGCCAGATTGTACCTGATGTGGTCATAGCCGCAGCCTCAGTCACCGAACCGGCAAAGGTACTGCGATCTCTCGCTTGGGGAGGCGGCATACCCGCTGTGATGAACCCAAAAACCCCGTATACCTTCAGACCTGTCCTGTCCGGCGCTGAGATGATCCCCGTCAATTACGATTATCTGCGTGATACCTACCCGAAAGTAAAAACGGTCGCTCTCACGAATCCAGACGAACCTGGCGGGCAGTTTTTCATGATGGTAGCCAGGAAGGAAGCTGAGAAACATGGTCTCAAGGTGGTAGCTGCCGAGTTCCACGATGCTCAGGAACAACAGGATTTCTATCCGGTATTGACCAAGTTACTTGCCGCCAAGCCGGATGCCGTGGATGTTGGCACAGGGTTCCCGATACCGATATCACTTAAACTCAAACAATTGCGAGAGTTAGGCTTCAAGGGTCCGGTTTTCAACCCGTCCCCGGTGGAGCTCTACACAATTCTGGATATAGCCGGTAAGGATTTCTGCTATGATTTTTTTAATGCCTCTCTGGACATCAAGAGTCCTGACGTGCCGCCCATGATCAAAAAGCAGAAACAGCTCTGGGAGGCCAAATACAAAACAAAATACATGTTTGAATCCTTCCAAGGTTGGGATGCCCTGTGGTGTCTGGTGCAGGCTATTGAAGCGGCCCAGAGTTTTGATCCCACCTTGGTGAAGACGACCTGGGAGAAGATGAAGAGCATAAAAACAAGTTACGGAAATGGACATATGGGAGGTCTGAAGACCTATGGGGTTAACCACCTGGTGGTCAGGCCCTGCCCTATCACTGCGTTTGTCAAGGGTGAAGTGAAACTCATTAAGTGGTATACGCCTAACTTTCCATAAATAGGGGCTGATCTATCAGATAAGTGACATCTCTGTGAACTAAAAGCATGGAAGATGTACTATCTTTCAAGCGTCTCAAGGCTTGTCCAAAACCGGAATCGGAGTGAAAGCTCGACAGGAAAATTTAAACCGAAAAGGGAGAGGGAGCCTTCACTTGATGAGTGGCTTCCTTTCCCGTGTTAAGATTTTTTTGGGCATTTACCGAGAACAACGGTGTAGAGAGGAAAGGAAAGGAAAGGAAAGGAAAGGAAAGGAGTTGAGTTTGGCCACAGTTGCACAAAGTGTATTGAAGGGGTTAGTGGTTAGATGTATTTATGCGCTGGTCGCCTTGGGGATGACCTTGAATTTTGGTATGATGACCAACATCCAGTTTGCCTACGGTGAGATATATATGTGAGGAGGAAGACATGAGCCAACTTTCTTTAGACTTATCTATATTTAGCAAATTTAATTTTGAGAAACTGCCGGTAGGCGTCAAGTTTATGTTCCATAAACCGGAGGGAATCGAGAGGCTGGATAAAAATATAGCTTTTTGCGCTATGATTCAGGAAGCACAACAAAGAGAAAACCCCTTTTATAGCGATTTAGAAAATCAGGCTTGCAACCCAGCAACTTATGTATTGGGGTATGACCTTCCAAAGGTAGTTGAAAGTGGATATCTTGGTGCTGCGCTGCAGGCGTTCAAGGAAGCTTATGCTTGCAGAAGGATCTATGAAGTTATACCAAGATTAGAAAAAGGTACTGTGAACTACATCGTTTTCTCCCGCATAGACAAATTATCATTTAACCCAGACCTTTTAATAATTGTAACCGATGATGCTAATCAAACAGAAATCATTTTGAGGGCAATGAGCTATACCACCGGTAAGATATTATCCAGTAAGATGACAAATGTGTTGGGGTGTGCCTGGATATATGCTTACCCTTACTTAACCGGAGAACTTAATTATATAACTGCAGGGCTTGGCTTTGGTATGAGGGTTAACAAAGCATTTCCACTGGGTCGGCAGATAATATCAATTCCCTATGACTGGCTACTTACAATTATAACTAACCTTCAGGAAATGCCATGGGTTCCCCCGTCCTATGCGGACGAAACTGGTGAATTTGATAAAAAGATATTTAGCGAATTAGGCCTCGCTCCTCCATCATCTATTTAATTCCTGGAGTGAGCTCGTGATTCACAGAAACTACTGAATCGCTATAAATAAAGTTGGGTATTTATCGAAATGGGTGATAGTTTATATTAGGTAAAAATGAAGTATATTCCTGTAGAGAGGAGCAGAGTTGAGTTTAACCTTGTTGGCGCAAAGCATATTGAATGGTTTAGCAGCAGGATGGATTTACATACTTGTCGCCTTGGGGCTGACATTGGTTTTTGGTATCATGAACGTCGTCCAGTTTGCTCACGGCGAGATATATATGCTTGGAGCCTACTGTAGCTACTTCTTGATTAAGTTATATGGCTTCAGTTTCTGGGAAGCCTTACCCTTGTCTGCCCTTCTTGTCGGGTTGCTTGGTATCGTTCTAGAAAGGTTTTTTTTCCGCCCTTTTCGCGGCCGCTTCGAACCCAGCATCATTGTAGCTGTAGGCTTGATGTTACTCCTGCAAACGATAGCCGTGGTAGGTTTTGGTACCGATACAAAATCGATGGGGGGCATTATTCCCGGAGTCCTGAAAGTCAGCGGTGTCACACTCTCTTGGGACAGGTTGATAGCCATACTTGTTGGCATCATTTTGGTCGCAGCTCTTTTCCTTCTGATTAAAAAGACCAAGACAGGCCAGGCCATGGTTGCGATTTCGCAAGATATCTATGCCGCAAGCTTACAAGGCATAGACGTTAACCGTATCTCTGCTTTTGCCATGGTTATAGGCTGTGCTTTGGCTGCAATCGCTGGCTCGTTAATGGGGAGTATATTTAGTACGAGTCCATTTATGGGGACTTCCGCCATCACGAAAGGAATTGCAGTGATCATCTTGGGAGGCCTGGGAAGCATTCCCGGCGCTGTTGTCGGTGGATTCATCTTGGGTTTGATAGATGGCCTTATTCCCCCTTTGTTAAGTTCGACCATGGCCGGCATCGTCGGCTTTGGCGTTATTATCATCGTGCTCATACTCAGACCCCGGGGTCTTTTTGGACATGAATAAAGCAACACAATTCATCAAGCCTGTCAGTTATCCCGTGCTAATACTTGTTTTATTCTTAATACCGCTCTTTACTAAGGACGCGTACCTCCTTCATATACTTATCATGACAGGGATAAACATCATTCTTGCCATTAGCCTTCGCGCGATCGCCACGACAGGACAAATGTCTCTCGCCCATGCCGGTTTCATGGCGATTGGCGCTTACACATCGGCTTTGCTTGTTAAAAAGTTAGGCCTTTCCTTCTGGGCGGCATTGCCACTTGGAGGCATCACCGCCGCACTCATCGCATTGCTGGTTGGCTACCCATTTGTTCGTGTAAAGCGAGTGTACTTTGCCATGCTGACATTATTCCTGGGTGCAGTTATCCGGCTCATTATCATGGAATGGAGAAATTTGACCCGTGGTAGCTCCGGTCTGTTGAATATTCCACCTCCCAATTCGTTAAATTTTTTTGGCCTTTATAATATAGTTTTTGATTCCAAGGTCCCTTACTATTACCTTATTTTGGTCCTGATGCTCATTACCCTTTTGTTTCTTTACAGGATTGACTCTTCTCGTGTAGGAAGAACCCTTCTGGCTATTCAACAAGATGATTCAGTCGCCGAGAGTGTAGGCATAAATGTCACCAACTTCAAGGTTCTTGCCTGGTGCTTGGGCTGCTTTTTTGCCGGCATCGCTGGCTCCTTTTACGCCCACTTTATTAAGACCCTAACCCCGGACAGCTTCGGTGTGCTTCAAGCGATTTATGTCGTCGTGTACATGGTTGTCGGTGGCCGGAGAAGATTTTACGGCGCTATCCTTGGAGCTTTCATTCTTACACTTCTTCCCGAATTTTTCCGGATCCTGAAAGAGTATCAACCCTTCGTTTTTGTAGGGATATTGCTCATCATCACCTTCTTCTTGCCTGGGGGCCTCGCAGATTTGCCCAAGTTGGGAGCGTCGATGCTTAGAAGACTTAAAGGACCGAGTGTGAACCATGCTTGAGATAAAGGGTTTGACGAAGCACTTTGGTGGTTTAGCAGCCGTCACCGAGTTTGATATGAGCATCTACAGCGGAGAGGTCGTCGGGCTCATCGGTCCCAATGGTGCTGGCAAGACGACCATGTTCAATCTGATTACCGGTTTTATTCCACCGACAAAAGGTCACATTTTATTTGAGCAGGTGAACATAACCGGGAAAGCAACGCACGCGATTGCCGCAAAAGGGATCGTCCGGACTTTTCAGCAGAACGCATTTCTGCCGGATATGACCGTTCTACAGAACGTGCTCACCTCTTGTTACCTTCATCCAAAAAGCGGTGTTTGGGAGGCTATCTTCAATACTCCGGGCTATAGAAAGAAAGAGCAAAAGGCTCTTCACCATGCAATGGAAATTATAGAATTCCTGGGTATGGACTCTGTGAGCGATGAGCTTGCCCAAAGCTTACCCCACGGCTATCAAAGGCTGATCGGGATCGCTATCGCCTTAAGTGCTAATCCAAAGTTGCTTTTGCTTGATGAGCCATTAGCCGGAATGAATGCGAACGAAGTCAATGAGACATTGATTTTTATTAAAAAGATACGTTCCGTGGGGACCACGGTCTTATTAGTAGAACATAATATGAGAGCTGTTATGAAAATATGCGATAGGGTCGTCGTGATCAATTTCGGAAAAAAAATCGCAGAAGGACTGCCACAAAAGGTAAAAAGAAACAAAGATGTCATCGAAGCCTACCTGGGAGTTAGTGAAGATGCTGCTTAATCTTAGGGATATCAGTGTCCATTTTGGTAAGGCTGAAGCGATAAGGAATGTCACGATAGAAGTGACGGAGGGGACCGTGGTAGGCATTATTGGTGCCAATGGTGCTGGCAAGAGCACTATTTTGAAAGCCGTATGTGGTGCGGTTCCAATCACCAAGGGGGAAATATGGTTTATGGACAAGAGGACAGATGGAATGGCGCCTCACCATATCGTTAAGCTTGGCGTCACCCATATTCCTGAAGGTCGCCACCTTTTCCCCTACATGAGTGTCTTAGCCAATCTTAAAATTGGTGCCTATTTGAGGAAGGATAAGGCTGCGGTGAAAAAGGACCTGGAGGCAGTCTTTGAACGTTTCCCAAGGCTCTATGAAAGACGTAATCAACAAGCATCAACCATGAGCGGAGGCGAGCAACAAATGCTGGCCATCGGTCGGGGGTTAATGGCTAAACCACGTCTCCTTCTTTTAGATGAGCCTTCGCTGGGATTAGCTCCTCTCGTGGTTCAGGAACTTGCCACGATCATTAGGGATATCCATAAGAGCGGGATTAGCATTCTCTTAGTGGAACAGAATGCTGGTTTGGTTACTAAGGTTACTGAAAGGGGCTATGTGTTGGAGGTTGGTAAAGTGGTTTTGGAAGGCAATTTGAAAGAGATCATGACGAACGAGATTGTGAGAAGCGCGTTCTTGGGATAAATGAGGAATAGGGGAATCTTAATCAGACGCCTATTTATGCCAGCCAGCTCTTTGATCCGCTTCTAAATTTTTGACAAAACGACACGACTACTAAATTGGGAGTCCAGCAACAAAGTTGATCTGTAGAATCATTGAATGGGAAGCTGATGACGATCTGTTACAAAAGCGCATGCAGGATGTGCCACGGCGGGTGCGGGGTTCTCGTCCATGTTAAGGATGGCAAGGTCATCAAGGTGCAAGGCGACCCGGCGTCGCCTCTCAACCGGGGCAGGATGTGTCCCAAAGGATTGGCCAGCATTGAACAGCTCTATCACCCCGATCGTTTGAAGCACCCTTTGAAGAGGGCAGGAAAAAGAGGCGAAGGGAAATGGAAACGAATCTCCTGGGAGGAGGCCCTGAATACCATTGCCTCCAGGATCATCGACATCAAGGCAGCCTATGGTCCAGAGTCGATAGCCCTGGGTCAAGGCACGGGTCGGTACTATTTCATGTCCGTTCTAAGATTTGCCAATGCCTTAGGTACCCCGAACTGGTGTGAGCCGGGGGGGGCCCAATGCTTCTTTCCTAGAGTCGCAACGGGCATCATGACGTACGGTGACCTGCCTATATGTGACTATTACGGAGAAACGAACCCCTCCTGTCTGCTTGTATGGGGTCACAATCCGATTGTCTCGGGACCTGACGGTGAGATTCAGTTTCGAGTGAAGGATTGCCTGCGAAGAGGGACACGGTTGATTGTCATTGATCCCCGGAAGACAGAGATCGCAGAAAAGGCGAACTTATGGCTTCAAGTCCGCCCGGGAACGGACGATTCCCTCGCACTCTCTATGATCAATGTCATCATCAGCGAAGGGCTCTTCGACGGCGATTTTGTCGGAAAGTGGACTACCGGGTTTGAACGTTTGGCCGAACGCGCCGCGGAATACTACCCTGAAAGGGTGGAAAAGATCACGTGGGTTCCTGCTGAGAAGATCCGCGTCGCAGCCCGGCTGTTTGCGAAGACTAAACCCGCAGCTCTTGAGTGGGGAGTTGCTCTTGAACACACACCCAACTGCCTGCAGACCGTAAGAGCGGTTGGCCTTCTCCCTGCCATCACTGGGAACATCGACGTTCCTGGCGGATGGATATTGGGTTCACATCTTATTGGAGAACCGCCCATTCTCGCCGACTGTCTCCCCGAAGAGATGAAGGAGAAACGGCTCGGCGCCGATCAGTTCAAAGTCCTCTCCAGCCGTCACGCCTTCTTCCCCGCTTCCCACGCTCCCACCCTCTTTCAGGCGATGCGCACCGGGAAGCCGTATCCGGTAAAGGCCTTTCTCATTTTCGGCAACAACGGGCTTGTGACTTATGCAAACAGCAGGCAGTTCTATGAAGCCCTAATGAGTGTGGACCTGCTTACTGTCATGGATCTCTTCATGACACCCACCGCAGAACTTGCGGACATCGTTTTGCCCTCTGCCACCTGGCTCGAGGCTGATGAGGTCGCAGCCATGCCACTCATCGCCAATAACGTCATACTTGCCCAGCAGAAGGTCGTTCAAATCGAGGAGTGCAGACAGCCTGAAGAAGTTTTTGTAGAATTGGCCCGAAGGCTTCAACTCAAGGCCGGACAGGCTCCATTGGAACAGGTTCTTAACGAGCATCTAAAACCGCTTGGCTTGACCTTTCAAGAGCTCAAACAGCGAGGATTTGTAACGGCTCCGCTGAAGTACCGGAAGTACGAAAGGGAAGGCTTCAGAACACCGTCGGGAAAAATCGAGCTCGCTTCCGGGTATTTGGAGAGTTTGGGGTACGATCCGGTCCCCTATGCCGAAGAACCGCCGGAAAGCCCGGTAAGCACACCAGACTTGGCTGCAGAATATCCCCTCATTCTAACAACGGGCGGGCGGTCTCAGTATTTCTTCTGTTCCGAACATCGCCAGATTTCCTCGCTCCGGAAGCATCACAGAGACCCGCTCGTGGAAATACATCCGCAGACAGCCAGCGAACGTCAGATAGAGGACGGGGATTGGGTGTGGATCGAAACACCCCGGGGCAAGATTCAACAAAAAGCCCGGCTCACGGAAGGCATAGACCCGAGAGTCGTCAATGCTGAGTGTGCTTGGTGGTTCCCGGAAGAAGCCGGACCTGAGCACGGGGTCTGGAAGGCGAATGTCAACGTGCTCACAAATAATGCCCCTCCCTATGATCCGGCAATGGGAACCTATCAGTTGAGGGCTCTGCTTTGCAGGGTTTACAGGGTATAAGTTGAACGTCATAAAGATAGAGAAAAAGAGAGCGGAGTAAAGGGTGCACAGCGGATGCATACGGTAAGGATGCCAGGGATGCGGTAGCCCTATCGAGAGGTTGGATAAAGAAAAATAGGATCATTTGGTACCAGAGGACCAATTCATTCATAGGTAAACCAGTGGTCCTCTTGGCGCAGGGATAGAAAGGAGGTTAAGAAAATGTCTGGATCAGAACAAAAAGCGCAAGTGCCTACCTTTAAACCATCGCCGGAGTTTTTAGCACGACAGAAACGTCTGGATGATGCTATGAATCTCCGGAAACCGGATCGCGTTCCAGTAGCACCACTCGTCGTTCATTATTACCCGACAAGAGCCAGGGGGATATCGAACAGGGATGCTATGTACAACTTGGATAAAACCTACGAGGTTTGGAAAGAAACAACAATCAAACATGATTGGGATGCTGCTCCGCCAGGCACACCGCTTCTGCCGGTGCATCCCATGGAGATCCTGGGCATAAAGCAAATTGCATGGCCCGGGGGGGCACTTAAAGACGACCGGCCATTTCAATGGGTTGAAGCCGAATATATGATGCAGGATGAATATGATGAGATGCTGGCTAATCCGAACGGATTTGCCGTGAAGAAACTCTGGCCCCGTATTTCCACAACCTTAGCCCCGTTAAGCGGGATGGCACAAATGCCACCACCACCCCTTCTTTTCATGTCAAATGCCTATACCCTTCCCAGCTTTATTGGGGAATTGGTTTCGCAGCCGGCCATGGTCGAACTGCTTAAAAAAGCGCTGGAACTCGCAGAGGTAAATGAAAAAAACAAACAGCTATTGATCCGCTACACCATGGATATGGTGAATCTGGGATATCCTTTCGTTTTCGCTCCTGCGACCTTCCCGGCCTTTGACTGGATATCAGATACGCTGAGAGGTATGCGTGGCACTATGCTGGATATGTACCAGGTTCCGGATAAATTACTTGCACTCATAGAGATGTTTATTCCCCTGACCATTGGGGGAGCCGTTATGTGGGCGAATCAATCGGGCAGCAAAGGTGTTTTTATACCCATGCATCGAGGAGCGGCCGGATTTATGTCCAATGAGCAATTTGCTAAATTTTACTGGCCGTGTTTCAAGGCCCTGGTGTTAGGGTTGATTGACGCCGGGTTGACGCCTATTCCCTTATTTGAAGGGGATTACACGCCGAGGCTGGAATTTCTGCAGGAACTGCCCCCCAAAAAGGTTGTCGGCCATTTTGATAAGGTGGATAGGGAAAAGGCCAAGAAACTCCTTGGGAATATCATATGTTTCTGGGGCAATGTACCAGCATCGCTTATGTGCACGGGAACGCCCCAGCAGGTGAAGGATGATGTCCGTGAACTGATAGAGATCTTCGGCGACAACGGCGGACTGGTTATTGACAGTAGCATGGGAATACCCGATGAATCCAGGCCTGAAAATGTACAGGTCCTAACCGACGCGGTCCATGAGTATGGCATCTATTGAACGCAGAGACCCCAAAAGCCATCCCCATATGATGAGATGCATCGGGTAGGGTCGAAAAGACTCTATGCTCATTCGTTGACAAGATATCCTATAAGGAATTTTTGGACAAAGAAGACAGGGAGGGGTTATGCCATTCAAAGTCAAAGCGACACTGATTGGTTTCTTGGGAAATACGGAAAGGTATCCGTGCCACTTTAATCACAAGGTGGGCGATGAAGTTATTTTTGACGGGGAAAAGTATCTTGGAAGGCTATGCTCGGATGTCTGGCCAACGCTGACTCCCAAAGTGGCTGCGATTTTCGCAGCCGGGCCAAGATATGTGGAACCCATTTATTACTATCCTTTCTGGTATGCTCCTTTGAGTACTGCAGAACCGGACATGAAAAAGTATGATGGCGTTGGATTTAAGAACGTATTAGAAACCATTCAAGAACCTCCTTACTGCATGACGCACCTGGTCCCCCCCAATTCGTTCAAATGGCCGCCCCATCACGAGAGGACTGTGGCTAAAGATGTGATGGTCATATGTCCGGACGCGAGGACCTCTGCTGCCTTTAAGCTTGAGCCATTTGACCTAGCTGATAAGGGCCATGCCCTGCCTTTCTTCAGAAGGATGATGACAATCTTAGACAAGGTCCTGAAGAATCAAGGAATCAAGACTGCTAAGATAATAGATGAATTTTCCAAAGAGCAGAAATACGGAATATATCCTGCACTGTCTCCACAGATGATGGGTCCGTTGATTGAAGAGCTTACGCTTATGGACTACCTCGTTATCGAAGGCGGAAAAGCCATTCTAACCAAGAAAGGCATGGCTAAGCTCGAAAACTTCAAATTGAGCCTATCCACTGAGGAAAGGGAGGCGTTGGAAATGTAGGTAGCTGAAGGTGATAGGTGTGTTATTTAAAAAAATCATATATTGTGAGAAACTTGGCGGATTTCGTCGGAACCATCGAGCGGTGCAAGGAGAAATTGACAGTATTCAAAACGATGTTGCCCTGTAAGCCGAGTTGATTATGGCTGTGAATCATCATAGGTGGGAGAGGGTGAAATGAAGCTGAAAGGCAAGACTGCACTTATAACCGGAGGAGGCACAGGTATCGGTGCCGCCATCACTGAGCGGTTTGTCGCTGAAGGAGCGAGGGTTTGCATAACAGGCCGTAGAAAAGAAAAGTTGGACCAGGAAGCATCTCAATTTTCCAGGGAGTCAGTGATAACCTGCACGGGGGATGTTTCAAAGCATGATGACGTGAAGAGGATCGTTTCAACCACAGTGACATTTGGAGGTAAAATCGATATCCTTGTGAATAATGCTGCGTCTGATGCCATTGGGCGTATTACTGAGCTTGATCCTGATGATTGGCGTCGCGTCCTTGAAATTAACCTTACCGGTCCATTCTTGCTTATGAAGGAAACGGTATCCATTATGATTCAGAATGGCGGTGGATCCATCATAAATATTGCCTCCATAGGTGGCCTCCGTTGTATGCCTAGCGCCCCGGCATACGGCACGTCGAAGGCGGGCCTCATTTTTCTCACCCAGCAGGCTGCCTTGGAGTATGGTCCTTCGAAGATCCGGTGCAACGTCGTCTGTCCCGGAGCGACCAGGACGGCCATGTTGGAAGAGGCGGTTTCAGAATTGGCGAAGGGGATGAGGACTGATGTGAATGGAATCCTGAGGCGTTTCGCATCCCATGTGCCACTTAGAAGGATTGCGGACCCCCGCGAGATGGCGGGCGTCTGTGTCTTTCTGGCCAGTGAAGATTCATCCTTTATGACTGGTGCCGTCCTTGTTGTTGATGGGGGCGCCAACATAGTTGACGTAGCGGGAGCTTCGATCAGTTAATCCTGCCTTTCTACCTGCCAAGGCGTTTCTTAAACTCCTGAGTCAGCATGGGAACGGCAGTAAAGAGATCGCCAACAATTCCATAAGTGGCTATCTTAAAAATGGGAGCTTCAGCATCTTTGTTGATGGCAACAATAATGTCCGATGTCTTCATGCCAGCCATGTGTTGAATGGAACCAGAGATTCCACAAGCAATATAAATCTTGGGCCGAACGGTCCGACCCGTCTGCCCGACTTGATGCTCGTAAGGAATCCAGCCCGAATCGACGGCTGCACGAGAAGCCCCGACAGCAGCCCCTAAAACGTTTGCCAGTTCACGGATGACTTTAAAATTCTCGGGAGCCCCTATCCCCCTGCCCCCCGACACGATGATCTCCGCATCCACAAGATTGACCGTTTCGGCCCCTTTGATGAATTCCACAATCTTTGTCCTGATCTGATCTTCGGTCATCTGGAGCGTTTCGTGAATCACTTCTCCCTTTCTCGAATCCTCCCTCGTAGGCATGGCGAAGACCTTGGGGCGGACGGTTGACATCTGAGGTCGGTAATTGGGATAGTCGAGAATCGTCGCCATGATGTTTCCGCCAAACGCGGGCCGGGTCTGTTTGAGATATTTTGTTTCCGGATCGATGTCCAGACCTGTACAATCCGCTGTTAATCCTGCCTCGATGGTGGTGGCCACCGTTCCTGCAAAATCTCTACCCTGCGTGGTGGCCCCGAAAAGAACGATCTCCGGTTTATATTTCCGAATGAGATCCACGGCAGCCTTCGCATAAGAATCGGTACGATATTGTTTAAGCAAAGGGCTTTCCATCACATAGACCTTCTCCGCTCCGTAGGCAATGGCCTCTTTGGCAAATTTGTCAATGGCCTCCTTATTCCCGAAAAGCATCCCACAGAGTTTGCATCCAACGGCATCGGCCAACTTCCTTCCCTCGCCGAGAAGCTCAAAGGAGACACTCGAGACCTTATCGGATTCGTGCTCTATGAATATCCAGACATCTTTATAAGCACTGAGGTCAATCGTTACGGCCTTCTCTTCTTTCTCTAAGGTAATCGCGGTCACCGGGCAGACATCCACACAGGCCCCGCAGAAGGTACACTTCTCGTCGACCACGGCAATCCCTTCCTTCATACTCAGCGCGCCGAAGGGGCAGGAAGGAATACACGATTCACATCCGGTGCAAGTCTCTTTATCAATGATCAATCTGGCCATTCGATTCTCCTCCTATCAAAGACTGGAATAATGGAACAGTGGAATGTATTCCATCATTCCAAGAGTATTTGGTTTTGGTTATTTGATAAACTTCGAATCCATCAATTTGTTTACGAGAAGAGCAGCTACGTCCGGTAGTTCCCCTTTCAAAATCTCGCCGCCTCCTCCTCTGGCCTCCGGAGAGAACACCTTCGTCACCCAGGTGGGCGATCCCTTCAATCCAATCCGATTCTCATCCGCGCCGACATCCTTTGCGGTCAACGTGGGAATCTGTGCCTTGGCCGCCTTCTTGATTCCTAAAAGAGAAGGAAGTCTCGGCTCATTGATGTCTTTAACAACCGTCAGCAAAGCGGGAAGCGAAGATTCGACCACCTCTTTCCCATATTCCAGCATTCGTTCAACCACAATCCGCTTCTTTGCGGGGTCAATCTCTTTGATCTTTGAAACATAAGTGAGTTGCGGGATTCCCAAACGGGTGGCAATGCCCGGCCCGACTTGGGCCGTATCTCCATCAATGGCCTGCTTTCCGCAAATCACCAGGTCCACATCCGCGACGACCGTCTTAATCGTTTTCGCAACGGTATAAGCCGTAGCCAGGGTGTCCGCTCCTGCAAAGGCCCTATCCGAGACGAGGTAGACCTTATCCGCACCCACGGCCAGTGCGTTTTTCAACACCTCGATGGCCTGGGGGGGGCCCATGCTGATCACGTGGACTTCCCCGCCATGCTTCTCTTTGATGAGAAGCGCTTCTTCGACAGCATACTCATCGAAGGGATTGGTAATGCTTGCCACGCCTTCCCGAACCAGTGTATTGGTCTTCGGGTCAATCTTCACATCTGTCGTGTCCGGAACCTGTTTGATACATACGGCGATCTTCACATTCTCCTCCTCATTTCCCTTTGAAGTTGGGCTTCCTCTTTTCAACGAATGCGGTCATCCCTTCCTTCTGATCTTCTGTGGTAAACCCGAAGCTGAAGGCGTAGGATTCTAAAGTACATGCCTCGGTCAAATCCATATTAAAGCCGGCGTCAACCACCATCTTGGCTAATCTTACTCCTATGGCCCCATTGCCTGCGATCTGGAGGGCCACTTTCTTGGTCTCCTCCATCAGGGAGGCCTGAGGGAAGACCCGGTTGACGATCCCCATCTGACACGCTTCCTGAGCAGTAATCATCTTCCCCGTCAAGATCAGTTCTTTCGCCTTCCCTTTCCCGATCAGACGGGGCAGTCTCTGTGTTCCTCCGAAGCCCGGAAAGATGCCAAGGGTCACCTCGGGAAGGCCGAACCTTGCATTCTCAGAGGCGTAGATGAAATCACAGGCAAGAGCAATCTCCGTCCCTCCTCCGAGGGCAAAACCATTGACAGCCGCGATGACCGGTCGATCAAGATCCTGGATCATTTTCAAGGTGAGATGGCCCAATTTTGCAAAGTTGAGGGCTTCCATAGAATTCATTCCCTTCATCTCTGCGATATCGGCCCCCGCAACAAACGCTTTCTCTCCGCTCCCGGTCACGATGAGAACCTTCAGTTCTGAATGGTCCCTCACCTCCTGGATTCCCATCTGAATATCCCTGAGGGTCTCGACGTTCAGGGCATTGAGCGCCTTAGGCCGGTTCATCGTGAGGATCCCGATTTCCCCTTCAAAAGATAACAAAATATTTTTATAGTCCATCT
>Ga0214474_1000352_pt1 | contig 23498 bp, 26 predicted proteins | sample RVTome_2_FD_187335 | JGI IMG/M metagenome (GOLD analysis project Ga0214474, IMG submission 187335) | Soil microbial communities from uranium-contaminated site in the Upper Colorado River Basin, Wyoming, United States - RVT95D214 HiSeq ...
AGGCCCCTGGGACTCGAACCACTGTGCAATCTCCCTCTTCTGCGGCACTTCGTCTTAAGGCATCCATGGCACCCTCTAAAAGTCGCTCGCCAATAAAATCGTTGAACCGACTCAATACAATCCCAAACTTGAGCCCCTTGGCTATCAATTTCCCTTCGAAGGTCTTTACCATCTTCTTCTCCTTTCGCACGATTTAAAATACCTTGATCCGTGCTGAGCATTCGTCAATCTTTGTTGATGATTCACTTCACCTCTTATATTTTTAAACTCATAACTCTCAATTCTATTCTCCTTTAATAGAGAGGAGGTGGCCCATTTTCTTCGCCTTGGCTTTGAGATATTCGATATTCTCTCGATGGGGTTTTGTCTCTATAGGAATCCTCTCGACCACCTCAATGCCATATCCTTCAAGACCGATGATCTTTCGAGGATTATTTGTCATCAGGCGAATCTTATGAAGACCAAGATCTGCCAGAATCTGTGCCCCAATTCCGTAATCCCTCATATCAGCTTTGAATCCGAGCTCCTCATTGGCCTCTACGGTATCCTTTCCCATATCTTGAAGACAGTAGGCTCGAAGCTTGTTGACCAATCCAATCCCTCTCCCTTCCTGCCTCATATAGACGATGACCCCTTTCCCCTCTTTTTCTACCATGGCCATGGCAGTATGAAGTTGCTCTTCGCAATCACATCGCTTTGATCCAAAAACATCACCGGTCAGACATTGAGAATGAACCCTCACCAGGACTACGTCTTCTGTATTAATCTCTCCTTTGACCAAGGCAATATGGTGATAGGAATCGACATCGTTTTCATAGGCAATGGCTGTAAACACACCCCCATATTTTGTAGGGAGGTTCGCCGTAACAATCCTTCGAACTAAGGATTCTTTATTGAGGCGGTATTTTATCAAATCAGCAATGGTGACAATCTTTAGACCATGCTCTTCAGCAAAGGATAGAAGGTCTGGCATCCTTGCCATCGTCCCATCGTCTTTCATGATCTCGCAGATCACCCCTGCTGGTTTCAACCCTGATAATCTTGCCAGATCAACTGAACCTTCTGTCTGACCGGTTCGGACCAACACCCCCCCCTGTTTTGCTCTTAATGGAAAAATATGGCCAGGGGAAACCAAATCTTCGGATTGAGTGCGATCATCCACAGCAGTTAAAATAGTTATCGCCCGGTCACCTGCTGAGATCCCTGTGGTCACTCCTTTGCTTGCATCAATGGAGACAGTGAAAGCAGTCTGAAATCGTGAGGTATTTTCAGAGACCATCATTGGAAGACGAAGCTCGTTTAGCCTTTCTTCCGTTAATGAAAGACAGATCAGTCCCCTTCCATATTTTGCCATAAAATTGATGGCCTCAGACGTCACTTTTTCCGCTGCCATGGTGAGATCGCCTTCATTTTCTCGATCTTCGTCATCAACCAGGATCACCATTTTCCCTTGACGGATATCCTCTAATGCTGACTCAATTTTATGAATCATGAGAACCTCTCAATCTCCTTTGATGAAACCATATTCCTTTAAAAAGGATAGATCTACTTTCCCAGATTTTTTATCCTCTTGGCTAAGGAGTTTTTCTACATATTTCCCCAAGATATCAGCTTCTATATTAACCCGATCTCCAACTTTCTTATTAATGAGGGTAGTTTTTTCAATTGTATAGGGGATGAGAGTCAATTGAATCTCTTCATTTTGAGATTCATTCACAGTCAAGCTTATCCCATCAATGGCAATCGACCCTTTCTGTACAACATACCTTGATATGGATTCAGGAATTCTTATCCTCAAGCGAAGGAAATCCCTTTCCTCCTTTTTCTCAAGAATCTTCCCCATCCCATCAATATGTCCAGTTACAATATGTCCTCCCAAACGATCCGTCAGCCTCAAAGCCCTTTCTAAATTGACCTGATCCCCTTCTCTCAACTCCCCCAATATCGATTTTTGAAGAGTTTCTTGAGAAAGATCGAGTTCGATTGTCCGTTTCATCTTTTTGACGATTGTTAGACAAACGCCATTAATATTAATACTATCACCGAGTTGCACTTCTGTCAAATAAGACGGCAATTCTATGGTCAACTTTTTCCCTTGCCCCCGATATTCTATCCCCAGAACCTTCCCTTTATCTTCTATGATCCCAGTAAACATAACTCTAATCACCGTTTGTACAAAAACATTTTTAATGGCAGCACACCCAACTGCCATTCCAATGCAACCCCTGTGTCTATGCCCTATTCCAATAACCTTCTATGAGAATATCTTCTCCTATCTTCCTTGTATTAATTTCCTTCAGAGCAATTGCTTCTTGGAGATTAGGCACTCCTCTCCCACCAAAGATTCCAAGAGCCTGGTGATCACCTATTAATTTTGGGGAGAGAAAGAAAAGGAATTTATCGATCAAACCTTCGTCTAAGAATGAACCATTGACCTGGCTTCCCCCTTCTATTAGGAGGCTCATCATGCCGAATTCTCCTAACTTGGAGAGACAAGACTTTAAATGAATTCTTCCTTCTTTAGAATCTAAGATCAAGATCTGTGCCCCCCTTTTTTCCAATTTCTCTATTTTTTCTTTTGGTGCCAATGCTGAGGTTGCAATGATCGCTTTCGAAGGAGAGGTTCCAATCACTTTTGCTTCTTCCGGAATCCTTAATTGGCTGTCCAGAATGATTCGATAGGGATCCCTCCCTCCCCTGATCCGGGCTGTAAGCATGGGATCATCTCTCAATACCGTTCCAATGCCGATGAGAACTCCATCGACTTGATCCCTCAATTTATGGACGAATTGCCTCGATGCCTCTCCAGAAATCCATTTGGAATCGCCATTTCGGGTCGCAATCTTACCATCCAATGTGGCAGCGGCCTTTAAAATAACAAAAGGCTCTTTTCCCAGAATATATTTGCAATAGGCCTCATTGAATCTCCGACATTCCTTTTCCAAAATTCCTACTTGTACATCTAAACCGGCCCTCTTAAGAATCTCCACACCTTTCCCACTTACCAATGGGTTAGGATCTTTCATGCCAATCACTACGTGCTTTATACCGGCTTCAATCACCTGGGGAGCACAGGGAGGAGTCTTTCCATAATGTGCGCAGGGTTCCAGATTGGTATAAAGAATAGCACCACTGACTTCTTCCTCAGCCTTTTTAAGGGCGACGACTTCTGCGTGAGCTTCTCCTGCTTTGGCGTGGTACCCCTCCCCTATTACTTTGCCGTCTTTCACGATAACGGCACCCACCATAGGATTGGGTGAAGTCCTCCCTCTTCCCTTCCCAGCGAGGCGAAGTACACGTCTCATCCAGTGCTCATCTTCTTGAAGCATCTTCCCAACCAAGGATGTCATTGTTATTCCACTGGATTCCAGGAAATCCAAATCATCAAATCCCAAGCTCCAAATAAATTTCAATTACCAATCTTCAAATATCTGAAAGGGCATTTTGGTAATTGAGATTAGATATTATTTGGCAGCTGGTGTTTGGAACTTGATTATTTCTTTTTGGTCTCTTCCTTATTCCCGAGGAGATCCTTCAATTCGTCCATGAATTCTTGAATATCTTTGAACTGCCGATAGACAGAGGCAAAGCGGACATAGGCCACTCCATCTAAGTGATGGAGTTCCTCCATCACTCTCTCCCCAATCTCAGAGCTCTTTACTTCCCTTTCTCCCCTGTCCTGAAAATGGAGTTCAATTCGGTTGACAATCTTCTCGATCAAATTGATGCTGATGGGTCTTTTCTCGCAAGCTTTTTTCAGACCATTATAAATTTTAAGGCGATTGAAGGCTTCTCTCCTCCCATCCTTCTTCACGACTAATGGAAGTGCATCCTCTGCCCTTTCGCTCGTTGTAAATCTTTTATGACAGCCGAGGCATTCCCTCCTCCGCCGAATGGTGTCTTTTTCCTTTCCCAGACGGGAATCAACAACCTTACTTTCGGGATGATTACAGAAAGGACATTTCATGATTTTAAATCGATGGTCGCAAAGCGAAAGGTACAAGGGGTGTTCATTAAGTTTTTCCCCTTTTGTTTTCCGCTTTTTTTCTGTCAAATTTTTTTACTTTGATTCTGGACTCTTTCAACATCTTCTCTGAAAGCTTATCCGTATAACCTTCTTCAAAGACAATTTTTTCGATACCTGCGTTGATGATCATTTTAGAGCAGATGATACAGGGATGAAGGGTGGTGTAGAGGGTGGCCCCTTGAATCTTTACTCCGTGGTAGGCGGCCTGAATAATAGCATTCTGTTCTGCATGGAGTCCCCGGCAGAGTTCAACTCGCTCCCCCGAGGGGATACCCATCTGTTCGCGGAGGCAACCAATATCGAGACAATGGGCCAGCCGAGAAGGGGCTCCATTGTAACCTGTCGCCAATATCTTTTTATCTTTGACGAGAATAGCTCCAACATGCCTTCGCAGACAGGTTGATCGCTTTGCGACGAGATGAGTAATATCTATGAAATACTCTTCCCAAGAGGGTCGATGGGTATGAATCTTTTCCTTTTCTTTCTCTTTCAAGGGCGAGCCATTATGAGGATCAAATCCGAAACACAAAATCCTAAATTAGAAGCAATATCAAATGACCAAATTTCAAATGTTCGAAACAAATAAATAGTTTATGAAATTTGAATTTTGAAAATTCGGATTTATTTCGGATTTCGATATTCGAATTTAGGATTTCTACTTAAATTTCTCCTTTTCGAGGGCTTTGATTTTTTCTAACCGCCTTTTGTGCCTACCCCCATCAAAAGGGGTTTCCAGCCAGACCTTCACGATTGCTTTTGCCAACTCCTTCCCTACAATCCGGCCACCGACAATTAAGATATTGGCATCATTATGCTCTCGGCTGCATCGAGAAGAATAGAGATCGTTGGCCAGGCCAGCTCTCACCCCCGGAAATTTATTGGCCACGATAGACATCCCGATGCCAGTGCCACAGATGAGGATCCCTTTTCCCAATTCTCCCTGAGAAACCTTCTCCGCTACCAAGGCTCCAAAATCCGGATAATCCACTGAATCTTCATTGAAGGTTCCCATATCAATGGGTTCGATGTCAATGGATTTTAAAAAGGCTTTCAATTCCTCTTTGAGCTCGAAGCCACCGTGATCACTGGCTAATCCAACCTGCATGGTTCTATCCTGAAAATTTCTTAAAGACGAGCGTGGCATTGGTTCCGCCAAAACCAAAGGCATTGGACATGGCGATGTTCAAATGTTGTCGTCTTGCTACATTGGGAACATAATCGAGGTCACATTGTGGATCGGGTTCCTCATAGTTGATGGTGGGGGGTATGATCCCATCACGAATGGCCAAGATGGTAAAGATGGCCTCTGTACTTCCTGCCGCCCCTAAAAGATGACCGGTCATCGATTTTGTCGCACTGATGGGAATCCTCCTAGCATGGTCACTGAAGACTGTTTTAATAGCGATTGTCTCGGTTAAATCGTTCAGAGGGGTGGAGGTCCCATGAGCATTTATGTAATCTACATCCTCAGGCTTTAGCCCTGCGTCTTTAATGGCCATTCTCATGCATCGGACTGCACCATCTCCATCAGGAGAAGGGGCTGTGATATGATAGGCATCGCCTGTATACCCATAGCCTACCAATTCCCCATAGATCTTAGCATTTCGCTTTAATGCGAACTGCAGTTCCTCTAAGATAAGAATTCCCGCACCTTCTGCAACTACAAAACCATCCCGATTCTTTTCAAAAGGACGGCAGGCCCTCTCGGGTTCATCATTTCTCGTAGAAAGGGCCTTCATCGCATTGAACCCACCAATGGTCAATGGGGTTATATTGGCTTCAGTCCCCCCAGCGATCATGGCCTCAGCATCTCCATAAATAATGGCTCGAAAGGCATCTCCTATGCAATGAGCCCCTGTAGCACAAGCTGTGACCACACACGTATTTGGTCCTTTAGGACCAAATTGGATAGCAATCTGTCCAGAGGCTAAATTAGCGATGAGCATCGGGATGAAAAATGGAGTGATTCGACCGGGTCCTTTTTCCAAAAGGACTTTGTGATATTTTTCGATGCTCGGCAATCCTCCCAATCCCGTTCCAACAATCACGCCGATGTGTTCAGAGTTCTCCGGTGTGATATTCAATTGCGCATCTTCCAGGGCTTCCTTGGTCGCCGCGATGGCATAATGAATGAAGAGATCCATTTTTTTTATCTCTTTTTTATCAATGTACGACTCTGGATTGAAGTTCACTACCTCACCTGCAATCTTCGTCTCAAATCCATTTGTATCGAACCGCGTGATGAAACCAATGCCTGACTTTCCTTCACAGACATTTTTCCACGCTGTTTTGACTCCGATTCCAGTAGGGATCACCAATCCCATTCCAGTAATAACTACCCTTCTTCCCAAAACCTCATACCTCCTTCATGAGACACCGAACGAGATATTTCACTGAGTGACATGAGCCTGTATATATTCAATGGCATCCCCCACGGTTAGGATCTTCTCTGCTTCTTCGTCGGAGATCTCTATATTGTACTCCTCTTCCAAAGCCATGACCAACTCCACTAAATCGAGAGAATCCGCACCTAAGTCATCAACGAATTTAGCCTCTGGAGCCACCTCGCTCTCATTGACACCCAATTGCTCTACAATAATCTCCTTAACCCTTTTCTCAATAGACATGTAATCACCTCCTTGAATAATTTATAGAATGATGGAAAATTAGAATACTGGAATAATGTGAGGAAGTTAAACCATTATTCCAACATTCCATTATTCCAAGGATCCCCTTATTTACATGTAGATGCCACCGTTCACATTCAACACATGACCGGTAATATAATTGGATTCTTCGGAAACAAGGAAAAGAACAGCCTCCGCCACATCCTCAGGTTTCCCCAATCGCTCCATGGGAATTAGCCGCCTGAGTTCTTCCTTTACTTTCTCAGGAAGGGCTTCCGTCATTGGGGTTTCAATATATCCAGGAGCGATGGCATTGACATTGATCCCTCTTTGAGCAAACTCCCGCGCAATGGTTTTGGTTAAACCGATTACCCCAGCTTTTGAGGCAGAATAGTTCACTTGCCCTGCATTCCCCATTTCTCCAACTACTGAGGCGATATTAACGATCTTGCCGCTTCTCTGTTTCGCCATGTGCCTGATCACCGTTTTAGTGCAATTAAACGTCCCTTTCAGATTGACATCGAGGACCGCATCCCAATCCTCTTCCGTCATCCTGAGGATCAACTTGTCACGGGTGATCCCAGCATTATTGACTAAGATATCGATCTTGCCAAATTTATCTAAGATGGCCCCCACCATCTGCTCTACATCATTTAAACTGGCCACATTCACTTTGATCGCCATGGCTTTTGGGCCGATTGACTCAATCTCTTTGGTCGTCTCTTCAGCTTTTTCAAGATTGATATCTGAGACCACAATATCGGCACCATTTCGAGCTAAAAGCAGAGCCACTGCCTTTCCAATCCCCTGAGCTGCTCCGGTGATCAAAGCCACTTTCCCCTTCAGTTTCAATCCTTCCTCCGTCCACCTTCACTTAAACCCTCTCCTGCTTGCGGCCCGTGCCTTTGGCTCGTCAAAGGAGAGGGTAAATTGAGATCTAAGAGAGCTTTTTCAGAGACTGAAGATCTTCTAAATTCCTATTTTCTACATGGTGATCAATCCGTTTCATCAAACCCGAGAGAACCTTCCCAGGTCCTATTTCTAAGACCTGTTCAATCCCTTTTTCAATTATTTTCCTCATGGACTCTTCCCAGCGAACAGGATTTGATACCTGAGCCACTAATAATTGCTTCACTCTGTCTTTTGAATGGTTGACCTCAGCCTCTACATTCGTCACCACTGGGATTTTCAGATCGCTAACGGAAATCTCTTCTAAAGCCTTCTCCAGACTTTCCCCTGCTGGTTTCATGAGGGGAGAATGAAATGGAGCGCTGACCGGAAGGAGGACCGCTTTTTTCCCTTCTTGTTTTACTTTCTCGATCGCCCGTTCGACCGCTTTCGAATGACCAGCGATAACGATTTGACCTGGACAGTTAAAGTTGGCAGGCGTCAAAATTTCTCCAAACGAAACCTCCTCACATATCTTTTCAACCTGCTCCTGTTCCATGCCGAGGATGGCGGCCATTGCTCCTTCTCCTATGGGAACAGCCTCCTGCATAAATTTTCCACGAAGACGAACGATCTTCACTGCTTCGGAAAAGGTGAGCGCCCCGGAAGCCACTAAAGCACTGTATTCTCCAAGGCTATGTCCTGCAGTAAATTGAGGGGCTATCCCTTTTTCCATCTGGAGCACTTTGAGCGCTGCAATGCTCGTCGTCAGCACAGCAGGTTGAGTATTTTCGGTCAACTTTAATGTCTCTTCAGGTCCTTTAAAACAGATTTCAGAAATGCGGAGATGGAGGGTATCATCCGCCTCCTCAAAAATCTGTCTTGCGGTACCGAAATTTTCATAAAATTCCTTCCCCATGCCCACATACTGGGATCCTTGGCCTGGAAAAAGAAAGGCGATTTGCTTCATCGAGGTTCCTTTTTCCCTGCATATTCCTTGTTTAATTCCAGCCCGATGACATTCCGTTGGATCTGATTTGTCCCTTCATAAATCTGGAGAATCTTTGCATCCCGCATCATCTTCTCGACAGGATAATCTCTCATGTATCCATAGCCTCCAAGGATTTGAACCGCATCAGTCGTCACTTTCATAGCGACATCGCTGGCAAAGACCTTGGCCATTCCAGAGACCTTAGAGATTTCCTTTGGATTTTCTGATCGATCGATATAGCGGGCAACGGAATAGACCAACGCCCTCGCAGCTTCCACCTGCGTCGCCATATCGGCCAAAATGTGTTGAACAGCCTGGAAAGAGATGATCTTCTTTTCAAACTGCTCTCGCTCTCTGGCATAACGAACCGCCTCATCAAGTGCCCCTTGGGCTAATCCAACACCTTGGGCACCCACTCCAGGTCGGGTTCGATCAAATGTCCTCATGGTAACAATAAATCCCATGCCTTCTTTTCCAATGAGATTTTCTTTAGGAACGAAACAATCCTGGAAGACCAGTTCACGAGTCGCAGAGGACCGGATGCCCATCTTCTTCTCTTTCTTCCCAAAATTGAAGCCTGAAGTTCCCTTTTCGACAATTAAGGCGCTGGCTCCTCTGGGGCCCTTTGATCGATTGGTCATGGCTATAATCGAGTAAATTTCTGCCTCCCCACCATTGGTAATCCACTGTTTGGTTCCATTTAAAACATACCCCTCACCCTTTCGGGTAGCAGTCGTTCGTATGGCGCCCGCATCACTTCCTGCGTCTGCTTCTGTCAATCCGAAAGCGGCCAATTTTCTCCCTTTTGCAATATCAGGGAGATATTTTTTCTTCTGTTCAGAGTTTCCAAAAAGCAGAATGGGCATAGCGCCTAAGCCGCTTGCTACTACACTGGTTGCAATCCCGAGACAAACACGGCTCAATTCTTCTGCGACCAAACAATATTCTAAGATCCCCCCTCCAAAGCCCTCATACTCTTCTGGAAAAGAGACACCCATGAGACCCGCTTCTGCGCTGATTTTGACAATCTCCCATGGGAACTCTTCCTTCTCATCCAATTCCGCACGGACCGGCAGCATTTTCTCCTCGGCGATCTTTCTCGCCAAGTCTCGAATCATTTTCTGTTCTGGCGTGAGAAAATAATCCAATCCCATTTCCTCCTATTGATCAAATATGGAATTAATGAATGGCCTTCACTGACCCGTTGATCTTCTCCGGCCGCTTTGGGCCCAAACGAAGGAGATCCAGTTTCTCCTTAAGCTCTTCGATGACGTGCTCATTCAGGCGATGCGTTGCCAGGTTCAATGCCAAGAGAATGGCATTTATGATGGCTTTAGCATTTGACGAACCATGACAGATGACACAGTTGCCGTTAATTCCCAAAAGAGGAGCTCCTCCATACTCAGAGTAATCCAATCTTTTTTCCAAACGGCGGATTGCCCGCCCCATCAGGAAATAAGCTACCTTTGCCCTGATATTATCCTGCGCCTCCTGTTTGAGAATAGCGTGGATGGTTTCCCATAGCCCCTCGCTTATTTTTAATGCAACATTTCCTACGAAACCATCACATACGATTACATCCACCTCTCCGTTATTGAGATCCCGGCCTTCCACATAACCGATATAGTTTAAATCGGTCTCTGATAAAATATCATGGACCTCCCGTGTCAATTCATTTCCTTTCCCCTCCTCCTCTCCATTACTCAAAACGCCAATCCGGGGTTCCACTTTCCCCAGGATATTCTTCGCATAAGCATCTCCCATCATTGCAAACTGGACGAGATGAATGGGCTTGCAATCCACATTGCCACCCGAATCGATGAGAACGGTGTTACCTTTGGTGGTGGGATGGATGGTGGCGATAGCAGGCCGTTCCACTCCCTCTAATTTTTTCAGGATATACATCGCCAAACCCATGGCCGCTCCCGAATTCCCAGCAGAGACAACCCCATTCACTTGACCTTCTTTTACCAAATCGATGGCGACTTTAATGGAAGTGTCTTTCATCCTTCGGATCACTGTAGAAGGAGAGTCGTGCATCGCTACCACGAGTGGGGCATGATGGATATAGATAGGAAGTTTCGAGGTGGGATATTTGGACAGTTCTTTACTGACCTGATCCTCATCACCAACTAAAACCACCTTTACGCCATATTTTTTTGCAGCCAAAACGGCTCCTTCAACAATATTTTGTGGAGCAAAATCTCCTCCCATAGCATCGACCGCAATTTTCATCTCACATTTTCTCCTTGTATCATCCTCAATAATTTAACCCGTTAGAAAACCCCATGTCTTAACACGGGGTGCGGGGGTTATTTTTCTTCTTCCACCTTGATGATTTCTCTCCCCTTATAAGTGCCACAATGGGGACAGATATGGTGAGGGAGCAAGGGTTCATGACATTGAGGACACAGAGAGAAGTTAGGAGAATTTAGTTTTTTATGGGCTCTACGTTGATCCCTCTTAGCTGATGATGTTCTCCTTTTTGGAACTCCCATTTGAAAGAATCCTTTCCCATCCGATGAAATTATTTCAGATGTTGTTCTTGAAATTTAGACAAATTGCCTTAATTTAACCACTTAACAGATTATCACGTTATTAATCAAGTTTTAATTTCTTAAGACTTGAAAAACCCGATGTCAATTCCTCCATCACACACTCACACGAAGAGGTATTCAGATCTTTTCCACACCTCTGACAAAGCCCTTTACACCCTTCCTGACAAAGAGGTTGGTAAGGGATTTCCAGAAAAATCTGTTCGCAGGCAATTTCGGAGAGATGAATTTCTCCTCCCTCAAAGAAATTCGATTCCATCTCATCGCTGCCCAATTCGGTCTCTTCGTCAGCGGGAGCCTCTTTTAAAGGGTGTAGGGTGAGATCAAAAATTGTGGAGAGAGGATAGGAAAATTCTTTCAAACACCTAATGCACTGTAATCGAAGAGTGGTTTGAAGTTTTCCAGCAATGAAGACCGATCGACTTACTTTCTTAATTTTAACCTCCGCCTGGAGAGGGTCCTCGAAGTCAAAGTCAATTTTTGAAAGACCTTTTAGGTAGGCTAACAAGGAAGTCTTTTCCTCTTTCCACTTCAGATCCAAACCCTCTTCAGGAATTTCATCCAATTTCAAAGTATACATTTCGTTCCAATCCTTACGATACGATTTACCCCCACCCAGTCCCTCCCCCTCGGAGGGGGGAGGGACTGGGTGGGGGGTAAATAAGATTATTTTATAAGTAAAATGATAAATATATGAAAAAAATCTTATTTGTCAAGAAGATTTGGAATTTAATGAAATCAGTAAATATCCGTTTGAAAAAAAATTTCTAATATGTTAACAGACTTATAAAGAATCCTGCAAGTGATCTTATAAAGACCTCTCCCATTGGTCTCGAAAAGCTCTGAGAGGAGGAAGAAAAGTGGAGGAGATGGGCAAGATGGAAGGGAAGCCGATTAAAATAACGGATACGACCTTTAGGGATGGACATCAATCGAGTTTTGCCACCCGGATGAGGACAGAGGATATGGTGTCCATTGCCGAAGAGTTAGACAAGGTGGGGTTCCATTCCGTAGAGATGTGGGGAGGAGCTACCTTTGATGTGGCCCATCGGTTTTTAGGGGAAGATCCATGGGAAAGGGTGAAAGTGCTTAAGAAATTAATGCCCAGGACACCCTTTCAGATGCTTCTTCGGGGTCAGAATCTGGTGGCTTACCGCAACCATCCGGATGATTTAGTGGAGGCATTTGTCGAAAAGTCCGCTGAGGTAGGGATTGACATTTTTCGTTGTTTTGATGCGGTTAATGATGAACGGAACTTTGAAACAGCCTTCAAGGTGATCAAAAGGGTAGAAAAACATATTCAGGGAACGATCTGTTATTCTTTGACTGAGAGAAGGATGGGGGGGGCGGTCTATCATTTGAATTACTATATTGAGAAGGCAAAGATATTGGAGGGGATGGGGGCAGATTCGCTTTGTATCAAAGATATGGCTGGGCTGTTAGCTCCTTATGACGCTTATGAATTAGTCAATGCTTTGAAGAAGACAGTTAAAATGCCCATTCAGTTACATACACATTATACGAGTGGGATGGCGTCGATGACCTATCTTAAGGCAATAGAGGCTGGGGTAGACATAGTCGATACAGCTTTAGCACCTTTTGCTTTGAGGTCTTCCCAGCCGGCGGTGGAGCCGATTGTTGTCGCTCTGGAGGGGACACCTTGGGATCCAAAGTTAGATCTGGACAAGCTCTTGAAGCTCGGAGATTATCTTGAAAGTATTGCACCCAAGTACCGGGACTTTTTTGATACCACAAAGACCGCGGTGATTGATACGAGCGTGCTCAAACACCAGATACCCGGTGGGATGATTTCAAACATGGTGAGTCAGCTCAAGCAGCAGAAGGCTTTGCATCGGATTGATGAGGTCTACGCAGAGCTTCCTGAGACGAGAAAAGACCTTGGATATCCTCCATTGGTGACCCCCACTTCCCAGATTGTGGGGGTTCAGGCGGTGTTAAATGTTCTCTTTGGAAGATATAAAATGGTCTCGAAGGAGACGCAGGATTATGTGTATGGTCTTTATGGGAGATCTCCAGTACCCATTTCGGATGAAATCAAGAAGTTGGTATTGAAAGGATATAAGAGGGGCAAGGAACCCATTACGTGTCGGCCTGCAGATTTGATTGAACCGGAGTTAGAGAAAGCCAAGGAGGAGACCAAAGACCTTGCCAGAAATCTTTGTGATACGCTCATTTATGCTCTTTATCCAAAAACAGGGGTTGAGTTTTTAAAGTGGAAGTATGGGTTGGAACCCATGCCGGATAAAGTGAAGCCCAAGACCTTAGAAGATGTGAAAAAAGAGGACGAGGCAATCGCTAAAGCCAAAACATAAGCTCAGATAAAAACTACCTAAAAAAGAAGAGGCCCCTTATACGAAGGCGCCTCTTTCCTTCATATTCCAAGCCCCCCCTTCCTCTCCTCCCCCTCAAGGGGGGAGGGTGAGGGTGACGTCATTTTACTCTACCAACCTTTGGGAAACATTTCTAAAAACATATCGAAAGGTTCGTTTGATTTTTTGCATTTGAAGAGAGCTTTGATTTCAAGGAGATCAAAGCCCGAGTACTTTTTTGGATCAAGAGCAATTCCAAATTGTTGATCAATACGTTTCACAAGATATTCTCGCAAAGTCTGATCATAGGATTGGTATTCAGGGTCTTGGAATCCTGCGAAAGTTTTTCCGCCAAAGGCTAAAACCTGGGGTGGTATTGCTATCCCCCCGGCAAGAATTGAAGAAGGTATCATCCCGATTGATAAACTTAAGAGAATCCCTATAAAAACCCATTTCATCTTCATGTTTTTTAACACTCCATTTTTTGTAAAATGTCAACAATTACAGTATTTTAGATTTGAAATCTTCAAGTCATTTCGTAAGATGCAAGCAACTCGTTACTCTGCCGAACAGGTCAAGAAGAACTGACAGCAGTCGTTTGACTCTCCTCCTCGATATATTTTATCAACGTCTCGTAGATTTTATCCTGGATCAGGCCAACTTTGTTAAGCCAGGTCATGGCATCTGAGATTTTAAAGAGGACATGAGGTTCAATCCGGGATGACCGAAGCCTCTGCTGCCCCCCCTGCTCCCGATCCAAAAGCACGACCAGTTCGTTTACTACACCTCCCTGATCTCTGATCACCTCTGCCGTTTCAATAACACTTTCCCCTGTAGTGATGAGATCATCGATCACGAGAACACGATCATTACGTTCTAAAATTCCCTCAACTTTCTTTCTTACACCATGCTCCTTTCGGGCCTGGCGATAGTAGATGAGGGGGATGCTCAGTTTCTGACTTACGACGGTTGCGAAAGGAACCCCCGCTGTTGGAACTCCCAGGATCTTGTCGATCTTGCCTCTCCCGATTTCATTAAGAACGATTCGAGTTAAAGAGTTGGCGATCCAGTCCATGGTGGTCGGGCTGGAGATCGTTTGCCTGAGATCGATATAGTAAGGACTCTTCTTCCCAGAAGCCAGGGTATAGTCGCCGAATTTGATCGCATTATTCTTGATCAGGAGAATCCCGACCTGCTTCATAAGGAAGAGCTTTTCCTCTTCCCAAACCTTCCGCTCAATCTCTTCAAGTCCAAGAATCATAGAATATTTTTTATTAAAAATTTTCACGAAAGTCAAGAAAAATTAAGGGTTGTTTTTTGGATCAGGAGCGTTTCATAGGTCCTTAACATAATAAACTCCTAAATTTAAAAATTCGGTTTAATAGTTAAGTATTTGATATTATTACAGAGATATGTCCATATTCCAATCATTTATAAGTTGAAAATAGCTTGACACTTTTCTTTCTCAAACATATAATTTTTCCATTTATAGAATAAACTTAAAAAATAATGTTAGGCAGTGGACGAAGACCATATAGCGATGATTAGACTCTACTCGGAAAGTGGTTCTCAGGAAGTTCAGGTCCTCGGTAAGGTTGTTCCAAAAAAGGCCTGGACCATAGAGAAACGTGACATCGTCCGATTTCTCATAGGGAAAGGCTATCGGCAGGCAGCCACTATTCTGGAGAGCACTCCGTTTGAACTTCGTGAAGGCACCAATGTATTCAACGATGAGTTCAGCGTTCTCTATTACCCGGCTCCACTTGACCGGTTTATGGCAATTGCTTATGAGTACGAAAAGCGAGAGGTCAAGATAGCCTATCAGCACATTGCAGAAGCGGTTACCGAATTTGGGCATTGCATCCGCTTCATTGTTCTTGATCTTGACACCGACTCAAACGTCGAAGTCGTGCCTGTCTCGACTCCGTCGTTAGAAATCAGCAGCGACTCAGTTCAAAGAGCATTGGCGGACGCCGAGCAACTCATCCAAGCTCGTGGTGCTGCGAGCGGGGTTGACCGAGTGCATACCGCTTTTCACGGGTACTTGAAGGCGGTGGCGACAAAAGCCGGAATAGCGTTTCTGGAAAACAGCAGTGTTACTGACCTGTTTAAGCTGCTTCGGGCTAAGCATCCCGCGTTGGTTGTTCGTGAGCCACGTGCGACGGACATCGATCGAGTGTTTAAGTCCATGGCGGCCATCGTCGATGCGCTCAACCCTGTACGGAACCGCGCAAGCGGTGCTCATCCAAACGAGCTTGTCCTGGAGGAGCCCGAAGCTATGCTTATCATCAACAGTGTGAACACGCTGTTACACTATCTGGATGCCAGGCTCCGTCAATCATCGGTTGCCTAACGGCTCCACAGGACGTGCCAGAAATCTGTTCGCCGGTTAGCTCCGTCATTGGGAGTATTACAAATGATGATCAAAAGCCTCTCACAAATCATTCTATTTGTCTTAATTCTAACCGATATTGTCATTCTCAATGTTGCGTCCTGCACTGGGGGAGATGAAATAAGTATTTCCGCTCCTTTATACACGGATTCTGCAGGACTTGTTGGTCAAAAAGCTGCAGCTACTATTTTTCGAATTGTATGTGTTAAGCAGGGAAGGATGGGAACTGGATTTCTCCATAAGAGTGGATCCATACTAACGGCTGCTCATGTCGTCGCGAACTGCGAAGCAAATGATGTAATGATCGTTCTTCCCCAAGGAACAAACATACCCATCAAGAATATTATCTCTGACGAAGACAATGATATTGCCTCGTTAACCCCTACCGAAAAAGTTAGTGGGGATTCCTTACCTATAACAAATAATAACAACGTCAAAATTGGAACTCAAGTTTCAACATGGGGTTTTCCGAGCGGCTATACGGGTAGATTTCCGATGCTAAGTGTCGGTTATCTGTCTGGGTTGGACGCTGTTAAGACTCCGTCAGGGAAAATCGTTCGGCGTCTTGTTGTAAACGCGGCTTTTAATAGTGGGAATTCAGGCGGACCCCTCATAGATATAGAGTCAGGGACCGTGATTGGTATTGTTTCAGGCAAATTAGCACCAATTCCTCCTGATATTGAGAAGGCGCTCGAAGTTCTTAGGAACGTTGAAATTGGCGTAGGATGGGATTTTACAAAGCCTGATGGAACAAAAGGAAAAATTAGTCAATCCCAATTGCTTGAAAAAATTCTTCAGTATATGCGTAGTCAAACACAGCTCGTAGTTGGACGCGCTGTATTGCCTGACCAATTGAGAGAATTTCTCAAGGCAAATGGATTAGATAAGGAAATGTGATTACCCAACCAGTCGTTCCACCAGATGCCGAAGAGCGTGGCGCTGGTGAACTTTCACGTTCGCCTTAAATAAATTAAAATAATATCAATGAAGTTGCATTATGCAATGAAATGAATTACAATGCTAACAAAACATAACGAATGATAAAAATGGAGGTAAAGGCCATGGCAACAGCAGTTAGAATATCTGAAGAACTTGTCAATGATGCAAAAAAAATCAGCCGGATAGACCATAGATCCTTAACTGGTCAAATTGAACATTGGGCTCGAATGGGGAAATGTGCTGAGGAAAATCCAGATTTGACTTATTCACTTATTAAAGAAATTTTAATTGGGGTAGAAGAGTTGGAGCAAGGCGAAAAATCCGAATATAAATTTAGAAAATGACTTATGAAAATATACCAATCAAGTTCTTTTGAGAAAAAAACAAAGAGAATGCATAAGCGAGAAAAAGAAATATTGGATCAGGAGATAAGGAATATTGCAAATAATCCGTCTATTGGAGACGAAAAGAAAGGAGACCTCAAGGGAATATTTGTTCACAAATTCAAAATTAAGACCGTTGAGTATCTTCTCGCCTATCGAATGGTCGGAGAGGACTTGGAGTTAATTATGATTGGCCCCCATGAAAATTATTATCGAGACTTGAAACACTATCTAAAACACCAATGAAAAGAGCTAACAACCCAAATTCATCAAAAACTTGCAATCCAAGCAGCCGAGTCTGGGATCAGTCTGAATCGTCTTGCCAGTCGGGGTCGGTGGGTCGGACCAAGGTAAGTATTTGATATTTTGGAATGAATCGCCATAATATGATTCGGATTTGTTGCTTAGAACCACATTTTTAAAACCAAAAATACCTTTCTAAGAGGTTCGAGTTGCCAAGGGCTAACCGACACTACTTCCCCGGTTATATCTGGCACATAACCCATCGTTGCCATAAGAGTGAATTTCTATTGAAGTTTGCCCGCGATCAGCGTCGGTGGTTGCAGTGGCTCTTTGAGGCAAAAAAGCGTTTTGGCACTTGCATCTTAAATTACGTGGTGACCTCAAACCACGTTCATCTTGTGATAAGGGATGATAAACGGGAAGGAGTTATTCCACAAACCATGCAATTAATTGCGGGCAGGACGGGACAGGAATATAATCAGAGGAAAGATCGTAAGGGTGCCTTTTGGGAGGATCGTTATCACGCCACTGCAGTGGAGACGGACTCCCATCTAATTCAGTGTATGGTCTATGTTGATCTGAACATGGTTCGAGCTGGCGTTGTGAGACACCCTTCAGAGTGGTCTTTCTGTGGGTACAATGAAATACTGAATCCGCACCAGAGATATTCCGTAGTCGATCAGAAGAGCTTAACTGATTTGTTTGGTATTAAGAGTATGGATAAATTGAAGGAGATTTACTGGGGCTGGGTGGAAGAAGCCTTGGAGAAACAGGCCCGTCAGCGCCAGCCACGGTGGACTGAGAGTATTGCCGTAGGGAGTGAGGCTTTCGTGAGAGATACGAAAGAAAAACTTGGCATAAGGGCTGTGGGTAGGGAAGTAATAGGGGCGAATGGATCTTATGAGTTGCGAGAACCTGGAGCAGGTTACGAGTCTAATTTTAGCACTGAAAATGTGGGTTTAAGTGAAGAAAACACATTCTATTGGGACGTATCTGTTTCAAGATCAATAAGTTAGCTTGGTCCGACCCAGTAAGCAACAGTAAGTGGGTTATTGCTTTCCAAAAATCATGGAGAGGAGGGTCATTCTGACAAAGACGCCATTTCGCATCTGCCTGAAATAGGCTGCTCCGGGATAATTATCAACATCCGTGCTGATCTCATCAACCCTTGGAAGCGGATGGAGGATGGTGATTTTCTTATTAAGTCGATCAAGGAAGGATCTATTGATGATATAGCTCCCCTTGACCCTCTCATATTCTGAAAGGTCACCAAACCGTTCTTTTTGAATCCTGGTCATATAAATGAGACTGCTTGCAGAAGCGGCTTTGAATAGATCATCGGTTTCGATCACCTCTATACCTTTCTCTTTAAGGCTGGAAGTAATCTCATCGGGCATTCGAAGAAGATCCGGAGAGACAAAATAGAGTCGGGCATGAAAGAGCGAGAGAAGTTCGGCCAGCGCATGAACTGTTCGACCATATTTTAAATCGCCCACCATTGCCACTGCCAGATTCTTGAGGGAACCTAATTCTTTATAGATGGTGTAAATATCAAGGAGTGCCTGGGTTGGGTGCTGGCCTGCCCCATCACCTGCATTAATTACGGGGATGGGAACAGCATTGGCTGCCTCTTTTGCCGACCCAAGCCGGGGATGGCGAATCACAATAGCATCGGCATATTGAGCCACTGTTCGAGCCGTATCCGCCACGGTTTCGCCTTTTGCCGCTGAAGAACTTTCAGCCGAAGCCACACTGATCACCCCTCCCCCCAGTCTCTGCATGGCTGTTTCAAAAGAGAGCCGGGTCCGAGTGCTTGGCTCAAAGAAAAGAGTAGCTAAAATTTTACCCTTCAACAGATTGAGAGAACTCCTTCTTTTCAGCTCCTTCTCAAAATATATTGCATTTTTTATGATTGCATCGATATCCTTTTTTGTAAACTGGCTTGCGTGAAGAATATCCTTTCCTTTAAGGTTGCTCATTTCCCCCTCCTCTGACCCATAGAAAATAGATTACTGACAGATGGTTGAAAAAAATTTCCTGTTAGCCTACTAATACAAACGCATTAAATAAATTGACATCACCCTCGCCCTCCCCCCTTGAGGGGGAGGGTGGGGTGGGGGAGATCATGAATTAATGCGTTTGTATTGAATCTCTGGTATGATGATGCCATCCTTTGCCACAATTCGCCCTGCAACTATTGTGAGGATCGCTTTTCCTTGGAGCTCCCAACCGTCAAAAGGGCAATTTCTACCTTTGGAGTAAAATTGGCAGGCGTCTACTTTCCATTTCCTGTCTAAGTCAATCAGGGTGAGGTCTGCTTTAACGCCTGGCTTTAGGCTGCCAATTCCCAGTATATCGAGTCCAAAAATCTTGGCTGGCTTGATGGTCATTTTTTCGATTGCTTGGCTCAGTGTCAAAATGCCTGGACGTACCAAAAAGGTTAAGATGAGGCCTAATGTTGTTTCTAATCCAATAACTCCAAACGGGGCTTCATTCCAAGGGCGATTCTTTTCCTCGGGTGAATGGGGAGCATGGTCGCTTGCGATAATATCGATCGTGCCACTAGCAAGCCCTTCCCTTATCGCGGCAACATCTTCTTCTGATCTCAAGGGTGGATTTACTTTTGCGTTCGGTCCAATTTCTTTTGCCATTCTCTCTGTCAGCAGGAGATGATGCGGAGTAGCCTCTGCAGTCACCTTGACGCCCCGCCTTTTACCTTCTGCGATTATATCTACTGACTTTGCAAAGCTCACGTGCGAGATATGAAGAGAACCTCCCGTTTTTTCTGCCAATTCAATGTCACGCTTAATCAATCCTGCTTCGGATGTATAGGGATCAGCCCCAGGTGAAGAATATGGCATCTGGAAATGGAGCGACTGCTGCCCACTTCTCTCCCCCTGTTTGAGGATCCTTTCTCGATAGAAAGCTGATTCTTCACAATGTGGATTCACCAGGATTCCGCATTCTTTCCCTTTAATAAGTGCATTCCGCATTAGCCTTTGGCTGGGAATGGGATTTCCATCGTCAGAAATGGCCTTGGCGCCAGCTTCTTTCAACTTTGCAATAACGGATAACCTGTTTCCCATCGTTCCCTTGGTTATTGTCGCTTTAGGGTAGAAGTTGATGATACTTTTCTTACTCGCCCTATCTAATAAATTTTGAAGTCGCTGAGGAGTGTCGATTGTTGGAATCGTATTGGGTTCTGCGATGACTGTTGTAAATCCTCCGGCTGCAGCGGCCAATGAGCCGGTGTGAAGGTCCTCCTTATATTCCTGGCCAGGTTCCCTGAAATGCACATGAACATCAATGAGACCTGGTACTAATATTTTGCCGTTCGCATCAATAACAGAGGCTTCTGGATCCAAAATGTTCTTACTAATTTCTTTGATTTTCCCATAATGAATTAAGACATCATATATCTCAAGGCCCTCCGGTTTTTTCTTTATTAGGCTTACTTTCTTAATTAAGAGCTTCATATTTTTTGAGCTTTAACTCCGACCCCCCCACCCTTACCCTCCCCCTTTGAAGGGGAGGGGTAGGTAGGGGTAGGTTATTCACATGATAAGGGCTAAAATCGCCTTTTGAGTATGAAGTCTATTTTCTGCTTGATCGAAGATGACACTGTTTTTCGAATCTGCTACTTCATCGGTTACCTCTTCTCCCCGATGGGCAGGCAAACAGTGCATGAAGAGATAATCCTCCTTGGCCTCCTTGACTAACTTTCCATTGACCTGATAGGGTTTAAAAATCTTCACCCTTTTCTCATGCTCTTTTTCTTTCCCCATACTGGCCCATACATCGGTATAAATGATATCAGCCTTTCTTGACGCTTCTTTTGGATCGTTGGTCACCTTCACCTTACAACCACTTCTTCTCCCCTCTTCTTTTGCCTTCGATAAAACCTCTGGGTTTGGCTCATATCCACTCGGGCATGCGAGAATGATGTCCATGTCGACTTTCGAGCAGCCAAAGAGAAGAGAGTGGGCAACGTTATTCCCATCCCCTATATAGGCAAGTTTCAGTCCTGATAGTCGGCCTTTCTTCTCATAAATGGTAAAAAGATCGGCCAATCCTTGACAGGGGTGGGTAAAGTCCGAAAGGCCGTTGATTACTGGCACCCTCGAATATTTTACCAGATCGAGGATGGTCTGATGAGCAAAGACTCTTGCCATCATTCCATCCACATAACGGGAGAGAACCTGAGCCGTATCGGCAATGGTTTCCCCACGCCCTAATTGAAGATCACTGGCATTCAAATAAAGCGCATAACCTCCAAGTTGCCACATCCCAACTTCAAATGAAACCCTTGTTCGTGTAGATGGCTTCTCAAAAATCATTGCCAATGTCTTACCCTTCAACAAAGGGTGTTCCTCTCCACGGAGGAGCTGAAATTTTAATAATTCTGATGTCTTTAGAATCTGTTCAATCTCCTCTTTGGTCAAATGGAAGAGACTATCTAATGATCTCCCTTTCAAGTGGACAGCCATTTCGAAACCTCCTCAAGACTTCTTCTTGATCATCCCTCTTAGGAACGACGCATATTTGAATTTATATTATCTTAATGTATTAATCCTGTCTATAATAAGTTGAAAAAAAAGAGCCTTGAAAATACTAAATGCTCTTTGATTACACAGATTTTAAAAAATGATTACATGGATTTCTTGATTTTTTCAGAAATGCCAAAATAAACTCTTGACTTCTCTTTCATCCTTTGATAACGTTCACCGTAAAGAAAACTTTTAAAGGGGGTGATGACGGTGTCGAATATATTGGGAATTATCATTGGGGTTGTAGTCGTCATTATCGGTCTTGTCCTTTTGGTCAATTGGTGGAGCATGTTCCTCAGAGGGTTGATGGCGGTCGTCCCTATCCTCCTGGTTTTGATCGGTGCTGGTGCCCTTGTCTACTTCATCAGTGAGATCAAATCAAAATTGGAAATGAAGAAGGAGGAAGCTCCTGCTTCTGGAGAGAAAAAACCAGAAGAAAAATAGAATGATATTGCATTGAAGTTGGAAAAGAAGGACGGATTTGAAGTAGCACTTCCAATCCGTCCTTCTTAATCTCTCTCCCTCCGCAAGTTTCAAATCCGCTTTTTATTTCTCTCCTTTTTTCTCAAAAGGCTCCATGTGAACCACGACATCGGTCACGCCGTGAAAATCCCTTTTAATTTTGTTCTCAATAGCATAAGAGAGGTGATGAGCTCGATGCATATGCATCTCCGGATCGACGAGGACATGGAGATCGATGTGGATATCATCGCCACGACCTCTGCTTCGAATCTGATGGCATTCTTCAACTCCTCGAATGGAAAGGACAATTCTCTTGATCTCTTCGATTGGAATGGCCACTCCATCGCTAAGCACCCGGGAGCTCTCCTTTAAAATATCCACAGCAGCATGTGCGATGAAACCAGAAATCACTAAAGTGGCAATCGCATCGAGAATGGGGAACCCGAATTTAATGCCAATGAGGGTAATGATCACAGAGAAGGAGGTCAGAATATCTGCACGGGTATGTAAGGCATCGGAGATGAGGATATCGCTCTTCAAGACAACTCCCATTCTTTTCTCATAGATCATTACGGCAATATTAATGGCCAAAGTAATCCCCATCACTAAGAAACTGATTATATTAACCTGAGGGATAACGGGATGGAGGAAACGAAGAATTCCTTCCCTTACCACATTGATGCAGACGATAAAAAGAAAGATGGAAATACCGATTGAGGTAAGTGTTTCAAACTTTTTATGGCCATAGGGGTGGGTTTTATCGATAGGTCGTGAAGCGATCCAAATCCCAATGAGGCCAATGATATTGGAAGATCCATCTGAAAAAGAATGAAACCCATCTGCAGTCATGCTGGCAGAACGGGTTATCCAGCCGTAGAGAAGTTTTGCCGCGGCAACCCCCCAATTCAGAAAAAGAACGCAAACCAAGATCCGTCGGATCCTCCGATATCGTTCTTCAAGGCTTAATGTTATTTTCGATTTTTCAGTTGCCATCTTATCTGAGCACAAAAATGAACGAAATGAACGAATGAAAGCGAAATGATCGAGTTCTTACCTCTTGAAAATGAATAATGATTAGTGATAATGATAGCAAATGGAGTGAATGTCAATTCGT
>Ga0214474_1000354_pt1 | contig 23457 bp, 17 predicted proteins | sample RVTome_2_FD_187335 | JGI IMG/M metagenome (GOLD analysis project Ga0214474, IMG submission 187335) | Soil microbial communities from uranium-contaminated site in the Upper Colorado River Basin, Wyoming, United States - RVT95D214 HiSeq ...
CTAGCAGCGGAGGTGGCGCCGTCAAGGTGGTGATGGATGGACACCAGAAGGTGCATTCTGTGGAGATATCTCCCGAAGTGATAGCTGCAGGAGATATTGAGTTACTGCAAGATCTGGTTATGACTGCCGTCAACGAGGCTTCTACCAAGTCGCAGGAGCTTGTCAGTAAGCGCCTCGGCAGTTTGACCGGTGGTCTCAATATACCGGGGTTACTTTAGTAAGCTGTCAGCTGTTGGCTGTCGGCTATCAGCTATCAGGGACTTGGGTTGTCTTTCTCTAATATTCCAGACAAGAATAAGATAAAGGGGCAAGTAAAATGAGGGCTGTCGCTGAACCTATAGCTAGGTTAATTGAGGAATTGAATAAGCTGCCGGGAATCGGGCCAAAAAGTGCTAAACGGTTGGCTTATCATCTCTTGCGCAGTCCTGATGAAGAAGCTAAGGCTCTAGCGGAGGCTATTCTGACGCTGAAGGAGAAGATAAAGCTCTGCTCAGTTTGTCTTAACAGCACGGATTGTGACCCTTGCCGCATTTGCCAGGATAAAGAGCGTGACCATTCTAAAATTTGTGTTGTGGAAAAACCTTCAGATATCCTTCCTCTGGAGCAGACGGGAAAATATAATGGTGTTTATCATGTGCTTCATGGAACTATCAGCCCGACAGAGGGGATAGGTCCTGAAGAGCTAAAGATAAAGGAACTTCTGATTCGTCTTAAAGATGGCTTGGTAACCGAAGTGATTGTCGCAACCAATCCCAATGTAGAGAGCGAAACTATGGCTATGTATCTGCAACGGATTATCACGCCTCTGGGCGTTCGCGTCACTCGTTTGGCCCGTGGTTTGCCTTTCGGAGCTGAACTGGAATATGCCGATGACCTCACCTTGGGGCAAGCCCTGGAAAACAGGCGAGAATTCTAACAAAGCGCCCATCGCGGCATTTCGAAGATAAAACAGAAATTCTGCAACAGGTAAGCCCTTCCCAAAAACGCTTGACGGTGCGAAGAATGTGATACAATAATAAAGGATAGGCTCTTGGAAAATCCAATCTATTACGTTGATTGTCCCACGTGCTGATTTCGGGTTAAGGAGCAAAAGTGGCAGAATGGTGGGGAAAAGAGATTGCAGGGAGCGATGAAACGGCGTGTTTAGCTGGCCACAGGCTAGTTAGTTGCGAAGCCGACCTTGGAAAGGTCGGTCTTTGTGTTTTTTGGGGATGGCGATGCTTTTGTCAAACTGAAAGTTGTGCGATGACACGTCGCTGGTCTCATGATCGAGCAGCGATCAGACAACAAAAAGTGATAGAAGGGGGAAAACAATGAAAAAGCCGTTCAGTACCCTCTTTGCCCTGGTTCTGGCGGTGAGCCTGGGGCTGGTGACGGCGCCGCCAGTTATGGCAGACGTTATTGAGGTGCCCGGTGACTACGACACCATCCAGGAAGCTATTGATGCTGCCTCGGATGGCGACACCATCATAGTGGCGGCGGGGTTGTATGAGGAGAACGTCAACATTAACAAGTCATTGACCTTAAAGGGTGCCCGGGCCGGCGTTGACGCACGGAACCGCAGTGGCGCCGAAACGATTATCGAACCAGATGAGGGAACAGGGATAAGAGTACTCACCGCTGCGGACCGTGTTGTTGTCATTGATGGCTTGACGGTCCGGAACGCCGAGCACGGAATCGCAACTCCTGAGCCTACAATGGCCGCTGATATTACCGTCAGAAACGTACGCGTCTTAAACCCCAGTGAATTCGGGATTAGCCCGACCTTCACGCTAGCAACAACGGTTGAGTATTGCTATGTGGAAGGTGCGATACAGGCCATTAATGCGGGCGCCCTTGTGCCGTTTCCTCCGACCGTGGCCACCTTCAGGAATAATGAAATCGTTAACTCCGAGTTTGGCTTCACCGGGTACCTCAAAGATTCGCTTATCGAAGGCAACCTGGTGAGGGACTTCGCTACGGGAGGCGTAGGCATCAGCGGACAGTTTCTTGACACCGAGATTAAGAATAACACAGTAACTGGCTATGCTGAGGGTGCAGGCATGAGTTTCGAGGAGCACTACGGCCGCAACCTTTCTGAGAATGTGAACGTGGAAGGCAATACTTTCACAGAGAACAACGTCGGCATCTATGTGTTTGAAACACAGGCAACACTTACCGGAATAACCGTTAATTTCAATAACATCGCAGGCAACTCCTGGTATGGTGTGCGGAACGATGGCGGCGAGGCGCTGGACGCCACCAAAAACTGGTGGGGCGATGCCAGCGGACCCAGCAAAGCAGGATCTGGTGACGGCGTTTCCGCAAGGGTGCGTTACTCACCGTGGCTGGGCGCCCAGCCCGGCACCGAGCCGATGACCTGGGGCGTGGATCCCACGGGTCTTATACAGGACGCGATTGATGTGGCAGACCCTGGCGACACCATCATAGCGGCGGAGGGGGAATATGAGGAGGACTTGAACATTGACAAGTCCTTGACCCTCCGGTCGGCAGAGGGAGCCTGGGTAACCACTATCATCGGGCCCGTGAGCATAGAACTGGATGCTGAGATAGCCTTCTTTGGTGGGGCCGCCGCTGGGTTCACCGTCGATGCTGATGGTGGTGATTTCGCCATATGGCTTTCCAGCGACGACGAAAGTGAAGTCACCATCAGCTACAATATCCTCACCGGCGCTACAGAAGGCATAACTACCCGGGGCGGCCTGCTGGACGACAGCACCGTGCTCATCAACTTCAACAGCCTCGCCGGAAACGACGACTACGGCCTCTACGTCGAAGATAGCACTGTTATCGTTGATGCCACCAACAACTGGTGGGGCCATGCCAGCGGTCCCAGTGGTGGCGTGGCCGACCCTGTTACCAGCAGAATTGCGGATGGCACTGGAGTCGCTGTTTCGGAACATGCCCGCTTTGATCCCTGGCTGACGGCTTATCAATGTACCCTTACAATCTCCAGCATTGGTGGGGGTTCCGTAATCGTCCCTGGCCAAGGGACTTTCAGCTATGACGCTGGAACGGTGGTTGACCTGATAGCGATGCCGAATAGATTCTACAGCTTCAACAGGTGGACTGGAGATGTGGACGCCATCGCCAATGTCAACGCCGCCGCAACCACCATCACCATAAACAACGACTACTCCATCACGGCCGAGTTCAAAGGTTTTTGGGAGTGCTTTATCGCTACCGCAGCTTATGGTACCGATACAGCCGAGGAAATAGACATACTGAGAGAGTTCAGGGATGAGATCCTGCTGCCTAGCAGTTCGGGCGCCAAGTTTGTGTATCTCTATTATGAAATCAGCCCTGCCATAGCCAATTTTATCTCCCAATACGAGGTTCTCAGAACAGTGGTGAGAGTGGGCTTTGTTGATCCCATTGTGAAAGTATTGAAGTGGACCCACCATTTATGGTCAGCGGGAGGCTCATGAGCGTAACCATAATCTCGGGCACTCAATGGCCGCCAAACAGGTCAAGAAAAGAGGTGCTCGACGAAAACTTTGAAAAACCCGCTCGACAGGGCAATGTATGCGATATGGTAATTCCAAAACCTGTAATGTAGGCTTAGTTAACAAATTCTTAACAAAAGCAGGATACAATAGTCTAATGTAGAGATTCTTGGAAACCCAAGGGGTTACTTATTCCATTTGTTAATTGGGAGGTGCGGAACAAAAGTGGCAGAATGGTGGGAGAGAGAGATTACGGGGAGCGATGAGGCGGCCTCTTTGGCTGGTCACCCAACCACGGGTAGCTAGTGATGAAACCGACCTTCAAAAGGTCGGTTTTGTGCTTGTGAGGAGAGTGATGCCTATGGAATTGCAAGTCCTGAGATAGAGAGGGCTACGCCCCCCGGCCAAGGGGGCGACGAGCCGACAAAAAGAGCTAAAAGGAGGTGAAGAGTGAAAAGGATATTTGGTATCTTATTTGCGCTCGCGCTGGTGGTGAACCTGGGACTGGCATTGGCAGCGCCGGTCTTAGCAGACATCAGCCCCGGCTGGACTAACATCACCCAGGTCGCCGCAGGGCAGGAGTACACGGTGGGGCTCAAGTCCGACGGCACGGCGGTCGCCAAGGGATACAACAACTTCGGGCAATGCAATGTCGGCGGCTGGTCGAACATCACGCAGATTGCCGCGGGCGCGGCGCACACGGTGGGCCTTAAGTCTGACGGAACCACGATCGCCGTGGGATACAACTACTACGGACAGTGCGATGTCGGCAGCTGGTCAGGCATCATCCAGATCGCCGCAGGCTGGGGCCACACGCTGGGACTTGAGTCCGACGGCACGGCGGTCGCAAAGGGATACAACGGCACCGTGGTGGAAATTGGAGGTCGGAACTACGCGAGCGGCGGCGGGCAGCTCGACGTTGGCAGCTGGACGAATATCACCCAGGTGGCCGCAGGCTGGGGGCACACCGTGGGACTTAAGTCCGACGGCACCGTGGTCGCCGTGGGAGGCAACCCCAGCGGGCAGTGCCACGTCAGCGGCTGGACTAACATCACCCAGGTCTCCGCGGGCGCGGGCCACACAGTGGGACTCAAGTCCGACGGCACCGTGGTCGCTGTGGGAGACAACTACTACGGACAGTGCAATGTCGGCAGCTGGTCAGGCATCATCCAAATCGCTGCAGGCTGGTGGTACACGGTGGGGCTTAAGTCCGACGGCACCGTGGTCGCCGTGGGAGACAACTACCACGGACAGTGCACTGTGGGCGACTGGACGAGCGTCACCCAGGTCGCCGCAGGCTGGCGTCACACGGTGGGGCGCAAGAACGATAGCACCGTGATCGCCGTGGGAAGCATGGTAATAGAAACAGTAACCAATGGCATCGTTGATGCCAAGGCCGGAGCTGCCACGGAGGTTGCGGTAGCGGGCACAACTACGGTGACTGTTTTTAGATACGATAGTAACCCACACCCCGGAGCACTCATCCTCTACGGGGCTCTCGCTTCCCTCGAGCTCCTCGCAGATGAGCCATGGGTCCCAGTGGGTAAATTCCGCGATGTCAGCGTTATCGATACTGTACCTGGAACCGAGATCGAGATAAGACTTTACTATACCAATGCGGAAGTGACTGCGGCCGGTCTGAACGAATCGTCGCTACGACTCTTCTGGTGGAACAGTACCGCCTGGGTACATTGCTCAGACGGCGGAGTGAATACTGCCAGTATCTACGGCTACAGCGGTTATATGTGGGCAAGAATAAGAGCCAATACCACGCCGTCTCTGTCCGACTTGCAAGGAACGGAATTCGGGGGTTATGGCCATCCGGGCACCCCTCCCGATGGAGACTGTTTCATCGCCACTGCAGTCTATGGTAGCGATACAGCCGGGGAGATAGGCATCCTCAGAGAGTTCAGGGATGAGGTTCTGCTGCCTAACAGTCTGGGCGCCAGGTTTGTATCTCTCTATTACAAAGCCAGCCCACCTATAGCCAATTTTATCTCCCAATACCAGGCCCTGAGAACGGTGGTGAGGGTGGGCTTTGTTGACCCGATTGTGAAAGTATTGACTTGGACCCACGCTTTGTGGTCAGCGAAGGGCTCATGATCGTAACGGTGCTCCCCAGCACTGAGTAAGCCCCAAAGCGAGTGAAGTGACAGACTGTGAGAGCCGAGGCTGAGCCTCGGCTCTCACTTTGTGGCGCTCCTAGTTTACCTATCTCGGTACGCTAGATTGCTATGACGGCAGTCATCATCGTTGGGCAAGCGCTGGAAAACAGGCGATAATTCTGATAGAGTGTACAGTCTGCACCTTGAAGACAAAACAGAAATTCCGCAAGAGACGAGGTTCTCCGAAGACTGATGAAGCTTCTTGTTCACCAGGTCAGCACCATCAACAAAGGAGGAACAGAACATGGCAAATCTAGACCAGGTCGACGAGGCGTTGACTCACTATATACGGCCGCAGACTTTCCCCCTGGCAATCCGGATGTGCCAATCCGAGAAAGAACTTCCTGAGAAGACCAGGATACCCCAAAAAGACGTAGGATTAACCCTTTCGTTGTGTCATGCGATCAACATGGCGCGGCGCTACGGCTGGGTCATGGCTGTTGACAAGTTTCAAAGTTGCTACGTTGCCGGCATAAGTATGGGGTTCTTACCTTTGCTGCCAGATGTCGTCGACGGGAGCTTCCAAGAGTCGCTTGGGTTATGGGGAATGAACAGAAAACAGGCAGCTGGGGCTATTCAAGACATACCCAAATTTGAATATGGTAAGTACAAGAATCTACTAATGGCTCCCCTGAACAAGGCTACCTTTGAACCACATCTTATTCTGGTTTACGGTAATCCTGCTCAAATATGGATACTTCTTACGGGCTATCTCAACGGAACAGGTAAAACAGGTCTAGACACCACTTTGGCCATAGGAGCCGGATGTACAAACTATATCACGCGGACTATCGAGAAAGACGAGTGCCAGTTTACCCTGTTAAGCCTTGGTGAACGGCTGATTCCTCACACTGAAGATTGCGAGTGCGCCTTTTCGATACCGATGAGCAAAATTGAGAAGACGATTCAGGGCTTGGAGCTAGGTCATAAGATTGGTGTTTTCAGATATCCGATCCCCACGTTTTTGAGATATAACTCACCGCATCCACCTGGGTATGACAAAATCCTGAGCCATTTGTTGGGAGAAGAGTCTTAGCAGGCCCGCGCCCAGCTTTTGTCACTGAATCTACCGGCTTTCTTACCAATCCAAAAAAACCCTGGGAATTTGCCTGCCAGCGCAGCGCGCGCTATACTATACATCACATCCATTCGCGAATGACCAAACGATTAAGACGTTAGCTATCATCAGGCAAGGAGGAAAAATGAGGACAAAAAAGCAATATATACAGGGCCTGGCAAAAATGAAACGAAACGTTTACTTCGATGGCGCGCCAATCGACCGTACGGACGAGCTACAGATGGACTGTATAAATACCATCGGCACGACATTTGACGAAGCTGCCAAGCCAGAGAACCAGGACCTGTGCACCGCTATCTCTCATCTCACCGGCGAACGCATCAGCCGCTTCACCCACATCCACCAGAACACCGACGACCTGCACAAGAAGCAGGACATGACCCGCATGCTCTGCCAGAAAGTGGCCGGCTGCATCCAGCGGTGCATGGGCATTGACGGCACCAATGCCGTCTACAACGTTTCTTACGAAGCGGACAAGGTGAACAAAGGCGCCACACACTACCACGAGAACTTCAAGAAGTGGCTTACTCGCTTCCAAACCGAAGACCTGGTGGGCTGCTGCGCCCAAACGGACGTCAAGGGCGACAGGATGCTCAGGCCTGCTGAGCAGCCAAACCCGGATGCCTACGTGCGCATCAAAGAAAGGCTGAGCGACGGCATCGTGGTCAGCGGCTGCAAGTTGCACATCTCGGAGGCATCAGTTGCCGACGAGATACTGGTAGTGCCGACCCGAGCGTTGCGTCCAGAGGACAAAGACTATGCTGTCGCCTTTGCCATCCCCGGCGACTGGGAAGGACTGAAACAGGTTGTTACCATCCATAACCTCAGGGCCAGGGAACACTTCAAGCGTGGCTTCTTGCCCGGAGCTACAGATTCCTATATGATATTTGACAACTGCTTCGTGCCCTGGGAAAGAGTCTTCCTGGCTGGTGAATGGCAGCATGGCGGCGTGCTGGCTCTCCTCTTCGCTCTGTTCCACCGCCATTCCTATTCGGGCTGCAAACCAGCTCTTGGCGACGTACTTCTGGGCACTGCGGCACTGGCTGCCGAGGTCAACAACATCCACAAGACACCCGGCGTCCGGAAGAAGCTGGCTGACATCATCATGGTCACTGAGTTAGGTTATGCGGCGGGATACACGGCCTCTGACCTGGGCAAGCCAGAGGTCTACATACCCGGGATAGGATTCGTGCCCTATGGCCCTGGCTCCTATATACCCAATTCGATCTACTGCAACGTCGGCCGCTGCCTGACGGGTGAGGCGGTCTATCATGAGGCAGAGATGCTCTGTGACATCGCCGGCGGCGTGGCAGCAACTTTCCCTCACGAGAAGGATTTCCTGAACCCAGAGACCCGTGACTTTCTGTTGAAATACACAAAGCGTAATCCGGATATGCCGGTGGAAGACCAGGCACAGCTGTGGCGTTATCTGGGTGATGTGCTCTGCTCGGCGAGCGGAGGCATACATAATATCGGCAGTTACCACGGTGGTGGCTCACCTATCATGGAACAAATTGCCATCACTACGCAGTATGACGTCGAGTCCAGGAAGAAGCTGGTCAGGCACATCGCCGGCATGAGCGGTGGCGACCGTGACGCCCTGAGCAAAAAGATGACCTCCCCGGGCAAAGTACCGGCCAAGGCAGCCAAGCGGTAACGCATAAGCCTTTCCTAGAAATTTGAGTGTCCGGCTCCTCAGCCTGTTGTAGCCGCTTCTCAAAACGGCTGGCGCAACAAGTCTTGTTACATCGAGTTTTACTGTGTCGCTCTCAGCTAACTTGTAAATTATGTCAACCAGCCTGGAACTGCGACTTCCCGTCCTTCTGGGTCCATCTGTGGTTTCGCAAGGCAAAAACCATCCCTGCTAGGTCGACGTCCATAGTCCAGCCTCGCGGCTAACTGAGATAGGATAACATCAGGGTCAAGTCACCGAAGAAGAGAACTTCTCACAGCCATGAAAGGGGCGGCATACGGAGGGGGCCGAGGCTCGCAAGCCCCGGCCCCCTGCCACCCCTCACTGCCAATTCGAACGAGCTACGCCCGCCAGAACATCAAATCCTCTGGCTACAGTTCTAGTCTCTAGAATTCCCTCCTCCATGTTTCGACCGCTTCGATGTCATCAGTACGAAATAGCATGGACTTGTATTGCCAGGCTGCGTACAGCGGCAATTGGTCGAACGCATAAGGGCTGGGAATCCCTGGAAAACGCACAAATCCACTCTGTCCGGGCGGAATCACACTTACTGCGTGTGGTGCTGGTCCTTTCGCCTTCGCCTTTGATGGTAGTTTTGCGAGTGATGGTGGCGTTGCGGGCATCTCAGCGATATGATTGTAACTGCCGCGGTTCATATAAGGATGATAGTAGCCCCCTGGCAGAGCTCCCTGTGCGTCATATCTCTGCATACGGACAAGGGTAAGCCAGGTAGACATGTCATCTGATCCATATTGGGTCTCCAGGGTTGCGATCGCAGCTTTCAGTGCATCGACAATTAGTGTGTCCCTGTCCCTGCCACCAAGATAGTCAAAAGTTGTTTCCCCCTTGAAGATACGGAGTAGGAGGCTGGGATTACCCTTTACCCGCCCGACTATATCCGGTGGAAAGATACCGGCAAACATTTCGGGAACGATTGTGTCATACCAGGCGCCAAAGATGGTCAGACCAGCATGGTCGTACGTGGGATCGGGGTCGCCCGGCCATTTGGGTGACACAAGGTCAACATAGCTGACAGGAAGAGGCTCTGCGGTAGCCCAGGCTACGAGATATCCCAGCGCTTCTGCGACCTCTGGGTCAGGGGTCGTCCCCAAGTACTCTGTGACCACGGTAATCAAATCCGCAACGAAGTTCATTCCGGCGGTGTGGTGGTATCCCGCAATCTGGTTAATCGTGTTCATGTCGTCGAATGTCACGTCTCCCCTTTGAGCATAGTAATCGGTCAGAGCATTCATCAGAATCTGGACACGGTGACCCTCGCCCCAACCGAAGTCACTTTCGGCGTAAGGCCAGTCGGCTATTGGTTTGTTGTTCCAGTTGGCAAGCCAGCCCTGCTCGGGGTTGATGCACCGAGGCATCTCTTCAGGGTCTGTAACACGAACCCACTCCTGTGTTCCATCACCCATCAGGGGCAACCTGCGATCCGCACCTGCCGGCTTTACCGGGAAGCGCCCGGCATGCCAGTAGCCTATGTTTCCTTCCCTGTCAGCCCAGTAGAAGTTGTGGGAAGGCCATACCAGTTCCACCGCCGCCTCGAATTCTTCAATATTTGTTGCCTCCTGGAAGACTTCCCAACCTTGCTCGGCGGCAATTTCATTTCTATAGAAGGGGGTATGCAAGGTGATGGCTGTTCCCGCAGCCATATTCATGCCGACAATAGGACCATAGTGCGAGCGATAAAAGGTACCGGTCACGGGCGGAGACCCACGAACCTGGAATGTCTCTGTTCTGACTTCCACGTCAAGCCAGCCGTCGTCGTACCAATACTGTGTTGGGTTTAGAGGATTCAGTGCCAGGATGCGGATGTCCATGACATCAGAAGAACCGGTGGTTGACGTCCAGGCGCCATGTTCGCTGACACCAATCAAGATGAATGGGCCAGCCCCGGCGAATGCCATACCCTGGGCACTTATTCCCGCGCCATGGAGGCCGATCTCGTAAACAATTTGCGGAACCGTATAACCCATCTGCGGCCCTCCCAGTTCAAGCGTGTTCCCGGTTGCCGACAATTCCGGACTGATAAGCACGGCGTTGCTTCCGAATTTTGTCGGTACACCCAGCGACTCAAGCAGTTCATCCTGAGCCGCCCGAGAGTCCTCATACTCCTGAAAAAGTCCGTCGAGTCCATCAGGGAAGTCGAACGAAGGCACACTCAAGGAAGCCCCTGCACAACCTGTGTCGGGGATGGTCACGGGCGCTCCGGGGTCATTCAGTGGGAAGAGCTCGTTCCAGATGAGCCCTCCATTCGCTGGACCATGCATTGCTTGAAGCGTAAGCAGAGCTTCGTAGAAAGCGCCCTCGTTGCCGCCTGTTCCTCCAAATCTCCAGGCCATCAGCACTGTGACAGCTACCACATCTGCGACGCTGAAGGGCTCGAGTTTATCAACTAGCCCCATCGCGATATACTCAACAGGTATAAGGGATAGGTCGCCCTGGGCAGCCGCAGTTAAGGCCTCAGAAATGTAAAGATTTATGCCGTCTATGTGAGCCTCAATCATAGGCTTGAGGTGTTCGTAGCCCTCTCCAGGGTCCCACTCGTCATAAATCTGCAGTAACTCGTCCTGGTTATACCACAACGCTCTCATTTCCATATCCTGCGCGAGTACGCTGGGGCCCAGCAATTCAGCAAGACGTCCGGAAGCCGTTCTCCTGAAGACATCGGCCTGCCAGAGCCTATCTTGAGCCATGGCATAGCCAGCTCCAAAACCCAAACCCTCTTTCGTATCCGAGAAAACATGGGGAACCCCATGATCATCCCTGATGATCCGGACGTACTTCCAAGGCTGGCTCTCAGTCGTATCGGCGGACACGCCAGGTAATGGAAAAGTGCTCATTACGAGTCCAGCAACGAGTAGAACTGCTAGTATTGACATCTTGGCTTTACGCATTCTCTCTCACTCTCCTTTCTCTCTGTAATAGTCCGATTTGACACGTGGCTTAGTTTTTTCAAAATATCAGCCCATAGTACATCACCTCCTGCCTGTTAAGCCTTTGTCACCAGTCATCACCGTGACCAGCACCGGCACGAACGTACTCCCAGAGATTTGTCCTCGGTCTCCCATCCATCACCTGTTCACTGTTCTACATTTATCCTCCTCCCCCAGAGCTTCAACTTGAGCTCAGTCGCAAATTCCACCAGGTTACTACCCTTCTTCAAGCAAAAAGAGATTGCCAGGACTATGGGCGGCATGGCCTTGGATTTCGAAGCAAAGGAGAGATTCTGCCGGGGCAAGGCAAGAAGGAATGACACTACACCCTGTGTAGGCTCAATCAGCTGGCGAGGATCAAGATACCCTCTGACACACACGCTTCACCACCGCCTTTGTACTAATTCATAGTACCCCCTTCGACAGACATTTGTCAATTGGCCTAAATCATGTGTGCAGACAGAAAGAGGTGGTATGCTCAGCACTAAGAAGAGCAAAATGAGAAAGCCCGCTATTGGTTATCCTCTGAGAATTGCTTACAGCATCAGAGTATCCCCGCCGAGCCGACATCTATAGTCCAGCCCTGCGGCAAAGTGAGATAGGATAACATTTGAGTTGGGTGAGGACCACGGGGCAAAAGTTGCCAGTGACATGCGCTTCTGGCTCTGCTCTCCTGAAATCCTGTACCCTACGCCATGATCTGAACCCTCGACTTCCGCCTTTTAGCTGTGAAGCGTCTCGTCTGCTCAAGTCCGATCCAGCCGGTGGGACACTCTGTCCTCCGTTATCCCCAGTATGGCGGCAATCTCCTTCTTGTCCAGCCCCTGTTTCTTTAACCTGAGCGTATCCTCTGTCTGCCTAGCCTTCTCCTTCTTTCTACTGGCCATCTCCTTTATATCAAAAATGTCTGCTATCTCTTTCGTTTCTATAAGCTTCTTCTCTTCCATGCCAGCAAAGACCTTTTCGCCCTCTTCAGTCCTGATTATTACTGTGGACCACCCGTCCGGCGAGCCCACACTGCCGACGGCGATATCGGCCAGCTCAGCGGCAAAATCCTGGCAGACCAAGCAATGCCTGGGGACACAACTCTTGACCTCGGTTATAGGCAAAGACAGCTTCTTCCCGCCGGCATATATGTTGAACTCATCTGAGACGTCCAGTTTATCTACATGCTTGATGTCCAATCCCTTTGCCCTGACTTTCTCCGCCAAGCAGGTGTATTCGTAGTTCTCGCGGCAAAACAGTCCCACCATCAGTTTCACCGACGATGCCAGAGGTAAGCCTTTGTACTTCAGGTATCTTACCGATTGTATGTGGCAGGGAGAACCCACCACGCAGATTTTGCTTAGCCCGTGGTCAACAACAGCCGCCCGCAACTCTCTTAGCACTGGCACCACACCGTATTTGGCGCCAGCTGACAGTATAATCCCGTCCCTGGTCCTGGCGATACAAGATACCGGTGCCCAGTTGTCTTTGCCGACTACCAGCGCCCCATCTATGATGCCGCTGTCCAACGCATACAGAAGCAGCGTGGTCACGATGCCACCATCCTGGCACGCTCTCATAGTCTCTGTGTCCTCTGTTTTTGCCACCACCACGCGCCTGTACAATCCTATGCTTTCCTTTTTCCCCCGGCCGATGGTGCTGCCCTCTATATCCTTTATCAGGTTGTGCCTGAGCATATAGCAGGCGTCATGACAGGTATGGCAACCTACGCAATCCATGGTACGCTTGGGCCGCTTCGGCTTGTTTTCAATAAACTTGATATGAGAATCCGGGCAGGCTGTGACACATGCCCCACAAACCGTGCATTCTCCTGTGTCTATTACCTTAGCCTCTAGGTCTTCATAGCTCGGCATATGTTCATACTCTTGCTTGTGGAATGGCAAACCAGGCTATTTTATCAGACCAGTCTGGGGATTTCAGATTCATCCAGGCTTAGATGTGCACCGCGCGGCCTTAGTAAGCTGTATCTACAAAGTACACACGAATTTCGAGGGTCTATGATGAAGCGAGGTTACACAGGTGAACCGCGCATGCCAGGCACCAAAAGGCTATCGGCTCTACTTCAATTCCCCGCTGGCTTTCATCTTAGCTATCTCTTCTTCCCTCAATTGCCTCTTGAATAGCTTCAGGGTAACAGTAACAGGTAGCTCTGTCCTGAACTCAATGAATTTGGGCACAGCGTGAGCTGGCAACTTTTCCCGGCAATGGGCGATTATCTCTTCGGCTGTCACTTTGCCTCGGAACTCCTCTTTCAACCTGATGAAGGCTTTTATCCTTTCGCTGCCCGGACGCTCCGGGTCGGGAATTCCAATCGCTATTGCATCGCCAACCGCGGGGTGCTCATATAGAATATCATCAACCAACCTGGTATAGACCTTGAGCCCAGAGATATTGGCCATATCCTTAATGCGGTCTGTGATGTAGAAATAGCCATCCTCCTCCATCTTGACCACGTCACCCGTAGGCAGCCAGCCGTCAAGAAGCCCTTTGCCAACCTCAGGCCAATAACCAATCATTATTTGGGGTCCGCGAACCCATAGCTCACCCTCTTGGCCCGGGGCGGCCTCCTGACCAGTGTCCAGGTTTATGATTTTCACGTCTGTATCCGGTACTGGTATTCCTATCGAGCCAAACTTCTCGAAAGGCATGAAACCTGTGATTTTGGAGAAGGATGAGAGGTTCATATGCGTGCCACCACCGGTCTCGGTGAGACCATAGGCTTCAGTTATGGGCACCCCGGTCTCCTGCCTGAATTTCTGAGCGATTTCGGGGGCCAGAGCTGCCGTTGTGGACACAAACATCGTGTTAATCCTGCCCAGCCCGGCGGCCACAAGCCGCGAGTATTGAGTGGGCACACAGGCGCAGAAAAAGGGGCGATACTTCGTCAGCATCTGCACCAAGGTATCAATGTCTCTGGGGTCAGGAAGTAAGTATCCTTTGAGCCCCCAGTAAACGCCGAACTGCATTATCAAGTGCCCGTAGGCATGAAAAAGCGGAATGGGAATCATGGCCGAAACCTTTCCCCTGATTCCAACCTTCAAGGGCTCGTACGCCCAAGCCATCTGCATGACTGCCACAACGCGATTATAATGCGTTAGCATCACCCCCTTGGGTATCCCAGTGGCACCGCCCGTGAATGGCAACACAGCCAGGTCTTTCATCGGATCGATATCAACATCGGGAGGCTTTGGCTCGTGGCTTGCTATCAAATCACGAAACTGGTAGGCACCCGGCAATCGTTCCAATGCTGGCTCTTCAGATGAATAGTCCATCATGGACGTGACTATTATGTTCTTTATTCTAGTCTTGTCCTTTATTGAATTCACCGTCTCCAGGGACATCTCAGTGCAGATAACTGTCTCAGCGCCCGATTCACCGATCTCATATGTCAAGTCAGCAGCCTTGTGCATAACACTGCAAGGGACGTGTGCTGCCCCGGTTTTCATAATGCCGAAGTCGCTTATCATAAACTGCGGGCAATTTGGCAGAACGGTGGCTACTTTGTCGCCCTTCTTAACGCCTAAGTCAGCCAGCGCAGCGGCCAACCTGTCGCTAAGAAGCTTCATATCGTTATAAAGGATTTCTTTCCCCAGATAGAAGCAGGCAGCTTTGTCAGGAAATTCAGCCGCCGTGGCATCGAGAATGCTGTGGACAGTCATTTTAGGATAGGGCTCCTTTGTGTGAGGAAGTTTGTACGGCCCCATCTTGTATTGCTTCAGCCAGGGTTTTTCAGCCATAGCGACCATGATTCCACCACCTATATCTTATCGATTACGTAATCCAGATTCAGATCTCTGAGCTTTTCCGGCGTCGGTTTTCCGGTTCTTCTTTCCCAGCCACGGAACTCATAATAGGCATCCAGCGACTGGTCAAGTTTCTTAACCGTATGTCCTTGGGCGGCACCTTCAGGCAGCGGTTCCTCAAGCAATCGCTTGGGTAGAGCATCATCGGCCCTGGTCAGGCCATCTCTGACGCTGAAAGCTCTGGCCAGGTTATAGACCCTCTCCCCGGCTTTTCTGAAATCGCTGACACTGAACTGCCAGCCGACACAGTTGGCTATCATATCGGCCCATTCTCCGGTAGCCAGTGCCATGCCCATGAACTTGCACGTGCCCACGCAATCGAATACGGTGAGGGCATCCTCCAAGTCTTTGACTACCTTAGCTTCGGCAGGATTTTCTACTATCCAGTCTTCGATTTTGCTATCCTCAACGCACAGGAAAGGAATATCTACGAAGGCCGGCCCTTCAACATAAGCTGTGATATGGTCGCCGCCGCGATTAGCCGTGGCAAACGCCAGACCGCATATCTTGGCTGCCCTGGGGTCATAAGCCGGCAACTCCAGGCCTTTGACGTTCATGGCAAACCTTTCGGCGCCCTTGTCCAGCTTCGCCGCTACTCTCTTGGTTCCTTCAGCCAGCAGGTCACCAATGCCCTCCCTCTTGGCTATCTTATGTATGAGCTGAATGACGACATCCGCGTCACCAAATTTCAGCTCCAGCCCATCCGTGTTAGCCTTGGTCAATATCCCCTTTTCGTAGCACTCTATGGCAAAGGCTATGGTGCTCCCGGTCGAGACTACATCCAGCCCATAGTCATCACACAGGTTGTGTGCCAGCGTCACTGCCTCAAGGTTGTCCAGCGCGCACATGGCACCGAAGGCACCGATTGACTCAAACTCCGGTCCCTCTCCCTTACAGGCATAAGGACCGCTCTTCACCACGCTTACCCGGCCACAGCTAATGGGACAAGCGTAGCAATGCTTCCTGTCCACCAGGAGCGTGCTTTCCAGCGTGACTCCACTTATCTTGTCTATATCCGGAACAACGCCAGTCTGCCAATTCCTGGTAGGAAACCCTCCCCTGACGTTTACCAAATCGGTAACCATGGCCGTCCCGTATGTCTCAAGGGTAATCTTCAGCAGGCTTTCATTGACCAGGTCATAATTCCTCTTCGAGATTTGACTGAAAGCATCTTTGTTGGCTATTTTAATCTCCTGCGTCCCTCCGGCAGCCACTGCCTTGAGACGTTTCGATCCCATTACTGTCCCAACACCACATCTCCCGGCAGGCCGGTGAACGTCGTTGAAAATGCCAGCATATTTGACCAGGTTCTCACCAGCTATGCCAATGCAGGCAACATTGAAATCCTCGCCCAGTTCTTCTCTAATTAGCCTGTATGTTTCACCAACACCTTTGCCCCAGAGGTGCTTGGCATCTCTGAGCTCGGCTTTGCCGTCATCTATTACCAGATACACCGGCCTGGGTGATATGCCCTCGAAGATAATCCCGTCGAAACCTGAGTTCTTAAGGTAGACTCCCCAGCTACCTCCCGAGTTCCCCTCTCCCCAGAAACCGGTCAAAGGCGACTTGGTAACCACGCAATATCTTCCGGCGCTTGGCGATTCTGTGCCGGTCAGCGGCCCGGTCATGAAAATAAGCTTGTTGTCAGGTCCAAGTGGGTCAGTGCCTTTGGGCACTTCGTCGAAAAGGTACTTTGTTGCCAGCCCGCTTCCTCCCAGGAACATCTTGCAGTCGTTCTCTCTAAGAGCCTCTTTTGACACCTTGCCTTTTGTCAAATCAACCCTGAGTATCTGTCCCATGTAACCGAACATATTTGCGCCTCCTTTCATTTGCTCGCATGTGCCCTGAAATGGGCTTCACCGCTTCTCGAATTTTGCCTTGACAGCATCCATTCGCCGCACAGAGTGGATTGTATCAAACGGCGTCTGCGTTAGCTGGAGGACTCGTCTCAACACCTTCTCATCCGGCGCTTGCCACTCACAGAAGTGCATGTTGCCAGCGAAATCGCAGTAACTACACCTCCAGGAGACGCCTTCCGGCAGGTAGTTGGGGGCGGCCTTGGCGCGAGCAATCAGCTCCTCTTCAGTGAACGGTGCTTTGTGAACAACTATGAAACGTGACATTCTCTTTACCTCCTTATGATTCCCCGAGACCTCTTGAGGTTAGCACAGTTGCTCCAGTAAAGCTAAAAATCTATACTCTTTCCCTCGTATGTGTAGTTGAAAAACTTCTCGGTCTCTGCAACATTGGGTATTCTAGCAGAAACAATCAGCGAGCCATCGGCCATGACATTGTCTATTAGCTTCCCCATCACCTTCCCAAAGCTATCCGATGGAATACCCGTTTCTCTGATGCTCAGCGGTTCATTGACTTTATGGGCCAGTCCTCGTATAGCTTGGGCTAGAATTGTTGCTGCCCTCTTTCCTTCAGGTACTTCGAGTTTGATGGCGTAAGCTATCTCTGCCCAGAGTTCTTCGCGAGCCTCACCGATAAACTCGATGGTGTAGGGCAGAAACAGCCCCACCGCTCTGCCATGGGGAACATGGAATAGGGCGCCCAGGGAATGACCGGCAGCATGGGCCATAGATGACAGTGCGTTGATGAAGCCGATACCTGCAATACAGCCCGCATTATGCATTTTATCCCGCGCTTCCATATCGTTACCATCTTTCACCACTCTCGGAAGATACTGGAAAACAAGCTGTATAGCTTTGATACAGAGACCGTCGGTGAAGTCGTTCTTCCAGGTGCAGGTGAATCCTTCGATTGCATGACTTAGTGCGTCCATGCCTGTGTCTGCCGTTATTTGAGGGGGCATTGCCCGTGCCAGTTCCGGGTCTACAATAGCGATGTCAGGGACAATCTCACGGTTTATGAGGCTCAGCTTTCTCTGGTCGGCTGTATCGGTGAGCACTATCGCAAAAGTTGCCTCGGCACCTGTGCCCGAAGTTGTAGCAACGCAAATAAGCTTGCACTTGGCACCCAGACCCAAATCTGAAATGAACGGATTTATCTCCTCTGGCCTTATATCTGGTCTTTCATATTGCACCCTCATCGCCTTAGCTGCGTCCATAACCGAGCCCCCACCCACAGCAACGACCAAATCCGGTCCATACTGGTTCATCAGAACCACACCCTTCTGTACCGTCTGCAGCGACGGGTCGGGCTCAACCTCATCAAAGACAGCGGCTTGTATCCCTGCTTGAGAAAGTTGTTCTTTGACCTTGTCGATAAAGCCCAGCTTCACAATGTTCTTATCGGTAACGATGAACGCTGATTTCCCCTTCAATTCAGCCAGGTGGCTGAGTGCATCTTGTCCAAAAACTACCTTGGGAACCACGAAGTACCACATAGCTATCTCCTCGCCACAAACTCGTCACATTTGCTGTGACAACATTGCGTCAACAGACAACAGTTGTTGTCAGCCCGCTTGTGGCTTCATACTATACTGATGTCTAATCAGGGAATACGGTCTCAAATGCAGTCATGCCGTTGACCAGTTCCACGGCTGCCCTGGGCATCTTCATGATTTGGGCCATATCACCCTTTACTTTGATCTTGCCGGTCATCATAGACCGGACCGGGTCAACCTTCTTGTCCAGTATTTGCTTCATGTTGGTGAACGGGCCAAATATGCGGTATTTCGGAGACTTCTCATTTTCATCCGTAATCACGCGCGCTTCGCGGCATTCGCCATGCCACAGATCAAGATACAAGATGTGCCGGTGTTTGTACGCTGCATCGGGCTCCACGATAATGTATAGGTCTCCCTCCCATTTCTTGGCTGCCTCTTTGTATGCCTGGCTGGTCTCCAGTGTCTTCTTCAGCGCATCCACCCAGTCTTGCGATCCAAACAAAATAGCCATTCTGACCTCCTCCTGATGAATTTCGTGTGCCAATTATATCATTCTTGCCTGCTCAGGACGTGTTACGTAGACACTGCCATCCGTGAAGATCATTGACTCACATCCAGCACTCAGTGACGACACAGACTACTCTATTTCAGAACCATTATCTTTGAGATCTTGAGCAGCAGCAGGGGACTGCCTCTCGACTTCAGTTTGCCAGTGAGCATAGCCATTATCGGGTTCAGTTGGCCAGAGCTGATATGTGCCAGATTCTCGAACCCGGCTTCCATGTACGCCGTCGGGTTGGCTATGGCATCATTGTGCAGCTCGAGTTTGCCTTGACCGAGATGTAGCGTAACAGCTACACCTGACGTCGATTCTTTGATGACCACGCTTGCTTTCACCCTCTCAACGCTCTTATACTTCTTAGGGTCCTTGAGGTTTGTGTCCATAATTTCCTTGAGCATTGCGCCCAGACCATTCAGTTCTTCCCCTGTTTTCACCTTGACTTCAGCCATCTTCAATATACCTCCCTTCAAGGATGTCTCCCGCAAAATTTCTCACCGATTTATCCCTTCACAGGGTATTATATTATAATTGTCATGACAGTTGTGAAGGCATTTCTGTGGAAACCAACAGAGCCGACAAAGACATCCGCCGATACATTGCCAAATCAGCGGAATCATATGTTGCTCCGGATGGCAAGACCTATCTTGTCATCAGCCTGAAGACGGCAGCTTCAATTTCCAAGTCCCGAGGAGTACCTGTCAAGGAGGTGGAAACAACAGCGCTCCAGCAGGGGATTATTCCCTGTCGGTATCTCCGCAATATAGGCACAATTGGGGTGGAGGGGCAGATCAAGCTGCTGCAGTCAACTGTTGGTGTGGTAGGGGCGGGGGGATTAGGTAGCACCGTTATCGAGTTATTAGCCAGACAAGGAATTGGGCATCTGATTATTATTGATGACGACCGCTTCACAGAGCAGAACTTAAACAGGCAGATTATGTCCACAGAAGGAAATCTGGGGGAATACAAGGTTATGGTGGCCGCAAAAAGAGTCACGGAGATAAATTCAGCAACCAGTGTCACCACATCTCGAGAAAGGCTGACCGGAGACAATGCTCAGAGTCTCCTTAGTGGCGCCCATGTGGCGGTTGATGGGCTTGATAACCTGTCATCACGCCTCGTGGTCGAGCAGGCTTGTCGTCAACTGGCCATACCCTATGTTTATGCCTCAATCGCCGGCTTCAGTGGACAACTCATGACCATCTTTCCTGAAGACGTGGGGCTGTCTTCGCTTTATGGGTCATCCTCCCGTACCCTGCCCGAACAGGGTATGGAGACTAAAATCGGTAACCCTCCAGCCACGGTAGCCATGATTGCCGCATTGCAGGTCCAGGAGGTAGTAAAAATCATCACCGGAGTCGGTACACCTGTACGTAACCAGATCATCCTGGTGGATGCTAGGGAATGTGCTATTGACAGAATTCAACTAGGAAGTTAAGGACATGGCGTTGATTACAGTGCGCTTCTATAGTCTGTGGCGTTCTTATCTCGGCACAGATAGCACCACGTTGCAAGCTGACGACATACAAGACGCACTAGCTCAGCTCGAAGAGAAGTTTGGTCGGCGGCTCCGTGAGAGCCTCGAGACTGCTGGGGTGCATTTAGATGGGAGGATCGAGGACTATTCACTCATTCTGTTGAACGGTATCACCTTGCGGAATCTTGAGAGCAACAACCTGAAGGAAGGAGATGTGCTCCACATCTTCCCACCTGCCATCGGCGGATAGCGGTTTTGGAAAGGCGGGGATAGACTCCACCGCTAAATTCACTCAGCAATAAAGTAGACCTCGTGGTCTGCCAATAGTTTCAGGAAATCAAACCATCCCCACGGGGTCGACATCTATAGTCCAGCCCCGCGGCAGAGTAAGCCGGGATAATATCCGGGCTGAGTCAGGGCCGCGAAGGAAAAGCTGCCAGCGATACTTGCCCCTGGCTCTGAAGGCAAAAGTCGGCACAGGACCAATTATGTTGAAATCAATGAGATCCTCTCTCGCCTTCTCATCAAGAATTAAACGATGCACCCTCTCTGCCTCACGACGACAGAACTCTTCATTGGCGTGGCTATAAACAAGGCGAACTAACTGGCTAAAAGGGGGATAGTTGTATCGGCGACGATAATCCATTTCCTTATAATAAAACCCAAGATAATCATGTTTGGCAGCAGCTTGAATAATGTAGTTATCGGGGGAGTAAGTCTGGATGATGACCTTTCCTGCTTTGACCCCACGCCCCGCCCTGCCAGCTACCTGACACAGGAGCTGAAAAGTGCGCTCGCCACTTCGGAAATCAGGAAAATTGAGGCCGGTATCAGCACTGATCACCCCGGCCAGGGTCACTTGAGGCAGGTCTAAGCCTTTGGCTATCATCTGGGTACCAATAAGTACATCTGCCTTGTGGTCACGAAATTTCTTTAACAATTCCTCATGAGCATATCTCCTGGTAATCACGTCTCTATCCCAGCGAAGCACCCTTGCTTCCGGGAAGAAATGCCTTATCTCCTCTTCCACCCTCTGTGTGCCAATGCCCAGAAATCTGAGACTGCGCCGAGAACACCGGGGACAGTCTTGGGATACCGGAATATGATAGCGGCAGCGATGGCAAATTAGTTTCTTCTCTGCTGAATGGTAGGTGAGGGCTATGGAGCAGCGAGGGCAGCGCAAGACAAAGCCACAGTTGCGGCATCGAACAAAAGTAGCTGTGCCTCGGCGGTTAAGGAAAAGAATTATCTGCTCGCCCTGCGCCAGAGTCTCTTTCATGGCAGCTGATAAGGAACGGCTAAACAAGCTCGTATTTCCAGCTTTAAGTTCTTCCCTTAAATCCGCAATGCTTACTTCGGGGAGAGGAGAATAACCGCGAGGAGTAATTCTTTCCTTCAGTTCTACAAGATAATACTCGCCTTGCTGTGCCTTGTGGAAACTGCCAATATCGGGGGTAGCACTGCCCAGGATGACAACAGCATCACTGAGCTGAGCCAATTCGATGGCCACGTCTCGGGCATGATAACGGGGCGATTTATCTTCTTGCTTGTATGTCCACTCATGCTCTTCATCAATAATGATAAGACCAAGGTTGGGCAGGGGCGCAAATAGCGCGCTCCTCGGCCCAATGACGACATCGCAGTTTCCTTCCATTATCCATTGCCATTCGTCGAACTGCTCTCCCGGAGAAAGGCCGCTATGCAATACTGCCACACGCCCGGGAAAGCGACCGGCAAATCTCTCTACTGTTTGTCGGGTCAAGGCAATTTCCGGGATAAGGCAAATGCCTTTCTTACCTGTGGAAATAACCTGGGCCAAGGCTCGCAGGTAGATTTCAGTTTTGCCGCTCCCGGTAACGCCGAAAAGGAGGAAGATCGGCGGCTTGTCAGATTGCCTCGCCTTCCTCACAATGACATCTTGGATCAATTCGCAGGCAGCCTGTTGAGCTGAGGTGGGAACCGGAGGTGGAGAAGTTGTGAGGCTGAGGTAAGATAAGGGGTCACGTCTTACTCTGAGCCTTTCCACCGAGACCAGATGGCGGCTCTCCAAAGCTTTGGTAGTGGCAGGAGAGCAATTGAGACGCTCCTTCAATTCGCTAATTGAAATCGGTCGAGTCTGCCCGGCCAGGAATTCCAGGAGTTCCGCCTGTTTATGAGCTCTGGACTTATTCAGACGGGCCTTCGCTGCTTCAATCTCTTCTCTGCCAGCTGTTAGTCTTACATGAGGAACTGTTTTAGGCTTTACCCTTGCTTCTTCCAATTCCAGAGTTTGTGTTATTAGCCGACGGCCTACTAGCTGATTTGTGATTTGCCTGGCTTTTGCTTTGCCAATTGCTTTCTCCAGCTCGGGCAGACTTGTCTTCTTTTTCCCTTCAATAATATTAAGAATCTGACTTTGCTCCGGCGTTAAGGGCAAGTCTGCCTGGGAATCCGTTCGCTGGAAGCAAGTAATAGCCCGCCTCTCGAATCCGGGAGGCAGCATTAGAGTCAGGGCATCGAAAGGAGGGCCAAAATAGTGTTCGCTTATCCACTGGGCAAGGCTTACCTGTATCGGGGCAAGCAAAGGACCATCAGTGACAATGCCAGCTATTTCCCTAGTCTCTTCAACCGCTGGTTCGTCTGATAATCGGAGCACAATCCCCTGAATGACACGGGAGCCAAAAGGCACCCATACCGCTTGCCCAACGCTAATATTGAACGCCGGCGGTATGGTATAGCAGAAAGTTGACCGGCTCCCCGGTGAATTGACCGCCACCTCGGCGTAGTTCATTCAGAGGGCTGTTCTTCTTTGGAAGGTTCTTCCTCTTGAGGCATGGCTTGCTCCAGCGCTCGCTCTCGCCTTTCCTTAAGTCGGGCCTGTTTAACGCTGAGCCTGCGCATATAATAGAGTTTGGCTCGGCGCACATGTCCATGCCTGAGCACCGCCACAC
>Ga0214474_1000357_pt1 | contig 23378 bp, 37 predicted proteins | sample RVTome_2_FD_187335 | JGI IMG/M metagenome (GOLD analysis project Ga0214474, IMG submission 187335) | Soil microbial communities from uranium-contaminated site in the Upper Colorado River Basin, Wyoming, United States - RVT95D214 HiSeq ...
AGAAAAAGAATTTAAAACAATTCCTTTGCGGCCCTTACCCCTTTTATAGAGTCGATCATTATATCCGTATCTATTAAGATTCTGATTTTTGCCATTTAATAAGGTCTTCAATAAATTCCTTTCCGGACTTGAATTTCTTTCCTTCTTGCTCTCTAAGCTTTCTCACGTATTCGGCGCTGTTGATCACTCGAGCAAAGCTAAACTTTTCTCTTTTAGCTTTCAGAAACTGAGCGAAATCAACCAATTCTTTTAACTTCTCTTCAGGCAACTCTTTAGATACATTTATTATCTCTTTCCTATAGTCTATGGCCAAGCCCATATTAGCCTCCTTTGCACTTCACTTTTTCGATTTATTTTAACATGTCGAAATTATGGAGTCATCTAGAAATGGTTGATCTGGTTTATCTGGTCCCAGTGAAATAGGTTTCACATTTCACCCCGTACGCTTTCGCTACGGGACAGGCGGGATAAATTTGTCAGGTAATTCATCACTCAACACTTATTTGCCATTCGCTATGAGCCATAAGCTATTAGCCATCCGCTATCCGCCATTTGCCAGTTCAGCAAGTCTTCTATGATATGCTAGCCGCCAGGGCATCTTCTATAAAATTAACCCTTTTTACGCCACCCATAACTTTATTGAAATCCTAATTCCTTCCTCACGTTGACAGGACAAATAAATTCTTGTATGATAATAGTGAAAGTAATACGGTAATACTTAAAGGAGCATCGAGTTATGGGAACCACGGTAAAAGTCAGGGAGAAGTACCAAGTTACGATCCCGGAAGATATCAGGGGAAAGATACCTTTGAAAGTTGGTGAACGGGTGGAGGTCACTGCACGGGGAAATGAAATTGTCATCCGCCCCATTGTCGAAGTTCCCAGAGACCAGGCCTGGTTTTGGAACAAGGGATGGCGAGATCAAGTTTCCCAATCCTTGAAAGACCTTGAAAGAGGAAAAATAAAGGTTTTCAAATCCGTAAAAGAGGCCCGAAAACACTTTGGCGACTAACATTGTTATCCCTGATTCAATTCTTAAAAAACTCAATGTCCTTCCTAAAGAGATCAGAATAAAATTCTGGGAACAGCTTGAAAGGTTAATCACAAATCCTTCTTATCCAGGGTTGAGAAATGAAAAACTGAAAGGTACTGACCATTGGGCATTTAGTATTACAATGAACTACAGGGCAACCTATGTACGAAGTGAAATGGGGATCATTATCACCGCTATCGGAACTCACAGAGAGGTCTTAGGGGATTAGAAAATTAAAAACTTTTTACTCTCCATGATCTTATCAATGAGTTGACTGAAAAATTCAGTCAGGAGATTTTGTTTCTCTGGCCTTTCTGGTCTGCTTTAAAAGCACCTCAGGGGATCAGTAGAAAAACTATTATTTCGCACCTTTTTTCACCCTGATATTCTGGTATTCCAATACTCTGCCAACTGGTGCGCTGATATTCTGATATGCACCTGTTGTATTTAGTCTATCTGACAACTCATCACTCAACACTTATTTGCCATTCGCTATGAGCCATAAGCTATCAGCTATGAGCTATTCCCCATCAGCCATTTGCTATACCAGCAATTCTTCGATGATAATTCGGCCGCCAGAGCATGATTCTCAACGAATGGGGATTAAAGAAGGTCTACTTTAAAAATGAAGTGGAAATGGAACAAAATCTAATGATTCTCTATATTTAAAAAGTCAGAATGCGCTGATTCTCCTGAAAGCAAACCTTAAATCGATCAAAAATATCCGTTCTTCCAAGCAAATTGAAACCAACACCCAACTTCTCTGAAAAACCCACTTTTGCATTAAACTGCTCGCTTCCCACCTGGACTTGAAGATCATGCAAATAAACAGGAATGAAACTCCCATCTCCGACCTGCAAATAGATACAATTCCCAGCACGATAATCAAATCCAACACCCTCGGCAATCTGGGCATGGAGGAGAGTATATGCGGCCCCTGAATCTACATAAACTTCTACCGGATACCACACCTTCCCTATCTTCACCCCGATCGTGATCATCGGTACCAACCGTCCGCGGAGGGATTTATACTTATAACGATAGATCTCTGGCATAGCAACTTTTCAGCAAAATCAGCTCACAGAATGGACTGTAAGTCTTCCTCACGGGGAATGCGAAAAACAAGAGGGGCCGGTATCAGCCCTTTCTCAGAGACTTGTCGATAGATATCATTTTCTGTTTCGCCGATGAGGATAATTTTCCCTTCGTGAATGGCCACTACTTTCCCAGGATATTGCACGACCAGCTCTTCGAAATGCTCTGATAACCAATCATCATATTTCTTTAGCTGTGATGCTTCCATATCCCATTCTCCTCTTTCAATTTCTAAAAAATTCTTTCTTATATAATATACCATATCCAGTTTAAAAAACCCAAGCCATTATATCACCCAGGACGATGAACTTACCTAACCGCTCTAATCACCTCAATCCCGTTTCTGAAATACGGAGCATTTGCTCTTAACACAAATTTGAATTATGTGGTCCTTTTCAGAGATAACTTCAATGCGTAAAGCGACGAGAAAAATCAAGTCACCATAGGAGAAGAAATTGACTTAAAAATTAAGTCAGGAAGATTTCTGGTTTATCTGGTCACTCGGGTCCCAGTGAAATAGGCTCCCCATAGAGTAGTTTTCACACTCCACAGGGCAGGTCACATTTCATCCCATACGCTTTCGCTACGGGACAGGCGGGATAAATTTGTCCGCTTTATTTGAGAATTGACAGAATGCCAGAGGTTTAAATTTCGATGATATTTCGGGTTATAGTTTTCAGACCCTCAAATTTGAACGCCTTTATGCGAGCTGCTCCTTATGCTCGGCAGGCAACGGGCGCAGCAAATACTCTAAGACCTCGGCTTGCATCCGCTCAATCTCCAGGCGATAGCCACTAGCCACTGCTTCGAACTCCTCTGGCCGAGCATTATGACGGATCTGCGCAAGCCAACCTTGCAAATGCGCAATGCGTTCTTGTGTTACCTTTAGTTCCTGATCGTTGGCAATCATGGTATTACCTCCACAATTCCACGCCTTGAGCCATCCCGTTTGAGTTGCCAGTAGGTAATAAAGTCATCAACTCCTTCACCGATCAATAGCCCGGGGCGTATCCAAAAAATGCTGGCACCATACCTTGCCTGGGCCACAGAATGATCAAACAACCCTCGCGATTCGATAGGGCATTCTTCCAAGCGAAACGCATCGTCCATCACAACAACTACATCAATATCATTTGGGTTCGGTTGGGCGGTCACATAACTCCCAAAAATGACGAATCGCTGCAAGTGTCCGGTACGTTTGGCCAATCCGTGGACATGAGAGAGGCGGAGCGTACACACCCCTCGCTGACCGCCTACTGAACCAAAACGCTGGATCACTTCATTTAATGTAACACGATGTACACCGGTAGCAAATCGCCAGATGCGTCAAAATCGGGTAGTGGCATACTAAATGGCCATTTCCTTTCTACCTGTCACCATAAACATTTTAAAAAATCTCTGAGCTGACTGTCGAAACTGCAGAAGAAATTCTTGTTTGTTTCGTCTGTCTGGTTTGTTTGGTTTATTTAATCTGCTTTAAAAGCACCTCAGGGGATCAGTAGAAAAACTATTATTTCGCACCTTTTTTCACCCTGATATTCTGGTATTCCGATGTTCTACAAACTGGTGCGCTGATATTCTGATATACTCCTGTTGTTTTTGGTTTTTCTGGTCTGCAACTCACCACTCAAAACTCATCACTCAACACTTATTTGCCATGAGCTATAAGCTATGATCCATCAGCTATTCCCCATCAGCCATCCGCTATTTCAGCAATTATTTTATGATATGTTGCCCGCCAGAGCATGATTTATAGAACACTCCTCCAAAAAGCTTGACCATTCATTTAACAAAAAGAGCCGCAATAAATTGGCTGAATAATTAATCAGAGAAGTATATTCGAGGTAATAAGATCCACGGAAAAAGGGGTTTCTTAGTTCAAGAAGGAGAAAAATCAAAAATTCATTGAGTCTGAAGTGTCTTAAGTTTTTCCTTTTTTTCTATGATTTTAATTGATCGGGTGTTTTACGCCCAATTTCCGTTCTGTCAAAATCAGAATCAAAGCTTATGATGGTAAGCCCATATTGTTCTGCCATAACATATTGATATGCGTCGTCAAAATCAAGACCGAACTTCTGAGCCGCATTGATAACATTTCCCATATCCTTAGGCAATAAAGCAACCATCTTAATACCGGCGATATAAATCATGTCTGTTAAGAACTGTTGAAAAACACTGTACTGTTTGCGTCGAAAAAAGAGAATTCCAATGGAGTGAAGGGAATAGTCAGATAAAAAGAATTCATATTCCTCAGTTTTTGACAATAATTCCTGTGCATCAGTAGCTTTTGATTGTGCCAAAATCACTTCGAGAAAAATGTTGGTATCTATGAGGAATTTCATCTATCACCAATCCGCCACTTCGATATATGATGCTGAAGTTCTACCGAGGTGTATTGACCTCGTAAGTCTTCAAGCGCCCCAGCCCAATCAAAATTCGGTTTGCCTCGGCTTCTTTTGGCCCGTTTCTCAAGTAGAAACTCTATAAAATCTTTAACTTCCTGCTGGAGGTCAGGCGGTAATTTATCTACAAATTCCTTTAATGCTTCCATCATCTTATCCTCCTGTACTTCATTTTATATGGAGATAAGGCTGAGAGTCAAGGGAGCGTACTCGTTCAATACATATGAGACAGATCAGAGGGGTAAGTGTCATCCACAATGCCATTGTCCTTGAGAAATTGCAAGGGCGTTTTGTATCCCAGAGCTTGGTGGGGTCTTACACAGTCGTACACATACTCCCAGTGTCTTAGTTCTGGATTCAGCTCAGAGACATTCCAGTGTCTGTGGGGTGTCTGTGGGGTCAAATCTTTATTCTTGACTTTGATGATCTTTTTGGTCTTTCTGGTTTCTTTAGTTTCTCTAGTCTATTTGGTCTTTCTGGTCTCTTTGGAGACATGATTCACTGCCTGAATAGAAGTGCCGCCTTCGCTAAGAAGCTTCGGCAGGCCAAGGAGCCTCGGACTGGAAATGAGTCCCGCAAAGCGGGTCTGGAAGTTATTGCTTCGCAAGTGAGAGCCTGGGGTCAGGCATAAATAATTATGTTTCTCTGGTCTATCTCGTCTATCTGGTTTGTTTGGAATCGAAACAACATTAATCCTTATGGATTGGAATCGAGTCGCCATAGGCGACTGGAAATGAGTCCCGTTTTCGCGAGGCTGGAATTGAGTCAAATTCATTGACTGGAATGATTAAATCTCCTTTCCAGCTGGCCACATTTCTACCTTCAATCCTTCAATATTCTCAAAATGTTTCTTATTGGCAGTAATAAGAATAGCCTTATGCGCCATTGCGGTAGCTGCAATGAGTGCGCCCACCTCACCTGTAGGCTTGCCTAAGCTCCGAAGTTTACTCTTAATCGTTCCAAATCTCTTAGCACATTCGACATCAAAAGGGACCACCTGAACAATATCCACTAATCTATATAGTTTCTCGAGATTTTCTTCGGACTTCTGAGATACCTTTGCCCCGTAATCCAACTCCGCAACAACGAGCGTACTTAAGGCAATTTCACCAATTTCAGCCCGCATTCTTTTTAGGACTGACCTGTCGCCATTTAAGAAAGCAACAACGACATTGGTATCGAGCAGGATCATTCGAAGCTTACCTCTCGCCCAAAATAGCGGTGTCGCTCTTGGTCAATCGCTCTAAAAATAGGTGTAATTGTTGGATCATCGGACCAAGCCCCAGATAATTCTGAAATGATTTTAAGCTTTTCTTTGATTCTTGTTACAGGCTCAATCCTTACAACAACCCGTGTACCATCGGGTAGATCAACCTTCTTGGGAAGTCGAATTGAACCCTTTTCTATTTTACTTTTGACTATAATCGTCATCCTGTGCCTCCTCACACGTTTTCTAGACTTCTATATATACGATTCCCTCGCCTTTTTCAACCTGACTCCAATCAATTCGCTGCGGGGTTACGCTGGATTATTGAGTTTATCGAGTTTGTTGGGTTTCTATGGTCTATTTGGTTTCTTTGGTTTGTTTGGTTTCTCCTGTCTGCTGAGTCCAACTGCTAAATCCCTTTGAGGCTCTGTTACTCGACGAATCTGGGAAATGGGGTCAAATCTTTATCCTTGAGAATGTTGGTTTATCTGGTTTCTCTAGTCTATCTGGTTGATCTGGTTTATCTGGTCCCGGTGAAATAGGTTTCACATTTCACCCCGTACGCTTTCGCTACGGGACAGGCGGGATAAATTTGTTGGGTTTGTTTGGTTGAGAACGTTGGGAGCATGAACACATACTTCAAAGATTATATTCTTTCTTAATCTTGAGTTCAACTTCATCTAATAGGGAAGGTTTTATATACAAGGTGCTTTGGGATGGTACTCCTCTGAGAATACGCAATACCTCTCCAGGTTCCATTTGATTTCGGCGTATAGATCTGACAAGGATACCAATTGTTCCATGGACTTTGAATCCCATTTGCTCAGCAACCATGCGAGCAGAGGCATCATCGGTAAGAAAAATGGCTTGTGGGTTCTTCTCCATTAATGCCAATGCTTCAGTCTCACCCACGTCAAGTGAGAAAATGCTGCATAAAGTAATAAGTGTAGAATTATTGGGAATAGTCCCAGCAGACAAAACGAAGGGCAAATTTGAATTATTTAACCTTAATGGCCGGTATCGGTTGATTTCCTTATAAACAGTATCAGGTAATAGAATTTCTTGAAAATCTTCAAGTAAACCCCGTTAGAAAGTCTTCTACTTTCTAACGGGAAGGCTCACACGGGGCTTTGAACCCAGTGTTCGCTGAAAAAGGAATAGTTTTCATCCCCGCTGCAGAGCAGCGGGGCATTATTTCTAACGGGGTAAATGGAGGCAATTGAGCTCGTCAAGATGAATGATAGGACCAGAGTCACATACTATTTTGAATGCCGACTTAATCATGTCCGTGGAGGCCCCATTCCACGTCATCGCGAATAAACTTTTCCATCAGCTCGGGCCGGTGGGTATCCAGGAATCGACGGATGGCTTCAGAAAAGACATCCTTTTCGTCTCGAAACCAGCCTTCTTTAACAAGAGATAATGCCTTTTTATAGAGTTGCTCTGGTATCTCTGTCTGAATCGTTTTCATGAAAACCTCCAAGCCTTTAGTTTAGAAAAGTTTATCATATTATTTTGAATTTGTCATATGACCCCTGGTGAAAGCTCCATAACTTCCTCTTCTTGTCCCCCTTTACCAAGATAAAGGATATCTTCATGTTCATCATAATGGCAAGGGGGTCGAATCTTTACAGGCTGTTGAAAAATGCCCATCTGCGGCGTTCCCCTCATCCTCGCCCTGTTAGATGAAGAGGGCTTGCTCTTAGAAAGAGGCGCCATATATTAAGGGGCCTGATAAACGCGAAACTCAACCAGGCTATTATCTTACAGGGCAAGTCGTTGCAGCGTACATCCAAGTACGCCTCTGGCCGACTCACCAACTCGTCGGCGTGGCAAGATGTCGCTCCTTATTCGTCGCGACGCCACTCTCAGGATTTCGGGCGCCCCCGCAAACGGGATTTCGCAGGGCTCAACTTGCATCTGCCTGCCTGCGCGTAGCCGCTTCGGCGGAGGCAGGGGCATTTTTGATCAGCCCGAAAAAATGAGTTTTTCAACAGGCTCTTTATTCTTGACAATTCTGGTTTCTCTAGTTTCCCTGGTTTGTTTGGGTTATTGAGTTTATCGAGTTTGTTGGGTTACTTGAGCTTATAAAGTTTGTGTGGACAAGTCCTACAGATAAATTATGGATGTCCACGGTTTTTCAGAAAATCTTTATAGGCTAAATGGAGACCCTCTTTGAGAGAGGTCTTGTGCTTCCAGCCCATGTGCGTTCAGGCGTAAATGCGTCAATGCGTAAATGTGTTAAGGTGGTGATGCGGGCATCGTTTGGATCGTTGAGGAAAGTTTGGTGTCAGGCATGAGTAATTGCGTATTCCCTCGTCTATTTGGTTTATTTGGTTTTTTGGGTTTCCTGAGTTAATGATTTGTTTATTGTTTGGATTGCCTTGATTTACTTTTGGGTTATGCTTCATCCCAGTCATTGGAAGATATTCCTGCTTGTCGAAGTATTTCTCTAAGCAAACCCACACCGACATCATTCATGTGTGGATTTGGTATTCGAATTTTTTGCCTACCCTTGACCATGAACTGGTGTTTTCCACCGGAAAAAGGGCCTGTATATCCAAGTGCTCTAAACTTTCTGATCAGTTCTTTTCTTGAAATAGCAGCGACCATTTATGCAGCCGCCACCTCTTTGACTTTGATCTCAATACCTTCAATTTCGGGAATAGGATCACGGTCTCTTATTTTCAGAACTATCCATTCCTCTAAGACCTCCATGAGCTCATGGCGGCATTCCTCTACTGTCCTGGCATTTCCCCAGACTCCCTCGAATCCAGGTATATCAGAAAACCATGTTCCGTCATCGAGCAGCCTATATTGAGCTTTTTCCAAGGCCTTTTGAATATATTCAGATAACATTTCGACCTCCGATCAAACTGATCAAATCATATCCTCCTAAGAAGGATCTTATCAACCACAGGGTAAATGTGAACAAGATCTTTTTCAGGTATATACAGAAGGACAGGATTTTTAAAACCTTTTTCTTCTGCCTCCCTCAGAGCCCTCTCAGGATCGTCCCCTACGCCGACAATTGTATTATCCTCGACACTTTTCATCGCCACATAGCGACCATTAAATTCGTCTGTGGTTACCAGAATTCTTTCCATCATTCCTCCTATCTATATTCAACTTATCATAAAGGAAACAATCTGGCAATATCTGGTTTGTCTGTGTTTTGGGTGTCTGGTCTACACTATTCACAACCTGGTTTATTTAGTCTTTTAAGTTTATTGTGTTTATAGAGTTTGTTGGGTTGGTTAAGCTTATAAAGTTTGTGGGGACAAGTTTTACAGATAAATTATGGATGTCCATGGTTTTTCAGAAAGTCTTTATAGGCTAAATGAAGTCCCTCTTTGAGAGAGGTCTTGTGCTTCCAGCCCAGGCTGTGGAGAAAATAAACATCCAGGAGCTTGCGAGGAGTACCATAGGGGTTCTCTGGTTTCTTGAGTTTCTCTGGTTTATCTGGTTTCTTTGGTTTATCTGGTTTTTCTGCTTGAAAGATACCAATCAGTTGCAAGGTTCAAGGTTTAGGTTGAGGTTAAGGCTAAGGAGAGATACCAGGAAATGGTTTTCTTGAGACCTTCTTCACCCCGTACTTTTATAAACAATTTCTTATCCGCATCTTTAATCATATATTTTCTTGCAAATTATCTATCCGAAGCTATCGACGAAAAATCCCGTATCAGTACTAATATATAATAAGTTCTTTTCACCACTTTTTACCCCAAGTATCTCCTTGCGTCAACCTTGCGTCAACCTTGCGTCAACTCGTATCTGATATATTTACCTGCTCCTTTCTTTCTAAAGACCCCCTTTTCTACCAACTCTTTCAATTCTCTATGGGCAATAGTATGAGAAATCTGATTGAGTCTTATATATTCTCCCCTATTTATCGTTCCTTCTTCTACCACATACTTAATAGCCTTTCTCTGCCTTTCATTTATTTCTAACTTATGGAGTTTTTCTTTTTCAATCTCTTTCTCAAAAGATTTTCCCGGCCCAATTAAGGTAACTTCGAAACCACCAGAAAGATTCTGAAATTCAGGTTCGGGTAAGTTGTTTTGTCTCATTTCATCCATTATCCTGTTTGTACCTTTACCCCACTGCTCGATGAATTTTATCAAAAATATTTTATCGGCAAGAAGTTTATTTCTCGGGATGGATTTGTGTTTTCTTTTTAGGTCTTGAGGGGTTAGTGACTTGGGGAGTTCGCCTGGATTCCAAACTTCAATCCTATCATCGTAAATTGAAAGTTGTATTTCTCCATTAGAAAAATACTCTCTATGAGCAAGGGCGTTATTCAAAACCTCCTCAACTGCCCTTAAAGGATACTCCCATCTATCGTATCTTCTATTGGCATCAAAGAATACCCCGTGCCTGATATGGTTCATAATAAATTTCATCGCCTTTTCTCGTAGTTCAGGAATTGACCCTTCTAAGACTTTCATGTCAATAAAATCTAACCCTTCAGCACCTTTAAACCGTCCTGCTCTTATCTTTACCTGCGGGAAGAATTTCTGTAGGTCTTTTGCAAATAAAAGGATAGCGGTATTAGTAAGTTTTTCATCTTGTATAAGATTTAGCCTATTCAATGCCTCTTTGATAGGGACCTCCGGATCAATATCGTAGTTTCTTTCTTCTTTTGCCTTTCTTAGAAACCACCTTAACTTTTCTTTATCTATTTCTTTTAGAGTTGCTTTTAGGCAGATTTGGGTATCAAACTGAAGTTTGTCTTTATGTTTCTCTAAGATCAATTTTTCATATTCGTCCTTGGACATTCTAATAGTTGATTTGCCTACTCTTTTGAAAGGTCTGCCAAATGCCAGCACCAAATGGTCGGATGATTCTTTTACTTCAATAATGATTATAGATCTGCCTTTTATTTTTTCTATAGTTATGCGGGGATGAACCTTGGGGTCAGTATTCTGGGAGATTTGATTGGTAAGGTGTTCAATAGTATCTTTGCCAATATCTACGCCGAATAGTTTGCCTGATTTAGAGACACCAATAACTACCTTACCACCTTCGGTATTAGAAAAAGCGGAGATGGTCTCAATTATCTCTTTCCATTCTCCTGTGGATTTTTTAAACTCTATGATTTCTGATTCAGCTTTAGAAATTAGCTTCTTTAAATCCATCAGTATTAATCCTTCTTTAATCTTCCCTTTTTATACCAATCAATTGCCCTCTGTAAACCTTCTTCGAACGGAGTTTTAGCTCTAAAATCGAATTCTTTTTCGGCTCTCGAGGTGTCGAGCATGCGCCGGGGTTGGCCATCGGGCTATTTGGTTTATCTGGTCTGTCTCGTCTATTTCGTCTTTCTGGTTGATCTGGTCTATCTGGTTTCTATGGTTTATTTTGTCTTTTTAGTCTGTCTGGTTGATTTGGTTTTTCTGGTTTGTTTTGTTCGTTAGGAGCCTCAATAATATAGCTCAAAGGTCTAAGCTGAAAGCGACTGCGTGAAGACGTAAAGCGTAAGGCGTTAGGCGTAAGGGGTAAGGGGTGAAGGGTTAATGCGTATATGAGTTAATGTGCGTTAGTAGTATTTCAATTAAGGGATAGAACTATGGGATCAGACTTGCAATATTGCAATTTGTTTGTTTGTTTGTTTTATATAAGAGGACTATTCAATTTCGAGGGCCTTAGCAAGAACTCTCTTGACCTGTTTAAAAAACTCAGGAGATAAATGGCCAAGCTCCTTTTTTATTAGGGAACGATGAAGTACCGTGATCTTCTCTGTTTTAATCAGAGATGTTTTCTTCAATCCTGTTAGGTGAAAGTCTTTTCCAGTTTCGTCAATTCTTATCCACGATGGTCTCACCTCTTCAGGGATCTTCGAAAAGATCCCGAGGATGACCACATCATCGCCTTTTGCAGTTAGGACCAAAGCAGGTCTTACTTTCGATGATTGGAGATCAGTGAACGGGAAATTAACCAACACCACTGTCCCGGGTTCATAGGTCGGCATCGTAGATATCTTCTTCCGGATCTTCCCATTCTGAAAAGGCCGTTTCAGAGGCTCGAGTCAGCATAGAGGTTTCCAGATAATCATGAATTCTCTTGTCCAGGTCGATGATCTGTGCCTTGGGCAGCTTTGGCAATGCCTCTTTGATCTCTTCGATGGTTATTTTTGCAGGATCATACCCCATTTTTACGCTCCTCAATGATTCATTCTACTATACCAATCTATTACAAATCGTTTGAAACTTCAACCCCGGTATCACTTTAGCTCTTTGGAAAGCCTCAGGTCGCGGTAGTAGGTAGAGGGGACGTTGTTAGGCGGAAATGAGTTAATGGGTCAATGCGTTAAAAATGAAAGTTTGGTGTCAGGCATGAGTAATTGCGTTTTTATAGTCTGTTTAGTTGATCGGGTTGATTCTATTGATGAAAGGCTTTGAGGAAGTTTTTTAAATTAAACTTTGTAGACATTATCGTGATGATCAAAATCAAATAGCGTTACCATCTTCTCTTCTTCATTGATCTCATAGATCAATACAAAAGACCCACCAATATGTACCCTGCGCTTATTTTGTAATGGTTTCTTTAACGGCAAGTCTATACACTATTTTAAACCGTATCTTTTACCGAAGTCTTCAACGATGATTGACTTCTCGAGGTCAATGTCTCGCATCCGTAAAATAAAATCATCGCGCAACTCAGGTTCTTCCAGAAGACTTTTTTTGATCTTACCTACGTCACGCTCTAAATCGACCACCTTTTTATAAATGGTTTCCAAAGTAATGCCTTTCATTGACTCATCCTCCTATACACATTCAAATAACATATCCGGTGAAGATGTCAATTGTAAGTCGTGTGAACCGTCACCTTTATTTCCTGGTTTATCTGGTTTGTCTGGCTGAAAGATACCAGTCTATGGTCTTCTTTAGTCCTTCCTCGAAACCAACCTTGGCCTTGAAACCGAATTCCTCGGAAGCACGAGTTGTATCTAACATTCTTCTCGGCTGCCCGTCGGGTTTAGAGGTATCCCAAACAATCTCTCCTTTGAAATCTGTGATTTTAGCGATCAAATCTACCAAATCTTTAATGGAAATCTCAAAGCCAGCACCGATATTGATCGGATCTGGTTTATTATACTTTTCAGTTGCAAGCACAATTGCTTCTGCACAATCTTCGACATATAAAAACTCTCTTGTGGCCTTGCCGGTGCCCCAGACCACCACCGAAGGTGGTGAGTCTGAGGTAGGCACTGTGCAGCAGGCAGCATTACTGCTTACTGATTCCTGCTTACCGCTTACTGTTACTTTCGCGTCTATAAACTTCTTAATGAGAGCGGGGATGACATGGGAAGTCTCAGGATCAAAGTTATCTCCGGGCCCGTAAAGATTTACTGGAAGAAGGTAGATGGCATTGAATCCATATTGCTGACGATATGCCTGAACTTGAACCAAAAGCATCTTTTTAGCCAACCCATAAGGGGCGTTTGTTTCTTCAGGATAGCCATTCCATAAATCCTCTTCTTTAAATGGCACCGGTGTGAATTTTGGATAAGCACAGATGGTCCCAATAGCCACAAATTTCTCAATGCCTACCTGCCTCCCTACCTCCATCATCTGAACGCCCATCATCAGGTTGTCATAGAAAAACCTTCCTGGATTTGCCAGATTGGCACCAATTCCCCCCACCAGCGCAGCAAGATGAATTACAATATCTGGCCTTGAGTATCGATAGAGTCTTTTTACGGCCTCCATCTCTACCAAGTCATAGTCCTTACTTCTTGATACAAAAATCTCTTTACACCCACGCTCTCGGAGTTTCTCCACGACAAAGGAGCCAAGAAACCCAGTGCCGCCGGTGACTAAAATGCGCTTATTAGACCAAAAGGACATATCAATAAATAGGTTTGAGGTTGGAGGTTAGAGGGATTCTATAAAATTGTTAGACGATTGAGGCCTGAGGTTAGAGGCAAATTATTCCGCTCCTCTCCTGCTGCCTCTGAGTGAGTTCATCAAACCATTAAGCTTTCGATCAATTTGCTCCCCCCTTGTTCTCACTTCCAAAGAATCTTCTTCGGAGAATAATTTTCGTCTACGAAACACTTCATTAAGAGTAATGGTTTCGTAAAGGGACCCTTGGGATATGCTAAGGTACTGAATAAACTCCTTTTTATATTGCCGCCCTTTCCCTTCCGCGATGTTTTGGGACACAGATACGACAGCGCCTTCCATCTGGGATACTAAACGAAAGTGCTTATTTAAGGGAATTCGTCCGAGCAGTCCCAGAACGTAATCCGCCAAATCAACAGCCATTTGATACACATCAAGCTTTTCGAATGGAAACACGTAAGTGGGTCGAGGCCTCAGGTCTGGGGCTTCTTCTGGAATGGTATTATCTCTTTTCATTCAGCTTTCTTCCTCAAACCTCTATCCTCTAACGCTTCCATCATTCGCTAGCCAAAGGCGCTGTTCTCATGCGGTTTGTTCTCTCAGGACTTTCCCAACTTCTTCCACCTTCAAATCATGTTTCTTCAATTTGGATCTCATTTCTTCAATCTTTTTCATAGTCTTTCTGTCATAATACCTTTCGCCACAACTCAAACATGCCAAAACCTCCACAGGAATGAGCAAAATATCCTTATCCGATCTAATCTCTTCTTCCACTGATTTCATCTCGATATTCGTACTATGACAAACTACACATTTCATTTTTTTCTCCTTTCAAAATCTATCCATTGATCCGAACGAGGCTGATAGACTGTTACTATTATAACCCTATTTACATCTTCTGCATAGGCACAAACAATATGTAGTGGTCTTTCATCAGATGTCTTTCCATAAACAAGGCAACTCGGATAAGGTTTGTCTTCCGGATAATTTTCTATGATTTTACCCTTTAGCACAGCCTCAAACACTTCTTCGTCTCTTATCCCCCCCAACTCCTCGACTTCCATTTCTTCTCTTGCGTGCTGAGAATATAAATACCTCTCCAATTTAAAACAGTTTGCTATTTTTTCAATCATTTGGAAGCCCTAACAACTTCTCCCAGGAATTTACGAATATGACAACTGGAATACTTTCGAATCCTTATATCCTCTGTAATTCATAAAGAACCCAATGAAGTGCCTACTGCTTACTGCCTACTCTTATTATTTGATAGCCTTCGAATTACATCCTGGCACTGTTTCATTTCTTCCAGGTTCTTCATGTCTGCATCGACCATGATCTTCACCAGATCTTTAAATCTTACCTTAGGCACCCAGTTTAGGTTTCTCTTAGCTTTCGAAGAGTCACCTTGCAACAGCTCCACGTCAAGCGGCCTCAAATAACGTTTATCAATTTCCACATATTTTTTCCAATCCATTCCTGCATATCCGAAAGCTTCCCGGAGAAACTCTTTCACCGAATGAGCTTCTCCGGTAGCAATAACATAATCATCCGGTCCCTCACATTGTAGCATTAGCCACATTGCTTCTACAAAGTCTGGAGCATAGCCCCAATCTCTTTTTGCTTCCAGGTTACCTAAAAATAACTTATCCTGAAGCCCAAACTTAACTCTCGCTAAGGCCCTTGTAATTTTTCTGGTTACGAAGGTTTCCCCTCTTCGTGGAGATTCATGGTTGAAGAGGATACCGTTTACAGCGAACATCCCATAGCCTTCCCTAAAATTCCTAACCATCCAGTAAGCATAAACCTTTGCAGCACCATACGGGCTTCGGGGCCTGAAGGGTGTTTCTTCATTCTGTGGAGGCGGTGAATCCCCGAACATTTCGCTGGAGGAGGCCTGGTAGAAACGCGTTTTGATTCCGCTCCTTCGAATGGCCTCAAGCATCCGGGTCGTTCCAATCCCTGTCACATCGCCGGTGAATTCGGGCATGTCAAAGCTAACACGTACATGACTTTGTGCGCCTAAATGATAGATCTCATCAGGTTGGATATTGTAAATAAGATGGGTCAACTGGCCTGAGTCCGTGATGTCACCATAATGGAGAAAAAGTTTACTTTTCGGATCATGGGGGTCCGTATAGATATGGTCTATCCTTTCTGTGTTGAAAGTGCTCGATCTCCGAATGAGGCCATGAACCTCATATCCCTTCTCGAGGAGAAATTCAGCAAGGTAACTTCCATCCTGACCGGTAATGCCGGTGATTAAGGCTTTCTTCATCAGTTTACTCCGCAGAGAATCCGCAAATGACGCAAAAGGTAAATTATACGCAAAGTGAATCTCCGCTAAAGGTTCCGCTAAGACCGCAAAGGTTAATTATACGCAAAGTGAATCTCCGCTAAAGGTTCCGCTAAGACCGCAAGAATTAGAAGACGCAAAGTAAATGACAGCGCAAAAAACCCGCAAAGACCGCAAAAATTAGAAATTGTGGACAACACGTTTGATTTCGAGCTTTCTTCGACCGAAATTTAAGATCAAACCGAGTTTCTTGTTGGTGGTTTTCAAATAGGAAATAAGTTGGTCGCGATAAATAGGAATAATTTTGGTGCAGGCTTTGATTTCCAAAATAATTTCGCCATCCACGAGAAGATCGATACGCTGATTTCCAAGGCCAAAGCCATCATAGTCAACTCGAATAACTTTTTGTTTCTCAAATTCTATAAGGGATTTTTCAAACTCTTTTAACAGGGCTTCTTCGTATATCTTCTCTTGAAAACCGGGGCCGAGTTTCTTATGCACTTCAATTGCAATCCCAATAATGCGGTGGCTTAGATCATTTAATTCATCTGCGGGCTTTGCGGAGGGCACTTTGCGCCTTTTACTTGACGAATCTGGGGAAATGGGGTCGTATCTTTATTCTTGAGAATGTTGGTTTATCTGGTTTCTATAGTTTATCTGGTTGATCTGGATTCGAAACAATATTAATCCTTTGGATTGGAAGGAAGTCACTATGGGTGACTGGAAATGAGTCCCGCTTTTGCGGGACTGGAATTGAGTCAACTTCATTGACTGGAATGGTTTAACGCTTCGCGCTGGAAGGGCCGCCTTCGCTAAGAAGCCTCGGCAGGCCTAAATTGTCGGGTTATCTGCGTTTACAATGTTTGGGTCGTTAGAATAGGTCAGAGTATCGTTGAGCATGAAGTAAAAAATCTACACGCCAATTTAATAAACCTCATCGTGGCTACCAATATCGACCAGCAAAACTTCATCTTTACCAAGTAACTTAAAGATCACCCGGCAGTCATACGCAACACTAAATACCCACAGTCCCTCAAGCTTTCCGGTCAACTTGTGTGTTCTTAAACGCCTATCAAAAGGATTCTGCGAAAACAATCGCATCATTGTCCAAAATCTTTTATTAAGTTCCAAATCATTCTTTACTTTCTTCTGATAAATCTTTTTAAAACCTTGATCCCAGATTATTTTAATCAATTTCCAAATCCTCATGAAGATCCTGAACTGTCCCCTTCCTGATAGCCCCCTTTTTAAGGTTAGCCATCGCCTCTTTTGCCCTTTTAGCAATGGCGCCCCTTTTAGCCTCTGCCAATTGTTTCTTTATGACATCAACCGCATACTCCTTATCGTCCATAGGCAGATGGTTAAACTCTTCGATTAATTTGTTTAAAGCTGTGGTGTTCATTCGTCTAACCCTCCTCTAATTCAAATCAATCTAATCTTAGTATAAGACTTTCCCTCTTCAACTGCCTCGGGCCCATCTAGCCATGGGCAACCACTTCTTTCGAACCGGGCATCTTATTGTTCAGGTTAATTCCACCGATCACCGGCAACCTGTCACCATGTCTTATTTTTACAATCAGCCACCCCTCAAACACTGACCTTAATTCCTCCTGACATTGATAAAGTGTTTCTCCGAAGGCAATCACGCCGGGGCATTGTGGAATCTTTCCAGAATAAGTACCATCCTCCAATTTCTCATAGACGGCTTTACTCATTGCCTTGTTTACATATTCGATCAGCATTTCAACACCTCTTTTCTTCTAATTCTTCAAACCATCTTTCAATAAAACCTTAAGTAAATTTATCCTACATTACCTAACAGTTGTCAATTACATGGTTTGTTGGGTTTCTTTAGTTTCTCTGGTTTGTCTGGTTTATCTGGTTTATTTGGTTATTGGGTCAATGAGTAATTGGTTATTGAGTTATTGAGTTTGTTGGATTAGTTGAAAAACGTGCAAATCTGTGGTATGATTTTGTCATACAGGTCAGGAGGTGAATCTATGAAAAGAAGACGTGTTGCCGTAACGATTTCTCTTCCCCCTGAGATTGCCAAAGATTACGAGAGAATTGCCGACCAAGAGGCGAAGAACAAGAGTCAGCTCTTTCGCGACATGTTTTCACTCTACAGGGAGAAAGCTCTGGAACGGGAATTCTTTGATCTCCAGCGGTATGGGGCCAAGAGGGCAGGGGAAAAAGGCATTTTGACCGAAAAAGACGTCGAAAGGATCGTTTTCGAGGGCCGCTGAGCTTGAAGGTTGTCTTCGACACCAATATCTTCATATCTGCGTTTGTCATTCCGGGAGGGAAAGCCGAAGCCGCTTATTCCCATGCCCTGAGAAAAGATTTCATCCTTTATTCATCGGTGGCCATTCTTACAGAGACGGCGAAAAAGCTGAGGGAGAAGTTTGGCTGGCAGCAGGATAAGATCACCTCTCTCCTTAAGGCGATTGCCAAGGTCGCAATCGTCATAAAAACCGAGCCTCATCTTCATCATCTGGCGGACGAACCCGACAATCGTGTGCTCGAATGTGCTGAAGCGGTTGGCGCTGACTTCATCGTCACAGGGGACAAACACCTTCTCTTCCTAAAACATTTCCAAAATAGCAACGTTGTCAGGCTTTCAGATTTTCTCAAGAAGTTCTGATAGACGCCTGTTCTATTTGAAAAGCATATCAGGAGATCAGAGAATCAGTGGGAAGCGAATCAGCATCTCAGAGAATCAGCGAAAAAACTGTTTTTTCATCTTCTTTCCTGATACGCTGGTACTCTCATATTCTGCCAACGGGTACGCCGATACGCTGATATACGCCTGTTCTAATTACTTGGTGACCGGATTAAAAATAGGCTTCCGCCGTCCCGAATTTTGGTCGATTCGGCAAAGGTTTTTCTTATTAGGTTGTGCCAAGTGATGGGCAAAATGTTTAGGTTGTAAACGCGTTTACGCGTCGACGCGATCAGGCGACTTTTTTGATTTGCCACCTTGATATTTGAACAGGGACATCCACGCCGATCAGATTCAGTAAAATCCTCACCCGCCCATTGTCGGACATCTTTTTCTGAAAGATCCCTGTCAATTCTTTGAACGGCCCTGAATGAACCCGAATGAGGTCGCCTTCTCTCCAGTCATCTTCCAACTTCACCAGGCCACCCTCTCCCATACGCTCTTTGATGGTTTGGATTACTTTTTCAGAGATCGGGACAGGCTCACTGCCTGCTCCCAAGATCCTATTGACCCCTCTTGTCCATTTCACCTTATAGTAGTGCATCTCAATATCCAGTCTCGCAAAAAGATAATTGGTGAATAGAGGCTTTATTTCCTGAACCATCTTTCCATGACAATACCGGTGCGATTCAGAAAGGGGAAGGAAGGTTTCAATCCCCTGATGAGCAATGTTCATCCCCACACGATGCTCATTTCCTGGTTTGGTTTGAATGACGTACCATTGAGGGTTCATTGAGTTCATTGAGTCATTGGGTTATTGAGTTAAAGCGTTAATGCGTACATGCGTTAATGAGTCAATAATAAGCCCAAAGTTCAAGGCTGAAAGCCCATACCGTTCATGGGTGAATGAGTTAAAGCGTAAATGGGCCAATGAGTCATGAAGTCAATAATAAGTTCAAAGCGAAAAAGAAGCTGAAGGCCAAAGCCAAAACCATTATTGAGTCAAGAATAAGCTCAAGGCTGAAAGCGAAAAATAGCTCAAAGCTCAAGGCTGAATGCTGAAAACTTAAACCGTTATTGAGTTACTAAGTTAATGACTTATTAATGACATAATCACCTAATAACTTATTCACTTATTAACTTTTATCAATTACTTTTCTATTAAGGGATACCTTTAAAACGATTGCCCATAGCACTGTATAGAGAAACGCATTCGCAGGGACTTGAATGTTTCGTTCCACAAGGCTGTGAAACATCAATGCCAGAATGCCTACCAAGCCACCTATAGCGATATATTTTTCCGAATCACTCGAATGAAAAGAGCGAATCGCTAAGACTGCTCTGAAAAAAAGAAAGACGAATACGAGCAGCAGGAGCCCTATCCCTATCAGACCAACCTCTGAAAGGAGCTGGAGAAAGTCATTCTCCGCATGGGTTACAAGTCCTCGGATATGAAAAGATCGATACCCGGGGAAGACATACAAAAAAGTTCCTAAGCCAGACCCAACGATTGGAAAATCCTTAAATATCTGGAACGTGTCCACCCAGATCTTCCATCGCCCCTCGAAGCCCTCAGACACACTGAAGAACCGACTGATGACGGCATCGAGTCCGATCCAGGCTGCCCAGAGCAATGCCAAACCGAAAATCAACACCGCGGTTTTTGAAAACCTCTTCCCCTTCTCAGGGTTTCTGAAAAGAAAACTGATCAGACTAAAAGAGAGGAGCAGGCTTAGAATCCCCATTCTCGACGCGGTGAAGATAAGACCAAGGATCATCACGATCACGCTAAACCCGATGAGAAGGGTCTTCCCGTCAAGCGAGGAGAGACGTTCACGCCAGCCCCCATAGCGGCTTCCCTGAACAACCTCTCTTGAGAAAAGGAAACCGATGCTAACAGGAATGACCATGAGAAGATATCCTGCAAGGTAATTACGGTTGATGAAGGTTCCGGTAACAGAAGAGACAAAGGTCTCCGCTTCCAGATGGAGGATATGACGGTGGCCGCTGAAGAATTCGAACATCCCGTAGAGGGATTCCAAAACGCCGACCATCATCACCGCAACCATGAGTCGTTTCGTTGTCCGGTTGCCCTGTTCCAAGGGCTTCCAGTGTAGGAGGAAGATGAATAACCCGATCAGAGTGAGCCATTTAAAGAATTCGATCTGGGTAAGGAAAGGAACGAAGGAAAGCGGAAAGCTCAAACCCGAAGGCTGAAGGCTCAAAGCTGAACGGAGGGCGTAGGTTTTGGGGGAAAGAATTTTGATGAGCCCGGAGGGGAGGGGGAGAAGCTGAAAGAGAATGAGGAGAAGGAAAAGGGAAAGGAGAACCATAGGAATTGCGGATTGCGCCTGCCTGCCGGACAGGCAGGGATTGTAGATTGGGGAATTAAGAGATTTTTCAGAAGCCCGAAGTCTGACGATACCGGTCTGAATGGCCCAGAGGATAATGATTAAAAGGATGCCGAGCTCCATGAGCGAAAAAGCCCACAGCTCCATCGCGCCAAAGGCAATGGGAGTGAAAATAATTAGAAAAATGAGTAGGAGTGTGATGATTGTATCGACCATAGATGATGAATGAGCGATATGGCAAAGGGTGATGGGCAATAGGCAATGGGTTAAGTCTCTTAACGATCTTCCTCTATTGCCTTCCTCTTTTTAATGAGTGCGCCTATCATTTTGCCTAAAGTGATACATTCGGCCTCGATATTCTCATAAAATTGCTTTTTTAAGTAACCGATCTCATAGGCAATCCCAATTTGAGTCCGAAGTTCAGCGAGCGATCCTTTTGCAATATAAAAGAATCGGACAGACTCCCTGTCTGTATCGCGTTCGTCTCCTTCCGCTAAATTGCTGGCAATACTTACAGCACTCCGTCTCACTTGATCACGGAGACCAAAATCCCGGTTTAAGTCCCCTTCTTCAGAGGCTTCATAAACCTTGATGGCAAGATCTTTTGCTTTTTGCCAAACGATTAGACCCTTGAAACCTTTCTTGCCCATAACCCATAGCCTATCGCCTAACCCCTATTGCCCATTGCCTATTGCCTAAAGCCTATTGCCTCAATCACAGAAAAAGGGGTTCTGGGACATTGGGTTTTTTCCCTTCGAGGATGGCCTGTGGGTATTCGGTTACCATCTTCCGGGCCTCCTCTTTCCCTATAATCTTTTCAGCTTCCCTCACGGCCAGGGAAAGGATCGGCGGTCTTTCAGTAACGGAATGGGTATCCGAGGCAATGATGTGAACCAGCCTGTTCTTGAGCAGTTTTTCGGCGGTCCGTTTCACTCCGGCCCCGAACCCTCCTGTCAAACTCATCGCCGTCACCTGACCGAGACATCCCCTCCGGATCATCTCGCCATATCGTTGGGGTCTCTGTCCTATCTCGAAATTTCTCTCCGGATGAGTGATGATGGGAATGATTCCCTTCGTCATCAATCGGAAAAGGACATCCTCTGCATGATAGGGGATCCCCTGGAAGTCAAATTCAACCATGAGGTATTGACCTTTGTCGTTAACCGTCACAATTTCTCCGTTTTCACATAGCTGAAGCATATCTGAAGAGAAATGAACATCGGCACCGGGAAAAACTTTAAATCCGGTCATTGAGTAAATTGGGTTTGTTGGGTTTGTCGAGTTTACTTTAATAAGATGTTGAGGCGTTGATGCGTCGAAATCTTTAACTCCGAACTTCTTGATGGCTTCGTTGAGCTCCCGGACTTTGGCGAGGATCGTTGACCGATCGTTTGGGTAAATCCCTGGCAGGATATGGGGGGTAGCCACAATGGTCCTTGTTCCATCATCATAACTTCTCCAACACATCCTGATGGATTCTTCGATCGTCTTTGCCCCGTCATCCAAACCAGAAAGTATATGAGCATGGAGATCGATCATCGCAACGGGTCCCCCCCATAATTAATCTCCCTGATTCTCAAGGAACCATTCTTCCGGACAAGGACCCATTGAATATCTCCACGAAAAGCCCTCTTTCTCCATATCCCTTTAAAAGTTTGAATGATTTCATATCGACCGCTGATGAAGGCGCTTTGCGAATACGTCTGAATGGAATAAATCTCCACCTGGTATAAAATGGATTGGCTGATGGATACTGTTCGACGATAGGCCTCCTCGATATCGGTATAAGGGAGCATCCGGTTTTCAGTGGCGTCTCTTAAAAAAAGAGCCATGAAGTCATCGATTTCCATCTTCACGAAACGGTCTTTATATTCGTCAATGAATTGACGAACCTCTTCCTCTTTCACTGCTGCAAGAGATGGAGCCTGGGCTCCAATAGATAAGGACATGGTAATCATTAAGAATAGAAACACCAATAAAGTCTTTACGCTCATTGGGCCTTCCTCCTTCCTTAAGAAGCCCTCTCGTGTTGATAATCGAGAGAAATTATTTTTAAGATTCCGTCTTCTCTGATCAAAACCCACCTTATCCGTCCTCTCCAGACTTTCTTTCCCCCACCTTTCTTCACTATTTGCTCAATTTCGTAACGGGCCCTTACTTCACCGGCATTTTCATAGATTTCTACCTTCCGATCCTCGATGCGACAATGGAGTGTTTGGGTCTGATCGAAATAATTGCTGTATATCTCTCTGATGCCCTGTAGCCTATCCTTCTGATTCTGGACGGCTTTTAAAGAAAAAAGCCAAAGAAATCCATCAATATCCTTATTCGTATATCGTTCGATATAGTCTTTAAGGAATTGGTTTACCTCTTGTTCTGTCGCGATGAGTGGACGGGGTGATAGCTGAGAGACAGAAAGATTTTGAACAACGTTTTGAGAGTGAATTTGTGTTACAAGAAAAAAAGGAAGAACGATTGAAATAATGAAAGC
>Ga0214474_1000358_pt1 | contig 23289 bp, 21 predicted proteins | sample RVTome_2_FD_187335 | JGI IMG/M metagenome (GOLD analysis project Ga0214474, IMG submission 187335) | Soil microbial communities from uranium-contaminated site in the Upper Colorado River Basin, Wyoming, United States - RVT95D214 HiSeq ...
ACTTGATTTGCAGCCTGCTCCTTGTCACCTACTATAACCATATATGGTATTTTCATAAGCTGTGCTTCTCTTATCTTCAGGTTCATTCTCTCGGATCGATCATCAACTTGAACCCGAATATCATTATTCTTCAGTTCCTCCGCTATTTGGTGCGAATAATCCAGATGCCTGTCCGCAATCGGTATGATAATCGCCTGCACTGGAGCCAGCCACACAGGAAAGGCACCGGCATACTGTTCCACCAAACATGCCATAAAACGTTCCATGCTCCCCAACACCGTTCGATGTACCATGACCACCTGATGCTCCTTACCATCTTCGCCTATGTAGTTAACGTCAAAACGCTGAGGTAGATTAAAATCGACCTGTATCGTTGGCCCTTGCCACAAACGGTCCAAAGCATCCCGTAGCTTGACGTCTATTTTGGGGCCATAGAAAACGCCTTCTCCCGGGTCAATGGCATATTTGATATCAAGTTTTTCCAATACATTTTTTAGGGCTCCCGTAGCATGCTCCCAAATTTCTTCTGTACCAGCATAGTGATCAGGCCTCGTTGACAGGAGCATTTCATACTGGCTAAAGCCAAAGGTACTCATCATGAACCTGGCTAGATTCACCGCCCCCGAGACCTCGGCCTCCAATTGATCCGGGCGGCAAAAGATGTGTGCATCATCCTGAGTGAAACCTCGAACCCTGGCCAGTCCATGCAACACACCAGACCTTTCGTATCTGTACACTGTGCCCAGCTCCGCATATCTAAGCGGTAAATTACGATAGCTGCGCAACTGTGTCTTAAAAATCATGATATGTCCGAGGCAGTTCATCGGTTTGACGATATACTCCTGCCCCTCTACATCCATCGGTGAATACAGGTTATCCCGGTAGAAGTCCCAATGCCCGCTCGTTTTCCAGAGATTTAGTTTAGCAATATGAGGTGTATAAACGACGTCGTAACCACGTTTCCGATGCTCGGCTTTCCAGAAGTCCTCAATAATCTGGCGCACCAGAGCTCCTTTTGGATGCCAGTGGACTAATCCGGGTCCAAACTCTTCGTGGAGACTGAACAGGTCCAGTTCTTTGCCCAACCGTCTGTGGTCTCGTTTGGCTGCTTCAGCCAATCGCTCCAGATATGCTTTTAACTCGGCGTCGGTTTCAAAGGCAACCCCATAAATTCTCTGCAGCATAGGTCGCCTTTCGTCACCCCGCCAGTAGGCGCCGGCAATGCTGGTCAGCTTGAAAGCCTTAACCTCACCGGTTGAATCCACGTGGGGGCCCCGGCACAGGTCTACAAACGAATTTTGTCGATATATAGTAACCTTTTCTTCCGGCAGTTCATCGATAAGCTCCAGTTTGTAGGGTTGCTCCGAAAAAAGCTTCCGGGCTTTGGCCTTGTTTATCTCTTCTTTGAGAAAGACACTATTACCTGCTATTATCTCCGACATCTTTTCTTCGATAGCGGCTAAATCATCGGGTACCAGAGGCCTGGGCAACTCAAAATCATAGTAGAAGCCATCATCAATAGCTGGACCGATGCCAAATTTTGCATCCGGAAATAGCTTCTGCACTGCTTCAGCCATCACGTGTGCCGTGGAATGCCTCATCTTTTCCAGTTTGGCTGCTTTTTCGTCCATTGTCATTTCCAATCCTAACTTGGCTAAACAAAAACCTCACGCGGTCCGCGAGAGGTTAATGACTGCTAACAGTCGCATTTTATCAACGCTACGATTGAGAGTCAAGCTAATTCATAGACCTGAATTTTCCCAAAATTGTAAGAATTCCAAATCACGGCTATAATAATACGTCGCTTTTACGGCGCATTAGTGATCAACAACTCAGGAATCTGCTAAACATTCATCGGAGGCATTCATGAACACAGAAGACGCCATCGAATTAGAATATATATTCAATCCGCAAGCCGTCGCCTTGATTGGGGCATCGACCGATAACGGCTACGTTTACTCGTTAACCAATTCGAAGTTATGGGACAGGCTCTATTTTGTGAATCCGCGATACGATGAACTCGCCGGCAAGAAATGCTACAACAGTATCCTCGATATTCCCGCTGACATCGACTTTGTCGTCATCGCTGTGCCGGCAACGCACGTTCCCAAGATATTAGCCGAGTGTATCGAAAAGGGCGTAAAGGCGGCTCACGTCTTTACCGCCGGATTTAGCGAGACCGGAATACCGGAAAGAATGAAACTCGAGAATGAGGTCAGAGACGTCGCTAAAGGCAAAATCAGGCTAATCGGCCCCAACTGCATGGGCATCTATTGTTCGAAATCAGGTCTAAGTTTCACTTGGGACGCTTCTTTCGAGGAGGGCCCGGTCGGAGTCGCTTCTCAGAGCGGCACTTTTGGTGTCGAATTCCTGAATATCGGTAAAATCAGAAACCTGAAATTCAGCAAGGTCATTAGCTACGGCAATGCCGTAGACCTTGACTGCCCTGATTTTGTTCAATATCTCGCCGATGATCCCGATACGAAAATAATCGCTTTATACATGGAGGGCACAAAAAATGGAAGACGACTTAAATCAGCACTGGCCCACGCCGCCGCCAAGAAACCTGTCCTCGCTTTAAAGGGTGGAGTAACCGAGCACGGCAGTAGAGCGGCATCTTCCCATACCGGATCGCTAGCCGGCTCACCGGAAATCTGGAGCTCGATTTTTCGTCAGACTGGCGTGGCTCAGGTAGAAGACTTCGATGAACTGCTGAACGCTTCACTGGCGCTAACTTATGCACCGTTTCCGGCCGGGAAAGGTACCAGTATAGTCACCAATTCAGGTGGCTTCAGCGTACTCGAAACCGATGCCTCTGTAAAAGCTGGATTAGAAGTGCCACAGTTTACACATGAAACCTTGGCTCAGCTTCGAAAGATAGTACCGATAGCAGGAACCAGCATCAGTAATCCGTTGGATGCCTGGCCCATTTTTTATAACCTGTCAGGCTCAGAAGGCAACCTCGGCGACGTCATCAAGATACTGGCCAGGGATAAAAACATACATTCAATAATCATACATATGGATGAAATCAACTATTTAAGACGCGTATTAGGCCCTGCCTTCGAGGGGCACCTCAAAGAAGTCGTTGATCTCATGGTCAACGGCTGCCTGTATGCGCGCGACGAAATCGGTAAACCGGTCATGATGTGCATTTCTATGGAAACTTATACGAAAGATGAAGAGGACAGAAGATATCACTTGATGGTTAAAAAGACTTTTGAAGATGAACGTTTCCCCGTATTTCCTACTCTCAGGGATACTATAAAAGCTCTCTTTAATCTATACAGGCTCGGACTCCGGTTCTCTAAAAAATAAGCCTGCCGAATTACACGAGAATAACCGCATTACTTCTGACACCACTCAGGATTCTACATCTATGTTCGTAAGAGAAATATACGCTAAAAACATACTTTCAAAATCAAAAATTTACGATTATACGATAAACTGTTATACAGGCTGCCAGCATGCCTGCACTTATTGCTACGCCCGCTTTATGAAAAGGACAACCGGACATATCGAACCATGGGGCGAATTCGTTGATGTTAAGATCAATGCTCCTGAACTGCTGGCTAAAGAGATAAATAAGAAGAAGCCAGCCAGGGTATGGATAAGCGGAGTCTGTGATGCCTATCAGCCACTGGAACGCAAATATGAACTCACCAGAAGATGCCTTGAAATACTGGTTGCCCACAACTGGCCAATAACCATCCAGACTAAATCTCCACTGGTGTTACGTGACCTGGATTTGCTGGCCCGAGCGAGTGATATCGAAGTGGGGCTAACGATTACCACCGCCGACGACAGGATACGACTAATATTTGAACCCAATGCGCCGCCGATTCCCGAAAGGATCAAGGCACTGGGGGAATTACATCAAGCCGGCATCGAGACCTTTGTTATGATTGCTCCAATGCTTCCGGGCGCCGGAGACCTGCCTTCTTTGCTATCAGGTAAGGTAGACCACGTATTGATTGATAGGATGAACTATCACTACGCCGATTGGGTCTATCATAAATACAACCTCGAAGCTTCAATGCAACCGGAATTCTTTCTTAAAGAAGCCAAACAAATTGCTTTAGCCTTAAAAAAACACAATGTGGATTGCCAGGTTGTGTTTTAAATGCTTAAGCTAAAGGCTAGTCTTTCTTTCGGAACTTAGCCAACCTTTCCTCTGTATCAGTAAAGTCAAACTCGCTGCGGGCTTCGAACTCCAGGCCATTTTTCAGGGTTTCGTTTAAGCCTTGATTGTAAAGATATTTGTACGCGGCCAGCGAGGCCATGCTATTAGCCGATATTTTCTTTATCAGTTCCTGTACGGTTTCTTCCAACTTGTCCAGAGGGACTGCCATATTCACCAGTCCCAGCTCCTTAGCTTCTTTGCCCGTAATCAGGTCGGCGGTAAATGACATCTCTTTGGCTTTTAACATGCCTATGGCTCGAGGTAAACGCTGGCTCATACCCCAGGTTGGCCGCAGTCCCCAACGAGCGTGCGTATCGCCAAACTTGGCCTCTTCCGCGGTTACAATAAGGTCGCAGCCCAAGACGATCTCCACGGCACCGGTTATGCAAAATCCATTGACCATGGCTATGACGACTTTTGGAACCGTTTGAATAGCTTCAATAAGCGCTCTGGCCGGGTCATCCAGTATCGGCCCCACCTTTCCCTTCTCTATTTTGCGGTCACCGAGCGCAATTAAATCTACGCCAGCAGAGAAGGCGCGCCCGGCCCCGGTAAGCACTATGACTTTTACGTCATCGTCCTTGCCTGCGTCCCGCACCGCGGCCTTCATCTCAGCCAGAAGTGTAGGTGTTATAGCGTTCATCACGCTGGGACGGTTAATAGTAATCCTGGCAGCTCCGTCCTTTTTCTCGTATAACAAATTTTCGTATGCCATTTTTACTCCTCCCTCTTAATATAACCGGATAAACATAAGCGTTGAGAAACGATTCGGTCTAGATCGATTGACGAACGCGTGTTCAGAAAATACGCCATCCACCGAACCTTTCAAATTATAGCTTAAATGATATATAAGTCAATTCACCAATGCTACAAATAAAATTTTTAAGAAACTTATTCGTTGACAAGGGGACACCGACCAAATACAATGAAATTGAGGGCAGTTCATTTATTAACGATCATAAATGTCGTGGGACTTATTTATATCAAGATAACGGAGGTCTTAAGTGCAAGCTTATTGTATGAAATGTAAAACGAAGACAGAGATGAACAATCCCAAAGAGATTAAGATGAAGAACGACAGACCGGCTGTACAGGGCACGTGTGCCAAGTGTGGAACCAAGATGTTTAAGATCGGCAAGGGACGAGGTGTCCCATTTCTATAGAGCGCCCCACACACCACAATCACCCTTCCGCTTAACGATATCAGCTCATTTTAACTGGGGAAGAGGGGACTCGAACCCCTAAGCCTTTCGGCACATGATCCTAAGTCATGCTCGTCTGCCAATTCCGACACTTCCCCAAGCGAGCTGACGTAACATTTTAACACGCCTTATTACATTTTGCCCATTTGCCTACTCGTATATTTGCACCATCTAACCGATGGCTTATCTATCAACTGTGCTCATCAGCCGTTACTATAGACTGAATGTACTTTAGTAATATGGCTAAACTAAAACATTTGGGTATACGTTATATTATATAAGAGGGCCAAAAAGGGGAGAATTCAGCCGAATAGATAACTTAATGAACTGCCATCAATGGCATGGCTGAATAGCAAGGAACGGTACTATGGAACATATTATAGCTTGTCCAAAATGCGGTGGAGCCAACGGGGCGGGTCAACTTTTCTGCCGCTCCTGTGGTCAGAGCCTGGCCCACAAATGCTCTCGTTGTCAGGTGGACATAGACCCTGCCACAGGAAAATGTCCTTACTGCGGCAAAGGTCTGTCAACCTGGCCTGAAGGCCAGTCTGAAACAAACGAAAAAACCGCAAAAAAAAATGACCCCGTACCGGTTTAGCCAAGCGTAAATGGTTTTCGCCTACGCCCGGCGTTTAGCTTAATATCGGAGTCCAGTTAACCCTGCTTTAATCCGTCCGTTTCAATTATTAGTGACCGTGACTAAACAAAGCCTGCCGACTACGTTATAATATGATTGGTTGCCAAAACCAATAAATCGTGGAGGTATATCAATGAAACTCAGAGCTATGCTTACATTAATCATCCTCATCCCCATCCTTTGGCTTGTCGCCTGCGCTCCGTCAACTGGTAATTCCGTCACCGTTTCTTGCGACGATTTTGGTACTCAAAAAAATATAACCAGACAGCTCACCGTTTCTTCCGGCAGTTCCTTTACCGTTACCCTGTGCTCTAATGCGACCACTGGCTTTTCATGGTTAGAATCGGCGCAAATCAGCGATACGACCGTTATCGAACAGACGAACCACACCAGGATAGCCCCCGAAAATACGGGCCTTGTCGGTGCTCCAGGTACCGAAGTATGGACCTTTAAAGCCCTTAAAAAGGGGACCAGCAATATTGATCTGCAATACAGCCAGCCATGGGAAGGCGGCCAAAAAGGCGCCTGGACATTCAACCTGTCCGTTACTGTCAAATAGAGCTGCTTACCGGCAAGTGCTAGTCCAGGCTTCGTCTTTGCATCTCGCCTAGTTATTGTCGTTGCCCATGCCCGATTAGTAAAGTTGATATAATGTTTATACGAGCGGCAGCGGCACTCCGTAATCGTAAAATCTGCGACGAGGTGAAGAAATGACGAAGCCTGATTTCTCATTAAATGGTAAGGTGGCGCTGGTAACAGGTGGCAGTCGTGGCATCGGCAAGGCCACCGCTCTCGCTTTTGCCAGATTTGGTGCTGATGTAGCCGTCGCTTCCCGCACCCAATCCGACCTTGAGGCAGTAGCCGAAGAAATAAGAGGTTTAGGCAGAAAGTCATTACCCGTAGCAGCACACGTAGGCAACCTCGTCCAGATTAAGAATCTGGTGGAGACCGTCCACAAGGAGTTCGGTAAAATAGATATACTGGTCAATAATGCCGGTACCAGTCCTGCCTTAAGCGGATTAATAGATATAGACGAGCGACTATGGGATTCAGTCATGAACCTGAATCTGAAAGGGCTGGTATTTTTGAGTCAGGCAGTTGCCAGGACAATGAAGGAAACCGGCGGCTGCATCATTAACGTAGCTTCAGTTGATAGCTATATGCACGAGCCCGGAATCGGCGTCTATTCCATTAGCAAGGCCGGCGTAGTGCAGGCAACAAAAATCATGGCAGAGGAATGGGCTAAATATAACATCAGGGTAAATGCTATCGCTCCGGGCCATATACACACTCGTCTCGGCGACTCAATCTTCCAGGCTATGCCGGATTACAAAAAGGTATTCCTGGAAAGAGTACCGATGAAACGCATCGGAGACCCTGATGAAATTGTCGGCGCTATGGTTTATCTGGCATCCAGCGCGGGTAGCTACGTAACAGGAACAACCGTCGTTGTCGATGGCGGGACGCTGACAACATAGAGTGTATGGATTTACACAGTTTTAGGCGCGCCCGGGCTCACAGATTCAATACTATTCCTATGGGACAATGGTCGGAACCTGTTACCTCTGACATTATGAATGCCTTTGAAAGTGCCGGCAGCAAGTTTTCAGTAATAAAAAAATAGTCGATTCTCCAGCCTACATTTCGCTCTCTGGCTCTGGTTTTCAGGTCCCACCAGCTGTATTGGTTCGGTTGCTTGTTAAAATGGCGAAATGTGTCCACGTAACCATGAGCCACCAACGTATCCATCCAGGCTCTTTCTACGGGCAGAAATCCGGAGACCTTTTCATTTTCTTTCGGCCTGGCTATATCTATTTCTTGATGTGCTGTGTTTAAATCGCCGCATACGATCAGCTTATTCCCTTTTGCCTTCAATGAATCGATATAATCCAAAAAAGCGTTATAAAACTCCATTTTATATTTTAGTCTGTCCGGACCTTGTTTGCCGTTAGGAAAATATATATTCATGAGAGTAAAATCTTTGTATTCGGTGATAAGGACCCTGCCCTCTAAATCCAATCTTATTCCCTCGAAGCCATATCTGGTGTTTACAGGTTCTATTTTGGAAAAAGTAGCTACTCCACCATATCCTTTTTTATCGGAATAATTCCAGTAGGTACGATATCCGTCGGGATGAGTTAAATCGTCGTCAAGCTGATCAGGCTGTACTTTAGTTTCTTGTAGGCAGTTAATATCCGGAGACTCTTTTTGCAGCCATTCTAAAAAGCCCTTCTTTTTTATGGCTCTAATGCCGTTAACGTTCCAGCACAGAATTTTGATTTCAGCCATCCGTAGTGCTTCCCTTAGGCGAACTTGGTCACCACTTATAGCCTATCCCGCTACAATCCGGGCACGGTCTCCAACTGCCACTTCCTGCCGGTACCCTACCGCTGCCTCCACAGCAACCACACACGACAGCATCGGCGGGAACCAAATTGTAACGGCGTTGATGGCACACCGGACACGGCTCTGGAGGAGCGGAAGGACCCTCAAGACCCGGTACTGAGCCCTGTCCTCGGCAATAAGCACAGCGTTTTCTGAGCATCATGGAGATTCAATCCCTGCGTCGAAGGCTAGAATCTTGCCAGCTTTGTTGTCTTGCGCCATGCCCACCTCCTGGCGCTAAATGTCCTTAGCTTATCATAGGCCATCTTACCATCCAGATTCATGGCCTCAGCGAATTGCTCCACGGTGGCACCTTCTGCCATGCCCAGATAATCAAGTAGTTTGGCGTCAAGCTCCTCCCCTTGCTCCCTTAACCTTGATATCGCCTTTCTGCCTGATTGTGTCAGTACGTATAGCTCCATTACCTTCACTCGCTTTAATGTCAGTTAATTTTGATTTTACAACAATACTAAACTGGTGTCACTACGATAGAAAGTAGTCTGCAGATATATGTAGGTGAATTTATTATAGGTAGAAGGTAAGACAGGTGATTAACACTTGTCGCAGGCGCACGTAAACCATCCTAAAGCATGAGTTGGTCATCTAATGCCAGCGAGCGAGAACCACGGACTGCGGACTGACCTTATTATATATCCAGCGCGCCGGAGATGGCTATGGCGCCACCAGCAATAAATGATGCTTTATCCGATGCCAGAAAACAAGCCAGCTCTGCTATCTCTTCGGGCTCGGCTATTCTGCGAAGCGGAATAGTTTTCTCGGTCTTGGCTTTGCGCTCCGGGTCAACGGTAAACTCGGGGGTCATCTCGGTCCGTACCCAGGCCGGACATATGGCTACGATACGAATATTATGAGGTGCGAATTCCTTGGCTGCGGCATTGGTCAGGCCGACCACACCAAATTTACTGGCGCTATAGGCACTGAGCTTGCGCAGGGCCCTGAGACCGGTGATGGAGGAATTGTTGATAATCGCACCGCCACCCTGCTTCATTATCTCCGGAATCTCATACCTCATGCACAGCCAGACACCCTTAAGGTTGGTATCCATCTGGTCATAAAATTGCTCCTCAGTCTCATCGACCAGACTCTGAAAAATGCCGCCTTTTCCGGCATTGTTAAAGGCGATATCAAGCCTGCCGTATTTCTCTGCGGTTTTCTTGACCATATTTTCAACCTGTGCTGCGATTTTGACATCGGTCTGCACATACATGCCCTCGCCGCCGGCATCTTTTATCATCTGCACGGTTTCTTCCAATTTATTAGCGCGCCGGGCGGCCGCCACCACCTTGCCGCCACGCTTGGCAAACATGATAGCTGCTGCCCTGCCTATACCAGAGCTTGCGCCCGTAACTATTATTACCTTACCCGTAAAATCTCCCAATTTATTCCTCCAAATAATTTCATGCTAAAAAAGAATCAAGATGCCTGAAACAACTCGTTCTATTCAGATATGCAGGACTAAAAACTTAGCTGATTATATTAGCAGCACGGCGGTGTTAAGTAAAGTCTAACTCGAATATATTAATCACTGTCTTGTTTTGCTGAAAACTTCAATGCCAGCAGCAACATTTCGAGACCCGCAGCACTTCCTATCCACTCTATGTGAGCTCGCAAAAAATCATAGGCTGTCTGAATATGTGCTTCCCGACGCTTATATTTCTTTAATCGTAGCTTAACTATCATGGACGGAATGTCTATATCAACCGGGCAATTATGCCGGCATTTCCGGCAGCTCAGGCACAGGTCCAATCCGCTACGCTTGTTGATAGGTACTCCCCCACTTAGTGCGGAATACACAAGTCCTCTGCCGCCCAGGTTGCTGTCCGCAGTGAATCTGCTGCTGTGAACGCCATAAGCCGGGCAAACCAGCAGGCACTGGCCACAACCGATGCAGTGTAGCAAATCCCGATATTCACTTATGGCGATGTCATGTCTGTGATTGTCAACCAGAATCACACACAGTTCTGCCGGTCCGTGCACACCGGCGATGAGCTGCTTTTCAATGTCAGCCGTTTGACTCGGTCCGCTGACGATATTTACGAAAGACGTTTTCAGCGACCCCGTAGTGCAAAATGCCTGTATCTTTAACATATTCATGGCTTCTTCAAGGTTCTGGTAGATCTTGTCTATTCCGGCCAGGATAATATGTTTCTCGGGTCTCATGGCAACTTCTATTATGTTACCCTCGTTGTGTAATAAAAGTATCGCCCCTTCCTCGGCGGCGATCGCGTTGGCCCCGGTAATGCCAACTTTGGACCGAGCTATGTCTGCCGATATCCTGGTCCTAAGGAAATCGACTATGTATTTAGCGTTAGGTTGTACTTTTAACCTGTAATAAGCCGAGAGCATTTTAGCAATATCGTGCTTGGTTAGATGGCTGGCAGGACCTGTGGGATGAGTAGGTTCATCGCCGGCAAGCTGAATAATTCTATCGCCTATGTCCGTCTCTACGACCTCTATACCCTTTCGCTCTAAAGCGGCTGTAAGCCCTATCTCCTTGGTCAAATTGGACTTAGACTTAACAACTAGCTTGTTGTCTCCAATTTCTTTAATGACCAGTGAAATGGCTTCTTCGCGGCTGACCGCTGAGCATACCCTAATTCCGTTTTGTCGCAGATTTTCTACGGCTTGTTTTATAATGCTCTCATTGCCAACCGCGTACTTCCTGGCTTGCTTGAGTCTCCTCTTGCGTTTTTCGAGGTCAGGTATGCGGTGGGCGTTCGCCTTCTGTCGATTTCGGACAAGGTTAAACGCCTTCCTCATAGCCTGAATGCGCCTGGCATTTTGCAGCTTATTCGAGTTGGCTAGCCTTGAAACAGATGTACTTGAATCTTTACGGACCATGAGTGCCTAATAATACGTTTACTGCCGCGTTGTACTGAAATTATAGCAAATCCTGGCCTGGTATGAGTCTTGCTGGGCATTATTTAATAGACGTTCTGAATCTGCTATTATGTTATTTGACTTTAGCTACACACGTTGGGAGCGTTTGAGTCCCGGTGGGCTTCGCGGACTTCAAATCCGTCGGGAGGCATGATGAGTGTCTTCGGTGGGTTCGACCCCCATACGCTCCCGCCACAGTTATACTGATCTTCTCTTTTTAACGCAGGATATTTGCATTGAAGTGGACTGCGGGATAATTTGAGTTCGTGGGCTATGGTCGTGCTGGAAGGAAGACGTGCAGGAGCTAGCTAGAATAGATTAGAATCGTAGCTAATTATGTAAATTTATACGGTGAACCTGTGACGGTACTTATTTAGGGTAAATACCAGACACAAGCCGTAACCAGAATGGCCAGCAGAGCAGTTACGTCAATAACGATGCCGCTCAGCATACCCTGCAGTTTCCTGTCACCCTTAACGATTGTTACCAGCTTCTTCGTTCTGCTCATTTCTCCCTCCTTGCAGACAACTAATATCGTCATTGATCTAACCTGCTATCATTCTCACATAGTATTGCGAACAAAACATGATGCATTGGTACTGTTTACACTCGACACTTAGGTACGGTAATCGTATAGACATAAGTACCATCTACCTATACATCGGTTTCGGTGATTTTTTACTTTATTACGGCAAGGTATATAATTTATATGCATGATTTGCATGAATATCGTACTAAGGTTAACATTTAGCCAGGTAGGCGGAGTGTAAAATGCAGCAGTCTTTTCCGTGTCCGAAGTGCGGCGTTCAAATAGCCATAGGCCAAAATTTCTGCGGTGCTTGCGGCCAGCGCTTTGAATACAGATGCAAGCACTGTGGGACACCCATTGGTGACTCATCAGGCTTTTGTACTAATTGTGGAGGGAAACTGTCTCACCTGCCAAGGCCTGCCCAGTCTGCTGCTAAAAAGGTTGTGCCGGGCCATGTTGCGCGACCTGTGAAAATGCATTCCACGGTGCAGAGTACAGCTGGCCACATTGGACGTTACTTTATTGTAGCAGCTGTTCTCTTCGTGCTGGTAGTATGCATCTACGTTGTGGGTTCGAGCACGCAAGGCAGTTCGTCTGACTGGATGGGTGGATATAGCTTTGGTGGCCAATCGCCTCCCTCTACTCCGCCAGCCAATATCGGTACAAACAATCCACAAACACCGACATCAGATCCAACATCTGATTCACCAGGTTACAGCGTTAGCGATGTGATAACCGCCGCCAGGAATTACAGTCCCACATGCCAGCTGCTCACCAGGCGAACCGGCTGATCAGCCGCCAGCTGTCCTCAGTCTGAGGACGGGGTAGCGACCTTCACAGCCGAGTACATAGGTAACGGGATGTGGAGCGTAGTCAAGACCTGCTCGATAAACTCGGACTTTAATGGCGCCTGGTATTTCTTCGAGACTAACGGTCAATTCATCAAGCAGTACTAGCTATCTTAGTATTCGCTCATCGCCAACGCGGCGAGTGATTTTTTTCTCGTCCATATACTCCAGAAGGGCTTGAGCATATTTCCGGCTGGTACCCAGCATATCGCGTACTTCGGCAAGCGTCACTCTACCTTTGGCCTTAATATGATCGGTAACCTTGTTGACCATTGCCTCATAAGCCGTTGAAGAAAAAACCACCCCCTCACTTACTTTAACCACCTGCTTCTGACCTAAAAGAAAATTAAGCAGTTCGGGTTCCAGGGAGACGTCACCAGGCGGAGAAAAAGGACTGGCATTCAAGGCATCAACGAATTTAGCTATCTTTTTCTCTTGCTCGGGAGACAATTGGGTCCGATGGGAAGGTAAATGAACCGCTGAACCGTCTTCAACCAAAATGCCAGCTTCAAACAGCTTCTCTAATTCGACGGATGTCGGCGATAGTTTCAGCTTACTGCCCAGCTCGCTCTTTGATATTCCAGGCCGTGTCGGGTATTTTTTATGATAATTCTTGACCACTTCTTCTGCTTTGCGGGCAAGTTTCTCCCAACCGGTAAGGGTAAAAAGAAGCTTTTGCTTTCCCTGTCCCACAACAACAGCTTTTCGGTTTTTGACAAGGCTGTCTGTTATAGCTGCAGTTTCACCGGATGTTAGATTACATCGCACCGTCAAATCGTCGATTCCAAGTGGCTGGCTCACATCCAGCGTTGCCAGTACGGCATCTTCCGGGCTTCCTTCAGACCTGACTTTCAAGTTTTTAATAAAGTCTTCTCGAAATCGACGATGCCTTACAGCTCGAGCCTCTACGATCACGCCTCCGCCTAACGTATCCATTGGTGACCGAATAATGAAATGGTCTCCTTTAACCACGGCCAAAGGTGTAGCTAGCGCAAATTGAGCCCACGAAATAGCTCCCGGGTCCAATAGCTCTCGCTCTAAAAGATGCAGCTTGGCAGTCGCTTCGGCAGCTCCAGTAAAGAAACCGACGGTGGTTCCGTGACGTAGCGTATACCTGATATTAGGCAGCAAGCGTAGCTTGGCGTCGAGTCTTTTTGTCGGCAAGAGCCATCCAGGACTAGTCATAACGTCCCCACGTTCCAGTTGAGACGGCGCCACGCCGCTCAGATTGGCAGCTACCCGACTACCGGCACTGGCCACCTCGATATGGGATTTATGAGTCTGAAGCCCACGTAACCGTGCTTTCAGTCCTGACGGAAGTATTTCCACCTCCTGCCCGATTTTTAACGAACCGTCTACAAGCGTTCCCGTTACTACCGTGCCGGAGCCAGCAATGGTAAAGATCCTGTCTATCATCAGCCTGGGTCTGCCCATGTCTTTCCTGGGCTTCGCTGAGGCCAGGACCCGGTCTACAGTCGAAATCAAATCGTCCATCCCCTCACCGCTAACTGCCGAAACCGCCACGATAGGAGATTCGGCTATGCTGGTTGGCTTAATTAGTTCCTCGACTTCCAGTTTGACCAGGCTCAATAATTCATCGTCCACCAGGTCTTTTTTGGTGATGACCGCGATACCTGTTGTTATGTCCAGTAAATCGATTATGGCCAGGTGTTCCCTGGTCTGAGGCATGACCCCTTCATCGGCGGCCACAACCAGCAAGGCTAAATCAATACCCCCTACGCCGGCAAGCATATTGCGAACAAAACGTTCATGCCCCGGTACATCGACAACGCCCACTTCCAGCCCACTCGGCAATTTCAACCAGGCAAAACCAAGGTCGATGGTCATGCCTCGCTCTTTTTCTTCACGCAACCGGTCCGGGTCTATGCCCGTCAAAGCCTTTATTAAAACCGATTTGCCGTGGTCAACGTGTCCCGCAGTTCCAATTACAAACATGTTTTATTTTCCTGAGAACCTCATCAATGATCAAAGAAAAGAAACTTATCTGCAAGCAGGCAACCGAAGCAAAACCCTGTAATTAACGCGATATTTGAGAAATGGCGGTTCTTACAGCCTTCAGCGTTATTTCGTCTTCTTCATCAAGTACAGTTCGAGGGTCAAGCAACAAAATATCGTTGGCGATACGCCCAATGACCGGCACCTCATTTTGCCTTAGTTTTTTAGCTAAAGACAAAACCATACTTCTACTAAATCGCTCATCTCCGATAGCTATCATTCTGGTCGGTAGAGTGCTCCCCGGAAGGCTGCCACCGCCGACCATGGTCTCACCTTCGACTACTCTGGCTATGTCGCCGATGCTTTTGGCCCAAACTCTTGCCCGCTTATTAACTATAGTGATTGGCGCTGAAATCATTCTCCACACCGGAATTTTTTCTAACGCCTCGCCTTTAAGGTAATGGAGCAAAGTCGCCGCCAGCCCCGCGAGCCTCATCTTGTCTATTCTCATCGCCCGCGCCAGTGGATGCTTTCTCAACTTATCAATGTATATCTTCTTGCCTACTATTATCCCGGCTTGCGGCCCGCCTACCAGCTTATCTCCTGAGAAACAGACCAGCTCAGTACCCAGTGAAACACTGTGCTGGACCATGGGCTCAGGCGCCAGTCCAAACGATGAGGTATCCAGGAGACAACCGCTGCCCAAATCGTCCAGAACGGGAATATTGTATTTTTTAGCCAGGGCAACGATTTCGTCTATATCAGCCGACGTCGTGAAACCCTCGACACGAAAATTGCTGGCGTGCACCCGCATCAACGCTGCCGTTTTCGGACTAATAGCCTGTTCGTAGTCATTAATATAGGTGCAGTTTGTAGTACCAACCTCTATTAGTTTGGCCCCACTCTGTCTCATAACATCGGGGATTCTGAAGCCACCGCCTATCTCCACAGCCTGGCCCCTGGAAACGATCACTTCCTTTTTCTTCGCCATTACGCTTAATGCCAGCAGGACCGCAGAGGCGTTATTGTTTACTACGATTGCTGATTCGGCTCCGGTTAAGCGGCACAGCAGTTTTTCGATGTGAACATCCCTGGAACCTCGCGACCCCGTAGCCAGGTCGAATTCAAGATTACAGTAACCTCTAGCAACGGCGCTCATAGTTTCAATGGCTTCGCTGCTCAGAGGGGCGCGACCGAGGTTGGTGTGCAGTATAACTCCGGAGGCATTGATGACCGGGCGCAGACTGAGTTGAAACAATGACTTCAGATCGGTGGTTACCGAATCAATAATCTTTTCGATGGAGGCGGCGGGGCTGCCGTCCATTACGGCAGCACGAGCTGCCTCAAGATGAAGTCGAACCGCGTCCACTACAATCAGCTCGTGTGGATATTTAGCGCGGAGCTTTTTTATTCGCTCGTCCGAGATTATCTTATCCACACTCGGAAGACGCCGTAGCTCGCTCTGCATAATTCCTGACTATTCTACTATACTCCGAACGAGTTTCAAAACAGGCTCGATACCCTTTGATTCGGCCTCCTAGCATGTTACAATACTGAAAATGGACAAGAAGACACAACCTCGCCTCACCGAAAGCGTCAGCGGCGCCGGCTGAGCCTCAAAACTGGGTCCGGGCGATCTGGATAAAGCTCTTTGCGGATTACCGCTGATAGCCGATAAGAATGTGCTTCGCGGTATGGAAAGTCTCGATGATGCCGGCGTCTATAAATTGACCGATGACCTGGCGATAATCCAGACCGTCGATTTCTTCACGCCCATCGTTGATAATCCGTATGATTTCGGGCAGATCGCTGCTGCTAATGCTCTGAGCGACGTATATGCCATGGGCGGCAAACCGTTGACCGCTATGAACATCGTTTGCTTCCCTGCCAAAAAGCTCGACATATCTGTGCTAAAGGACATACTCAAAGGCGGCATCGATAAGATGATGGAAGCCGGCGTGACGCTGGTGGGAGGGCACAGCATCGACGATGCCGAGCTGAAATACGGCCTCTCGGTTACCGGTGTCGTTGACCCCCGGAACATGGTGACCAACGCCGGCGCCAAAGCAGGAGACAAGCTCATACTGACCAAGCCGTTGGGGACGGGAATCATAGGTACCGCCTTAAAAGCCGGTAAAGCCAGCAAGGAGCTGGTAGTCAGGGTTACCAAATATATGACTACTTTGAACAAGAAGGCTTCGGTGCTTATGCGTGAGGTCGGAGTTCATGCCTGCACCGACATTACGGGTTTCGGCTTCCTGGGGCATGCCTGCCAGTTGGCCGAAAACAGCGGTGTAGGCATTAAAGTGAACTCAACATCAGTCCCCGTTTTTCCGGAAGTTGAGGATTTCATAAAGCGGGCTTTAATACCGGGCGGCCTGAACAGAAACAGAGAATTTTATAGTAAGAATATTAAGTTCTCGAAGCAAGTGCCGGATTATTTGCGAGACGTACTCTTTGATCCGCAGACCTCGGGCGGTCTGCTGATTTCTATAACTCCGGACAAGGCCGCCTTATTGTTGGACAAACTGAAAAAAGCCGTCATCCCTGAGGCAGCCATAGTCGGAGAAATAGTCAGCAAGCACGCAGGGAAAATAATAGTAGACTGACATCTGAAAATATTTAAATTGAACGGGCTCCGAAATAAGCCGGAGCCCGTATTTTTTTCTGGTGGAGGCGGGGGAGGGTTGAACTCCCCGTCCAGAAGAAGGTTGCCAGAATCTGCTACAGGTTTAGTCAGCTCATTTATCTCGCCTGGCTAGGCTCTGCTGACCGATAATAGCCAGGCCAGTCGATGATTCTTAGCCAACCTCTATCGACATTGAGGTTGGAGCACCCCGACATTTCGTCACCCAATCCCAACCCATCGGGGTGAGGTCGGGTTGGATGTGCAACCTAGTTAGGCCGCAATTGGAACTGCTTCGGCAGTTGTATTTTGCCACCTGTTTAACGAGGTAATGGCACCTCGACCTGCTATCCTGTAGGCCTTCAGCTGTCGAAGCCACACGCCCCCCTATTCATTTTTTAATGTACCCTCAGCCTCGCCGCTTCATTGCCCGCTCTATCTCTCTTTCCGTCTCACGACGGGCGATTGATTCGCGCTTGTCGTGAAGGCGTTTGCCACGGGCCACCCCTAATTCTAGCTTGGCAGTTCCCTTCTTAATATATAACTTTAGAGGCACCAGGGTCAAACCTTTCTGGCTTACCTCGGCGGTCAATTCATTGATTTGATGCCGGTGCAAAAGGAGCTTGCGCGGCCGGTTCGGTTCGTGCCCGAAACGGCTGGCCGCTTCGTAACCGGCTATATGTGCGTTAACCAGCCACAATTCGCCGTTCTCCGGCCTAGCGTACGAATCGCGGATATTTACCCGGCCGGCACGAATTGACTTTATTTCACTGCCGGTGAGGACAATGCCCGCCTCCAGGCTTTCCAGAATGATATAATCGTGATAAGCTTTTCGATTGACAGATATCGTTTTTGAGTCCATGATACCTGTAAAATTTTATCATTAATACCGCGAATAAGATAGAAGCAGGGGTGTATTATGTCTAATTATCTGGAAAAGTACTGGTTAATTATTGTCGCCTTTTTGCTGGTCAGCATAGTAACCGGCGGAATAATACTGGCGGTAAAACAATATAGCCATCGACCCGTTGAAATTTCTCTATCTCCTGCTTCCCCACTCCAATATGATGGAGATATCTTTGTCGGAGGCGCGGTAGCCAATCCTGGCTTATATCCCTTAAGGCAGGATGATACAGTCGAGTCGCTTGTTAAAACCGCAGGGCTTACAGCAAACGCGGACACAAGCAAAATCGAGATATATGTCCCTAAAACCGGTGAACTGGACGCCCCTCAAAAGATAGACTTAAACCGGGCTGAAGTCTGGTTATTGGACGCTCTACCCGGTATCGGAGCAGGAAGGGCACAGGCCATTGTCGACTACCGTGACAAGAACGGCCCGTTCCATAGGGTCGAGGACTTATTGAATATAGAGGGTATCGGTGAATCAACCATCGATAGAATGAGAGATTTCATCACAGTGCAGGATTAAAACCCTATGACGCTGATTTATCTCAGTATTGCCTGGATTATCGGTATTCTGCTGGGATCGAAACTCACGATACCCTGGTGGATCATTTTCTTTGGACTTGTTCCGTTCTGCTTCATTCCATTGTTTCTCAAACATAAAAAACACCTTATCGTTGCCGGGTTCTGTCTTCTATTCCTATGCGGCGGCGCATTGCGCTATCAAACTAGCCTTCCGAGAATCGATGAGCATCAACTACAATACTATAACGAGCGGGGTTTTATCGCCGTCCAGGGGACTGTATCCACCGAGCCCGAGCCTGGAAACACTACTATCTCTTTTCAGTTCTCTGCTGACACGGTGCTGATAAACGGGCAGAGCACCGAAGCTTCGGGCAAGGCACTGGTCAGGACCTCTCAATATCAAGATTATCATTACGGAGATACATTAAAGATGACAGGTGAACTGGAACCACCTGCAGAGACTGATAGTTCAAATTACCGCAATTATCTGGCCAGGCACGGTATTTATTCAGTTATCAATTATCCGAGCATAGAAGTACTGGATACAGGTAAGGGTACAAAGCCTCTGGCCTGGATTTACTCATTAAGAAACCGACTTTCACAAAGCCTTGCCCGGGCTATGCCTGAACCACAAGCTTCATTGGCGCAGGGAATTCTTCTTGGTATTAGAGGCAACATACCTCATTCGCTCAATCAGGCTTTCTCCAGGACGGGTACAACTCATGTCCTGGCAATCTCGGGAATAAACATAAGCATAGTTATAGGTATGTTCCTGGCAGCAGGCATCTGGTTATTCGGCAAACGGTATTCAATATATATATGGCTGGCTCTGATTTTGATCTGGTTGTATGCACTTCTCACCGGTATGAATCCGCCGGTAGTCCGGGGCGCTATTATGGGCAGCATTTTCCTGATAGCGGAGCTCCTTGGTAGGCCTGGCAGTGCTTTAACTGCTTTGACTTTCGCTGCCGCCATAATGGTGGCAATAGAACCGCAGGTATTATGGGATGCCAGCTTCCAACTGAGCTTCCTGGCTATGGCCGGCCTCATCCTTATAGCTCCATACCTACAGGCCTGGGGTAACAAAGGAATGAACACTGGGAGAGAACGCTCGTTGGAAACATCGCTGGGCAGTTTTGCCGTCAGCAGCTTTGCTATTACTTTTGCAGCTACATTGGTCACCTGGCCGGTCATCGCCTATTATTTTCAGGTCGCCTCTTTAGTCGGTCTGCCGGCAACATTCTTCTCGGTTCTGGCACTGCCAGCAATAATAATAACAGCCGCCCTTGTTGCGGTGGTCGGGTTGTTTCTACCTCCTGTTGCCTGGGTGCTCGGTTGGATATCCTGGCTGTGCATAAGTTATTTTATTATCGTAGTCCGAATTTTCGACGCGCTGCCACTATCTTCAATCAGGCTGGAAGGAATCCAAATCTGGCAGCTATGGATCTACTACACATTGCTTGCTATCGCCATAGCAACCATTTATTATCGTCAACAACTAACGGCTCTTTTCCACCGTGCCGCCGCTAAAATAAGCCCTTATCTAAAAACAGGCTGGGACCAGTTCTCGAGGGTACCAAAGAGGTGGGTCATTACGCCTCTTCTTATAATAGCTATCGTAATGTGGGTAGCCATCCTCAACTTTCCAGACGACAAACTCCATGTCAGCGTCCTTGATGTCGGCCAGGGCGATGCTATACTGATTCAAACACCGGCCCATCAGAATATACTGATCGACGGCGGTCCAAGCCCATCAGCCATAGATTTGGAACTCAGTGAAAAGCTACCCTTCTGGGACAGGAAAATCGATCTGGTTATTTTAACGGAACCTCAAGCTGACCATGTAACTGGTGTCATAGAAGTACTCCGAAAATATGCAGTATATCAGGTATACGAAACAGGCTTAGACTATAAGTCCACTGCTTATCAGCAATGGCTCAGTCTGACGAAAACCCCGTCAATCAAACGCGAGATTGCTCATTCTCAGCAGCAGATTGAACTCGGTGACGGAATGAGGATAGAGGTGCTCCATCCTCCTCCAGCTTTTCTTGAAGGTACTTCCAACGATCTTAATAATAATGGTTTAATACTTCGCCTAAGCTGGAATAGCGTAAGCTTCTTATTTACTTCCGATATACAAAAGGAAGCGGAATGGTACATAACTGGCCAGGGAACTTGTCTCAATAGCACTGTACTAAAAGTTGGACATCATGGTAGCGCGACTTCGACGTCCGAGCAATTTCTAGCTGCAGTTGATCCGGAAATCGCGGTAGTTTCGGTCGGCTCTGAGAACAGATTCGGTCTGCCCAGCAGCGAAGTAATAAATAGATTAAGCGTTAGGCTGTCTCCCGAGAGAGTTTATTTGACCTCAACGAATGGGACTATCGAGTTTCTAACTGACGGTACCAGACTGTGGATAAAATGTGATAAGTAATACTTGATGCACACCTCCGAGCACTCAATGTCTCAATCAATTCCGGATGCCACTATTGATTTATGCCTCATTTTATCGTACAGTATTAGCTACTTAACTATGAGGTACTGCAGGAGGCAAGCATGAGAACACTTGTCCGTATGCTGCCGGTAATATTACTGATAGCTATAGCTTTATTAATTAACGTTTCGATTAGCTCCGCAGCACAGCTTGACATAGAAAATACGTCTCTGACACCTTACCCGGCTCAGTCAGATAATGTTACTGCGGGCGAGGAGACCGACAATTTCACAGTTGAAACTGGCGGAGGAACGTCCTTCCTCTCAATTTTCCCGACCTGGGCGTGGTGGGCGATTGGAGGCACCGCCGGCGTATTAATCATAATGATTGTCGTCCTTGTCGCTGTACCCTCGCGTAAAAAGGGTGGCGCCAAACCTATGAAAGGCATGCAGCAAATGCCTGACATGCAGGGCGGACCCGGAATGCAAGACATGTACGGAACTGGTGCCCCCGGCCAGGGACCGGGGCCAATCCCAACTCCCATGGGAGGACCCGGCGCATATGGTCAACCAATGGGTGGCGGTATGCAACAGGCTCCGGGAGCCTTCCCCATGCAGGAGCCGTATCAGACGCCCGGCCAGTTCCCAGGGGCTGGGACCATGGCACCCCCCTACCAGCAATACGCCAGAAGACCAATATTCTCCATTAACAATATAACCATCACACCAAATCAGGTGAAAGCGGGAAACCCGGTTACTATTAGTGCCATTGTGTCTAACAATGGCTCAGACGCCGGTACGTATAGCGTGGTGTTAAGAGTAAACGGTATGGTGGAAAACATTATGGACCTGATGTTATCTCCCGGTGCCACCCAGACAGTCACGTTTACGGTCACGAAAGAAATAGGCGGCGAGTACTATGCGGAAGTAGATGGCTTAAATGGCATTTTCATAGTCATACCTTTGGTGCCGGCAAATTTCACGATTAGCAATTTAATTATTGCGCCGGAACGGGCTAAGCAAGGGGAAAGCATACTCATCACCGCTATGGTAACCAATAACGGTGAACTAGCAGGTACCTATAACGCCACGTTAAAATTAAAAGGTGCTGTCGAGAACACCGAAGAGGTAAGTCTGGGTCCGGGTGAAAATCGGAAGGTTACTTTTAAAATAGCTAAAACAACCCCCGGTTTTTATAATGTGGAGTTAGACGGATTATCAGGTAGATTCGTCATCGAAATGGAATGGCAGGGATAGCTCGTCAGCCTAACGACTAAAGCCCTTCTTCGTCAGATTCCGGTTCTACCGTCCGCAACTTGTTCGGCTCCTCTAAACGATCGATATACACTATGCCGCTAAGATGATCGATCTCATGCTCCAGGGCTTGCGCCAGTAGGTCCTCGCCCTTAACGCGTATACTCCGGCCTTTTCTGTTTCTCGCCTTTACCTTAACAGCTACAGAACGTTTTATATCGCCCTGATAACCGGGAACGCTAAGACAAGCTTCACTGATAACGCGCTCACCTTCCTTTTCCACTATCTCGGGATTAACTAATACAATGACCTCTTCTCCCGGCATCTCAATTACGGCTATCTTCAAGGGTACACCGATTTGGTTGGCAGCTAAACCAACTCCTGCAGCGGCCTTCATGGTCTCTATCATGTCGTCGATAACGCGTTGAATAGAGGCATCGATCTTGGATACTTTTTTAGCCTTTTGCCTGAGCACCGGGTCGGGTAAAACTCGGATCTTATGTACACTCATTTAAAAACCTATTAAATCATACTGACGGGATCGATGTCCACAGCCCATCCGCGAGGAAAGGGGATGTCTCGCAGGAAGTCATCCAAATCGGTGCCGCATAGAACGAGCTGCCATCGATAGTGCCCTCTCAACCTCGGTACAAAAGCCGGCATCGGTCCGATAGTCCGAACACCTGGAAGACCGCGTCTCTTCTTTTCCTGACTTAGTAAACGCTCCATTCGGTCCACTTCCTTTATGCCCACTCTCTCGTTGGTATGACTAAATGTCATACATGCCAGCCCGCTGAAAGGAGGATATCCAAATTCACGGCGATATTCCAGTTCCCTGTTATAAAAAGTCAGATAATCGTGGTGTGAAGCAGCCTGAACAGCGTAGTGCTCGGGACAGTACGTTTGG
>Ga0214474_1000359_pt1 | contig 23277 bp, 23 predicted proteins | sample RVTome_2_FD_187335 | JGI IMG/M metagenome (GOLD analysis project Ga0214474, IMG submission 187335) | Soil microbial communities from uranium-contaminated site in the Upper Colorado River Basin, Wyoming, United States - RVT95D214 HiSeq ...
ATATTGAAATGTTCTATAATCGTCAGAGGAGGCATTCAGCCCTGGGGTACCGGTCACCGGTATCATTTGAGCTGGAGGCTATGGCAGCCTAACTTAATTGAGTGTCCGAAAAAACGGGGGAAGATCAAACTCTCATTTTGATATTAGCGGTAATTTCAACTGTATCAGCAGAAAATATTTCGCCAAAAGATATTATCGAAAAGCGTTGCACTGTTTGCCATAGTATAAATCGTGTTTATAGCGGCAAGAAAAGCAAAGCCGAATGGGAGATTACAGTTGACCGCATGATCAGTTACGGTGCCCAGTTGAATCAGGACGAGCGAGAGGCTGTAATCAAGCACCTGTCGGGAAATAAATAAACTGTGTGCTTTATTACACCAAACTTTTTTTGACACTATCAAAAGACATTTAAGCAACTTCGCATTACAATTTTTCCCTTTTGACAAGTAACATTGAGTACAGTTTTTTGTCTCAGATGACAAGATATATTAATACATTGCCTTAAGCTGTCCGCAGGCTGCAAGTATATCCTGTCCTTTGCTCTCCCTTATCAATGCTCTTATGTTGTTCTGTAAAAGTATTTTCTGAAATTCCAGGACTTTTTGATCTGACGGCCTTGTAAGACTACCTCTCTCTTGCGGATTTAAAGGTATAAGATTTATCTTGCAGCGCAAGCCTCTCAGGAGATCGACAAGCCTGTGAGCATCTTCTATGGAATCATTTTTCCCGTCAATCAAAACATATTCAAAGGTGATTTTTCTTCCCGGTTGAAGTGGATATCGTTTGCAGGCACTGATAAGGGATTTTAAGGGATATTTCTTGTTTACAGGCATTATTTCATTTCTTGATACATCAGTTGGTGCGTTCAGAGAAATTGCAAGATTGACCTCCGGAGCTTTTTCAGGAAGGAGTAATATCTTTGGCACTATCCCTGCTGTTGATAAAGTTATCTTTCTTTTGGAGATGCCAATAAACAGGACAACCCTCCAGAGTGCTTCGACTACATTATCAAAATTCGCGAGGGGCTCTCCCATGCCCATTAATACAATATTTGTTATTTTTTCTGGTCTGATGAGCTTACTGACAGCGATTATCTGGTCCACTATCTCATAAGACTTCAGGTTCCTGATTAGTCCGAGTCTTCCTGTCAGGCAGAAAAGGCAACCCATTGCACATCCTATCTGCGAAGATATGCATAAGGTAATCCGCCTAAGGCGGAGGCCTTTCTCAGGTATTAATACACTCTCTATTGTCTGCCCATCTTCTAAAGAAAAGAGGAATTTCTCTGTCCCGTCTAAGGATTTCAACCTTTTTACAAGTTCAAGGTTGCTAATAAAAGCAATTTTATTAAGAGCATTCCGGAGGTCAATAGAAAATTCGGTGATTTCATCTATTTTAGCTGCATACCTTTTGTAAATCCAGTACATAAGTTGGTCAGCCCGATACCGAGGCAGACCTCTATCTTCTATGAAGCGGAACATCTTATCTTCAGACAGTGATTTCAGATTTATTTTTTTTGACATCGCTTTTATCCAAATTCTGGTTTTAAAGGTTTTTATGCATATATGCCTGCTCTTAGTCATCAGACAAATGCAGTTTTCGGGTTAATTCAGGTTGTATGTTCAAAAAAGTCTGTCCTGACCTTTGATCGCTTTCCTCTCAACTTCCTCAAAAATTTTTATCTTTCCGTATTCACCATCAAAACCGGGAGAAATATATACATTTCCTGAACGCATCCTTGCTATTGCTTCCCTGATAATAGGCGAGCTTGCTCTTTCAATATCATTTAACGGAATATCCATAAGAATTTTAAATTCATTACCGAGTTTTTCTATGAGCTGTATATACTCATTATTCACTGCCTTGCTGTTTACACCGACTTTAAGGGTTTCAGCAATAATCTCGGGCAGGGGGACTAAGGAATAAAAAGGCGGTGCACCTGAAGGTCTGAAACCATTTTCTCTGTCAGCAAGTTTTTCAACCCTGTGCATAACACCAATAGTTACCCTCTTTCCGCAAACAGGGCAGAGATAATTATGTTTTACTGTCTCTTTTGGAGAAAGGCTTATACCACAAGTCCTATGACCATCATAATGATACTTCCCCTCTTCAGGAAAAAATTCAATTGTTCCTTCAAAACCGTCTCTTGTCTTAATTGCATTCATCATTGCCTTATATGATATCTCTGTATCAAAGATATTTGCCTCACGTCCAATCTTTGCCGGTGAATGCGCATCTGAATTGGAAATAAGTGTTATCCTGTCGAGAGAAGAAAGCCTCCAATTCATGAGTGGGTCTGATGATAGTCCTGTCTCGATAGCAAATATATGTGGGGTTAATTCTTCAAAACACTCTTCAAGGGAATCAAAGCCTGAGCTTGCACCGAATACAGAGAAATGAGGTGTCCATGCATGTGCAGGGATCAATACAGCGTCATCAGAGATATCAAGGACTATCTTCAATAACTCTTTAGCATCAAGTCCAAGTATTGGTCTTCCATCAGATGAAAGATTTCCAATCTTAGATAAAACCGCATTCATTCTTGCAGCGGTAGCAAGGTCCGGGACAAAGACAAGACTATGGATTTTTCTCACCTTGCCGTTCTTGCTGTAGATGCAACTTATCTCCGCAGTGAGCATAAAATAGACTTCTGCCTTGCATGATATCGGGATATCATTGCTCTGATATTTTTGTTTTAATTTAAATATGTTATTATCGATAGCTTCAGGTTTTTCTTTAAGTTCATGGAACCATTTCGGATGGGTGAAATCACCTGTGCCAATGACAGCTATACCTTTGAGTTGAGCCCATTTCCACAGGCTTTCTAAAGACATATCCTTGCTCGTAGCACGTGAATGTCTTGAATGGATATGCAGGTCAGCAGTAAAACGCATGTTGGATCATACCAGGGTCTTCTGTTTCCTTTTATGCCAGAAAATATATATTAAAATCAGCAGTGCGCAACCGATTATTATGTACAGGCTCCACTGCCTGCTTACATCCATAATCTTTTCTTTATTGTTTCCAACAAAATAACCTATGTACGCCAGCACACCTACCCATAAGCCGGCACCGAATGCAGTATAAAAACAAAATTTCCACAGATTCATTCTGCACAGCCCGGCAGGAAACGATATATAGTGTCGTACGCCTAATATAAGCCTTCCTATAAATGTGCTTATATTTCCGTGCTTGAGGAAAAAACTCTCTCCTTTTAAAAAATGCTTCTGTGTTATACCAAAATATTTCCCATACTTGAGTATAAACGGCCTTCCCACATATAAGGCAATGGCATAATTGAAAAGCGCACCTAACAAGCTACCGACTGTACCTGATACTATCACACCTGTCCAGCTCATCTGGTCCTGTGATATGAGATAACCTGCAGGTGGTACTACAAGTTCAGAGGGCAGAGGGATAAAAGTACTCTCTACAAACATCAAGACCATAATACCAGGATAGCCCATAGAGCCAATTGCATCCACCAGCCAGTTTAAGAATGTATGCATCTCATACCCCATTTATGGTCGGGGCGAGCAGATTTGAACTGCCGACCACTCACACCCCAAGCGAGTGCGCTACCAGGCTGCGCTACGCCCCGATTTTTCAGATTTTTTAATGAAGTTGACTCAGTATATCCCTGAGCCTTTTTTTGACATGCTCGATTGCTCGGGCAGGCTGACGAATTTCTGTCTTCTCACCCTGGTGAGTCGCCTGAGGCGACTGTAAATCCTGTTCAGGTTTGAGTTCAACATTGACAGTCCCAAGTCCGAGTCTTTTTCTGACGCCTTCTATCGTGTACCTTTCCTGATATAAAAGCCTTTTAATTTTAAGTAGAAGCTCCACATCCCTCTTAATATAAACCCTTTGGCCTGATTTGTTTTTCCTTGGTTTAAGAAAAGTAAATTCAGTCTCCCAGTACCTAAGGACATAGGGTTCAACTCCAACAATCTTGCTGACCTCTCCTATCTTATAGAAGAGTTTGTCAGGAAAAGGCATGTAAGATTTCAGACTCTCAGAGGCAGATTTATACATTCCGTTTCTCTATGCCAGATTTTAATTGATTGCTGGCCTTGAATGTAATTACCTTTCTTGGGGTTATCTCGAGGTCATCGCCAGTCTTAGGATTCCGTCCTCTCCTTGCCATCTTTTGTCTGACATTAAAGGTGCCAAAACCGGATACCTTAACTGACTCACCTTCTACAAAGGTCTGTTTCATTGTATCGAACAGGATTTCGATTATCTCCAGCGCCTCTTTTTTTGAAAGTCCTATTTTCTCAAATATTCTGTCTACCAAATCTGCTTTTGTCATGAAAACACCACCTTAATTTTGTTAATTATATTAAGGACATATATACTTGTCAAGAAGAATTTAGTTGAAGACTGAAATTAATTGAATACTATCATTATTTAATATAGCCTTCAATTAAAAAATCCTCACCAAATTTCCTTATTTTTAAGTCTTTTATTCTATACGCCTCTTCAAGTTTTTTATGGGTTTTTCCCCCAACTGCTGGAAAGGATCCCATTCCGCCGATAATCTTAGGTGCAATAAAAAACATTACCTTATCAACAATCCCATCTTCGAGTGCATGTGCATTTAATGATGAGCCGCCTTCTATTAAGACTGATGTAATCTCCCTCCTTCCAAGTTTTTTCATCAGCCAGTCGAGATTAACTTTTTTACCTTCATACTTGATAATTTGAACGCCTTTATCTAATAAGGTTTTTTCCTTTACTGCTGACTGTTCTCGGGTTATAGACAGACTGCTGGCTTCCGAGTTTCTTGCTATTATGATTGTTTCTGGTGGCATCTGAAGAATCTTTGCATCTACCGGTATCTTAAGGTCAGGGTCAATAACAATCCTCCGTGGATTCTTACCGCCTTTTACCCGTGCTGTAAGCTGAGGATCATCAGCCTTCACCGTGCCAATTGCTGTCATTATTGCGTCAACACGGCTCCTCAGACGATGAACTATTCTTCTTGCCTTTTCACCTGTTATCCATTTTGATTGACCTTCAGGGGTTGCGATTTTTCCATCGAGGGTCATCGCAATCTTGAGTATCACAAATGGTCTTCCAGAGGTTATGTATTTTATATAAATTTCATTAAGCTTTTTTGCCTTATCCTCAAGAATACCTGATTTGACTACTATGCCTGCCCTCTGTAACTCCAGGATTCCCCTGCCTGAAACCTTTGGGTTTGGATCCCTCATCCCGATAATTACCCTTTTTATGCCAGCATTAATAATAGCCCTGGTACAGGGAGGGGTTCTTTTTTCTGTATGGCAGCATGGTTCGAGACTAACATAAAGTGTAGAACCCTTAGCCTTTTCCCCTGCCTTTTCTATGGCAAGGGCTTCGGCATGAGGAGTTCCAGGTTTTCTATGAAAATCTTCAGATATTATTTCCCCGTTCTTAACAATTACAGCTCCAACCATAGGGTTTGGGCTTGTCATACCACGTGCTTTTGCTGCAAGCCTGATGGCACGCCTTATATAAAACTCGTTATTCATAAATTTTTAGGATAACATAAAAGAAACATTTAAATTACAATTTGAAATTTTTGATACTGTCAACAGAATTTCTTGCTTCTCACAACTTAATTAATTTGCTATAATTTTGCTATAATTATTAAAGGAGGGATAATGAATCAAATATGGGTGGGATTAATAGTACTTGCAGTAGTTGTAACTGCTGGTTTTATCATTTCACTGATTATAGAGTTGAAAAAAACTGCCTGCTCATTGAGGGAGTTTTTAACAACAACAGAGGAGTCTATCAAACCTACACTGGAAGAATTACAGCAGACACTAAACAGCATCAGGAATGTATCTGACGATATAAATGATGTAACAGCTGATATTAAGACTTTCTCAGGGACAGTGAGAGATGTGGGACAGAATATAAAGCATGTAAGTAACCTTATTGAAGATGTGACTTCGTCAACTACAGTAAAGGCTTCAGGGCTAAAGGTAGGTATAAAGACTGCTATGGGAGTTTTATTGAATAATCTTTTTTCAAGGAAAGGAGGCGGAAAATGAGAGAGGAATGCGGATACAGCACAGGTAGCATATTTCTTTCTTTTCTACTCGGAGGAATTGTGGGGGCCGGTTTTGCATTGCTTTTTGCTCCTAAATCTGGTCGTGAAACAAGACAGAGTATAAAAGATTTTGCAGAAGATGTCAGGGACAAGACAAAGGATTATGTTGAAGATGTAAAAGGGAAAGTTACAGGCGGCATTGATAAAGGTAAGGAATTTTATGAGGAGAAAAAGTCCATTTTAGCAACAGCTATTGAGGCAGGCAAAGAGGCTTACGAAAAAGAGAAAGAGAAATTATCCAAGGAATAGGATGCATGAGGTATCGATTGCCCTCAGCTTACTCGACATCGCTGAAAGGTATTGTGAGAAAGAAGGATATAAGGGCATAGAATCAATAGGAGTTAAAATAGGGAAGGCCTCGGGCGTTATGTCCGAGGCACTCCTTTTTGCATTCGATGCAGTAAAGATTGGTACTATCGCAGAGAAGGCACACCTTATAATAGATGAAATCCCTGTTAGCGGTTTCTGCAGCACTTGCAATAACAATTTCTCTGTAAAAGAAACATATATTTTATGCTGTCCGAGGTGCGGAGATACTTCATTCCGGCTGGAGACCGGACGGGAATTAGATGTCTGCGAAATGGAGGTATTTGAGTGAAGGTTAAGGTAATAACACGAATACTGGAAGCAAATGACAGGATTGCCGCCGAAAATAGAAAGTTGTTTAACAAGGCAGGTGTTTATGTCATCAACCTCATGAGTGCACCCGGTGCAGGCAAGACATCTCTCATTGAACGAACAATTACGGAATTGCACAGAAAGCTGCGTATAGGTGTTATAGAGGGTGATATTGCCGGCACTGGTGACGCACAAAGGATAGAAAAACTCGGTATCCCTGTCATTCAGATAAACACAGGTAGTGCATGTCACCTTGATGCGAATATGATTAACGAGGCGATTGTTGATTTACCGCTTAAAGACCTTGATCTTCTTATCATTGAGAATGTTGGTAATCTCGTCTGTCCTGCTGAGTTCAAGGTTGGCGAGGATATGAAAGTTATGATCCTCAGCATAACAGAGGGAGATGATAAGCCTCTCAAGTATCCACTGATGTTTCAGGAATCATCAGCATTAATCCTTAATAAGATTGATCTCCTGTCTTATACAAATGCAGATTTAGAAAAGATAAAAAAGGATTCTTTATCACTTAACCCGAATTTAAAAATATTTGAGGTTTCATGTAAGACAGGCCAAGGGATAGCTGAATGGACAGAATGGTTGCAGTCGCTGGTACCTTAACTTACTATTTGCATTAAACTCAGCCACCCTAACCCTCCCCTCTACGAGTCGTAGACCAGCAATGGGGAGGGAATTTTTAGGTAACCTCGAAGTAAAGCTTCGAGGAATTCTTTTGGTTAATTAATGGATCGTATAAAAATATTAGTTAAAGGCATTGTCCAGGGAGTTGGTTTCAGACCCTTTGTTTATAGCCTCGCTAAATCTTTAAATCTCAAAGGTTTTGTGATGAACTCGTCTGAAGGTGTTGTAATTGATATCGAAGGTGACAATAGCCCTGCTTTTATCGAAAGGCTTAGCAAGGAAGCGCCACCACTTTCACAGATAATGGGGGTTGACATAACTCCTGTGCCGTTTTATGGTTATCATGATTTTCAGATAATTAAAAGCAGAGATAAAGGGAGTTTTACTCTCATTTCTTCAGATGTCTCTATATGCGAAGATTGCTTTAGAGAACTATTGAATAAGAATGACAGACGTTATCTCTATCCATTCATCAATTGCACAAACTGCGGGCCAAGATACACAATAACAAAATCCATTCCTTATGACAGGCCAAATACTACAATGTCTGTGTTTAAGATGTGCCCTGATTGCGAAAAAGAATACCATAATCCGGAAGACAGGAGATTCCATGCCCAGCCAAATGCATGTCCTGTCTGCGGCCCACAAGTTAAGTTAATAGTTAAAAATGAAACATTAAAGAAAGGTAATCCCCCCTCCCCCCCTTTAGTAAAGGGGGGTAAAGGGGGATTTTCTGATAAAAAAGAAAACCCCATAGAGGAGACTATAAAACTTTTACAAGAAGGGCTTATTGTTGCTATCAAGGGGCTGGGTGGATTCCATATCGCATGTGATGCATCTAATGAAGAGGCGGTAAATAGGCTGAGGTTGAAAAAGAGAACAAGCAATAAACCCTTTGCGCTGATGGCGCCTGATGTTGAAACAATTAGGAAATTCTGTGAGGCATCTAAAGAAGAAGAGAGTCTCTTAATTTCGAACAAAAGGCCGATTGTGCTACTCAAAAAACTACAGAACTATCTCCCCGGGGCGATTGCGCCAAATAACCCGTGCACCGGCTTTATGCTTCCTTACACCCCTTTGCATTATTTGCTTTTTTACTACCCTGTAACGTCCCTCGTCCCTCGTCCCTCATCCCTCGTTTCTAACTTCGATGCCCTTATCATGACAAGTGGCAATATCTCAGAAGAGCCCATAGTCATTGATAACGAAGAGGCTGTTTCCAGGCTTTCAGGAATTGCTGATGCATTTCTCATTCATAATAGAGATATCTTTATGCGGGTTGATGACTCAGTTGTAAGATTAATGAGTAATAACCCTTCAGTATCCTTCATACGTCGTTCAAGGGGATATGTGCCTGATCCTATCCCCCTTCACGAAGATGGCCCGGATGTTCTCGGATGCGGCGCTGATATTAAGAACACATTTACCCTTATAAAGGGAAGGTTTGCAATACCGAGTCAACATATAGGTGATATGGAAAACTATGAGACATTAAAATTTTTTGAAGAGAGTCTCAAAAACCTGAAAGATGTCTACAGGGTAAAACCTGAGGTACTCGCATACGACCTACACCCCGAATATCTGTCCACTCAATGGGCTTTAAAACAAGAAGGCATTAAAAAGATTGGCATTCAACACCATCACGCTCATATTGCATCTGTTATGGCTGAAAAAGGCATTAAAAAGAAGGTTATAGGTGTCTCCTTTGATGGAACCGGTTATGGCACTGATGGGAATCTCTGGGGTGGAGAATTTTTGATTGCTGATATAACGGGATTTAAGAGGGCAGGTCATTTTAAATACGTTCCACTCCCAGGCGGTGAAACTTCAGTAAAGGAACCATGGAGGACAGCTGTAAGCTATATCAAAGATATAGCCGGAGATGAGACGATATCCTATCTTAAATCTATTGGTTTCATTGAAAAGTACGGCAATGATAGGATTAAAGATATCTTGATGATTATTGATAAAAAAGAATTTTCGCCATTGTCGTCAGGTGCCGGGAGGCTATTCGATGCTGTCTCAGCCATACTCGGGGTATGTGATAAAAATACATTTGAAGGGGAAGCGGCAATTGCATTAGAGTCCATAACAATACCTGATTTAGTTGATGATTATCCAATTGATATAAAATTCAGAGAGACCATGGAAATTGATTTTTCCCAGACCATTTTAAAGATTGTTGGAGATTTAGTAAATGGTGAAGATAAAGGGATTATCTCGACTAAATTCCATAACACACTTGTCAATGCGATTTCAAGGGTTGTTCAGAAGCTTTCTTCTCTGTATACGATAGATGATGTTGTCTTATGCGGCGGAGTATTCCAGAACATTTATTTACTTGATAGAACTATTGTCAAACTTAAATCAATGGACATGAAGGTTAACATACATGAAAAGGTGCCCTGCAATGATGCTGGTATATCCCTCGGACAGGCATATATAATAAGAGAAAAGATAAAGGCAGATAATCGAGAATGGTAATGTCAAATGTAATTGAGAAGATAAAAGAGATTATGGTTTCTATCGGTAGGCCTGTTAACCTCATGGAGGTATGTGGGACGCATACTGTAGCAATATTCAGACACGGAATCAGGGATATTATTCCTAAAGATATTGGCCTCCTGAGCGGTCCTGGATGTCCTGTGTGCGTCACACCAATAAAAGATGTAGATGCTGCTATCGCAATTTCGAGGCTTGACGGTGCTATCCTTTCCACATTTGGTGATATGATGAGGGTGCCTGGGAGTAAACAATCTCTTTATCATGCACAGGCAGAGGGCGCTCATATAAATGTTGTCTATTCCCCCATGGATGCATTAAAACTTGCATCAGAAAGCAAAAACAGGAAGGTGGTATTCTTTGCAACAGGGTTTGAAACAACATCACCATCCGTTGCCGGAACCCTTCTTGAGGCAGAAAAGTTAGGGGTTAATAATTTTTATATATACTCTGCACATAAGATAGTCCCTCCAGCGCTTAAGGCCCTCCTTGATTCTGATGATGTAAGAGTCGATGGTTTTATTCTTCCCGGGCATGTAAGTACGATTATAGGAAGCAAGCCTTATAAATTTATTGCATCCGATTACAGAGTGCCATCTGTTATAACAGGTTTTGAGGCAAAAGACATACTTCAAGCTATTATGATGCTCCTTGAACAGATCTCATCCAGCAGGGCAGATGTCGAGATTCAATATAAGAGAGTTGTAAAAGAAGAAGGCAATCAAAAGGCTATGTCTCTCTTAAATGAATACTTTGAACCATGCGATGCAAAATGGAGGGGACTCGGTATAATACTACAGAGTGGACTTAAACTAAGAGATAAGTTCAAGCGTTGGGACGTCAAGCAGCTATTCGATATTAACGTTCCTGATTCACAGGAGCCTAAATCTTGTTTATGCGGGCAAGTCCTCAGAGGCGTAAAGGTACCAACAGATTGTCTTTTATTTGGAAAGTCCTGTACACCTGAACATCCAGTAGGTGCGTGCATGGTTAGTACTGAAGGAAGCTGCGCCGCGTATTATAAGTACTCAGGGATGCACAGATTATAATGAACTGCCCTGCAGCAGAGTTGTGACTATCTAATTTGAAATTGTCAGGGAAAAGTCTGTCATTCCGCACTTGATGCGGAATCCAGGTTAGCTTTTTTTTCTGGATTCCCGCTTTCCAGACTGTGTCACAATCCGAGAAATGCCTATTTTGTCATTCTGAATTTATTTCAGAATCTCATGTTTTCAGTATGTTACAGGCAACCGAGATCCTGAAACGAGTTCAGGATGACAATTGTGACACAGTCTGTCCGCGGGAATGACGATGGTGAATAATGATGATTATACTTCGACGAAGTAAAGCTTCAAGGAACTCTTTTGATTAAGCTATACAGGCACAGGAGAGATTTTCCATATCTTTTCTGCATATTCACGAATTGCCCTGTCACTTGAAAATTTTCCGGAACGTGCGACATTGAGTATGGCCATTTTAGTCCAGCGTTCTTTATCTCTGTAGACAGCTGTCACATTATCCTGACAATTGATGTAGGAAGCGTAATCAGCCAAAACAAAAAACCTGTCACTCTCTAAAAGAGATTTAACTATGGGATAAAACAATTCCGGCTCTATAGGCGAGAAATATCCATCGGAAAGCTGATTTATGATTTGCCGGAGGTTTTTATCCTCTTCATAATATTTACGGGGGTTATACGTTGGATGCATTTCCATTATTTCATGAACCTTAAGTCCGAAGAGGAAGAAATTTTCTTCACCCACCTCTTCACGAATTTCCACATTGGCTCCATCAAGTGTTCCAATAGTCAGGGCTCCGTTAAGTATGAACTTCATGTTACCCGTACCTGATGCCTCATATCCAGCAGTAGAAATTTGTTCGGACAATTCTGCTGCTGGGGTAATGTGTTGTGACAGGGTAACACCATAGTCAGGCACAAAAATTACCTTTAACTTTTTATTTACTACCGGGTGTGCATTTATTGCATCGCTTATGCAGTGAATTAGTTTGATCATAAGCTTACATAAAAAATAGCCAGGAGCTGCCTTCCCTGCGAACAGGATAGTTCTTGGAACAAAAGTTTCATCTGTCTTTTTATCCTTAATCCTATTGTATAATGTAATGGCATGTAAGATATTTAGAAGCTGACGCTTGTATTCATGGAATCGCTTTATCTGACAGTCTAAAAGAAAAGATGGCTGGAAAGACAAATTATTTTTTCTTTTCAAAAAGTCTGAAAGTGCAATCTTATTTGACATTTTAACTTCCCTGAAACGTTTTCGAAATTCTGTATCTTCTGCCAGAGACTCTAATTTTCTTAGCTCCTCAAGGTCTTTTGTCCATCCTTCTCCGATGGCTTCGGTTATAAGGCTTGAGAGTCCGGGATTAGCCTCAAGAAGCCAGCGTCTGGGTGTAACACCATTTGTAACATTTTGAAACTTCTCAGGAAACATTAAATAAAAATTTCTAAATACATTTTCTTTTAAAATGTCACTGTGAAGTCTGGATACGCCGTTGATGGTATGACTTCCCACCAATGCAAGACGTGCCATATGCACCTTTTTTTCACAATCTCCTGTAATGATAGCCATTTGCCATTTTCGTTCTGGGTCCCCTGAGAATCTCTCCGTAACCTGGATTAAAAATCTCCTGTCAATTTCCTGAATGATTTGAAGATGGCGAGGTAAGAGGTTTCCCATAAGTCCTTCAGACCATGTTTCAAGCGCTTCGGGAAGAACCGTATGGTTGGTATAAGCAAAAGTTTTTTTCGTTATATCCCAGGCGTCATCCCAGGCTATACTATCTTCATCTACAAGGATCCTCATAAGTTCTGCAACGGCAATGGCAGGATGAGTATCGTTAAGCTGTATTGCAACCTTTTCAGGAAACTCATTATATGTTGGGTGATATTTTCTGTACCTCCTGATGATATCCCTGATTGTTGCACTAACAAAAAAATATTGTTGTTTAAGTCGCAATTCTTTACCTGCAAGGGTATGGTCATCTGGATAAAGCACCTTGGAGATAGTCTCGCTGCTGCTCTTGTCTTCTACTGCTTTTATATAGTCGCCGCTGTAAAAATATTCCAGACGAAATTCCCTGGAGGCCTTTGCCGACCAAAGGCGAAGGGTATTAACCGTAGCGTTATGAAAGCCGGGGACCGGATAGTCATAAGCCATAGCCATAACATCATCCGTATCAACCCATTCCATACGGAATCTCCCGCTTTCACCTGTGACTGTGTTTACTCTGCCATAAAAATGTACAGGGTAAATAAGTTCAGGTCTGGGAAATTCCCATGGATTACCGTATCTGAGCCAGTTATCAGGAGCTTCCAACTGATACCCGTTTTTAATTTTCTGTGAAAATATACCATACTCATAGCGTATACCATAGCCATAACCCGGATATTGGAGCTTTGCCATCGAATCAAGAAAGCATGAAGCAAGCCGTCCCAGACCACCGTCGCCTAATCCCGCATCCCATTCATGCTCAAATATTTCCTCGTAAGTCATTCCGAGCACATCTACCGCCTTCCTATAATCATCAAGAAGATCAAGGTTGATTATGTAATTTTTTAAAAGCCTGCCCAGAAGGAATTCAAGGGATAGGTAATATATTCTCTTTATATCCATATAATAGTACTGCTGCTGTGTCTTCATCCATTGCTCCACAAGATTTTCCCTCACAGACAAGACAACTGAATTGAATTTATCCCTTGGAGTGGCGGAATATTTATCTTTGGCAAATGAATAAGTGAGATGATCAAGCATGGATTCATGAAATATCTTAATAAATCTTGTCACAAACGCACCTCCACTATCCGGTTATAAATTCTGTGAAATAGATTAATAATATCATTTTATAGGCACGCTTGACAAAGCCCGAATTTATGAGGGTAGAGTAAACCTTCATATTTCGTAAATATTTTAAAAATAATATAAACGCATTAAATGAAGTTACATCACCCCCACCCTAACCCTCCCCCCTTGAGGGGGAGGGTTAGGGTGGGGGTATCATAAATTATTATGTTTTTATTAGTAAGCAAAAATTCTGCATGAGTACGTCAATTGTCTTGTTATGCTAAAATATCATCAAGTAATGGGTTGAAAATGATAGATAGGATTCTACTTGGCCATGGCAGTGGCGGAAGGATGATGTACCAGTTAATCAGGGAGTATTTTGTACCTGAATTCGGGCTTAAATCTCTGAATGATTCCGCTGTGCTTGAAGGGATAAATCATGGAAAAATTGCATTTACAACAGATTCTTATGTTGTGTCACCTATTTTTTTCCCGGGAGGCAATATAGGAGAACTTGCTGTTTATGGCACCGTGAATGATCTTTCTATGGTGGGGTCAAGGCCCCTTTATATTACAGCAGGTCTTATCCTTGAAGAAGGTTTCCCACTGGAAGATTTAAAGAGAATTCTCTCTTCCATGTCGGGTGCTGCAGAAAAGTCAGGAGTAAAAATAGTCGCCGGAGATACAAAGGTAGTTAATAAAGGCAAGGCAGACGGAATATTCATAAATACTTCCGGAGTAGGAATAATTGAAGACGGTGTTGACATCTCACCCACCAGGATTATACCAGGTGATAAAGTTATTTTGAGCGGCCCTATTGGAAATCATGGAATTTCTATTATTGCAGAGAGAAATAGTATCCGCTTTAATCCACCAATATTGAGTGATACAGCACCTCTAAACAATCTTGTCGGAGAAATGTTGAAAACAACTAAAGAGATACATGCGATGAGAGACCCCACCAGGGGAGGGCTTGCAACGACACTTAAAGAGATCGCAATAGATTCCGCGTTATGTATTGTTATTGAAGAAGAATCTATACCTGTGCCCGCAGGTATCAGAGGTGCATGCGAACTCCTCGGGTTTGATCCACTTTATGTGGCCAATGAAGGAATACTTGTTGCAATAGTAAAATCAGATATGGCAGAATCTCTCATCAATACTATGAAAAAGCATCTATTTGGCAAAGAAGCCCGGATAATCGGTGATGTACGGGAAACTCCATCAGGAATGGTTTTAATGAAAACATCTATAGGCGGTACCAGAATAGTAGAAATGCTTTCAGGTGACCAATTGCCGAGGATATGTTGAGATACTAAGACGGTCATAAGTAAGGCCACTAGTATGTCATTCCCGCTTGTCGGGAATCTTTCTTCGGAAGGATTCTGGACAAGCCAGAATGACAGAAAGTGACATAAGGATGTGGTTTTACTTTTGGTCTTCTTAGTAACTTTAAAATAAGGGTATGTTAATTCAGCAATGGAAAATATTCATAGGGTTGTAGTTAGATTTAATAGTGGCGATATTCTTAAAGGCTATGTCAGGAATTTCATAGCTGATGAGGGTTTTGTCACCTTTGAAGAAGCTGGAACATGTAAAGAACAAAACGTCCCATTTGGTGAACTGAAAGCCATATTTTTTGTAAAGACATTTGAGGGCGTTAGTGGATACAAAGACAAAAAGGCCTACGGTATTCGGAAGAGTATTGGGCGTAAGGTTTATATTAGATTCGACGATGGAGAATCAATGATAGGGTTTCTGGAAGGCGATGTTCCGTGGAAGAAAGGATTCTTTCTCTCAAAGCCCGATAAAAGAATTAAGGGGTTCTTTCTGATCCCTGTTGATAGTGATAGTAATAATATAAAGGTTTTTGTTGTTGGGTCAGCAATAAGAGATATAACTTTAATGCCCTAAATATCTCGCTATGAGATCAACCATATAAAACTATTGTGAATTTCAAAATTAAGCTTGGAGGATCTCAATGATACTCGGTGTTAACATTGACCATGTGGCAACCATAAGACAGTCGAGGAAGGGTATCGAACCTGACCCTGTTATGGCTGCTACTCTGGCAATACTCGGTGGAGCAGACGGAATTACAGTCCATCTGAGGGAAGACAGGCGTCATATCCAGGACAGGGATTTGAAGATATTAAAAGAGTTTGTACCTGTTGAGCTTAACCTCGAAATGGCAGCAACTAAAGAGATAATAGGTATTGCTACGCAGTTAAAGCCTGATCTGGTCACACTTGTGCCAGAAAAAAGACAGGAGCTTACAACTGAGGGTGGACTTGGGGTAAAGTCGCAGAAAAGAAGCATCGGTGAAGCAATAAAGAAAATTCATAATTCCGGAATTCCTGTGAGCCTGTTTATAAATCCGGATATTGAAGATATCAGAATATCAAAACAATTAGACGCAGATATGGTGGAGATACACACGGGAATGTATGCCAATGCTAAGGGTAAAAAACAGGAAAAAGAATTGACCCGTGTTATTAATTCAGTTAGGCATGCGCTGGATATCGGTCTTATGGTCAATGCAGGGCATGGTCTTAATTATTTTAATGTTATAAAAATAGCCTCTATACAGGGAATAAGAGGACTCTATATCGGACACAGTATTGTATCAAGAGCAGTTCTTGTAGGCATGGAGAGGGCAGTGAAAGAGATGAAAGAGTTGATAAAAGAGGCAACGGTTGAAATGCGGTTGAAATAAAGCAGATGTTTTTCTATTAACTTCAATTTTTAACCTTCAATAATGCATCATCTCATGCAGTACATTTTCTAACTCTGAATAATCATAAAAACACCTGTCAGGTTGAAAACCATTATAATCAGTGCATTCTGACCTGAAGAGTATAAATTTCATACCTGTTTTTTTTGCCCCTGCAAGGTCTTTAAAGGGATTATCACCAATATATACCGACTCCTTCGATGTAACACCAACCCTTTCCATTGCATGAAGAAACAATCGGATATCAGGCTTTTTAAATCCTAACCGTGATGACAGAATCCTGAGCTTAAAGAATTGGTCAAGCCCAAGCATCGCTATTTCAGGTTCTGCAAAAACCCACTGGGCATCAGAGATTATTGCAATTTCATAGCTCTTACTGAGTAGATACAGTACATCATAAAGACCGGCAAATACTCCAAAGTGTCTAATTGTTAACGACCTGAAAAGCATAGCGATATCAATAACGATGTTCTTAGAATATCTTTTTTTCCCGTATTTATGCATGATGTCAGAAAATATTTTATATACATCAACATCCGGATATATTTCTTTGCTTTGACTTAAATGCTGTCGGATACCTTCAAAATATGCCTTTTTCAGTTCCTCTGCAGATATAGCAACTAAATGATAAGAGATATATCTGGAAATGGTCTCATAAACCCAGAGTTCATTTTCATCTGTCTTTATATCAATTAATGTCCCGTAAAGGTCAAAAAATATTGCCTTTTTCACTAGAGTTTAAGTCCCCATCTCAGACATTCAAAAGCCTCATAGACAAGCCGTTTCCTGTAATTCCAATCAAGATAGTCATTCCTCGCTATCCGCAACTCAGTTATCGCCATATAAAATGGATTTCTCAAGGTAATTTTTTTAAATGCCTTTTTAGGCTCACGGAAATGATTTGAATAGCTCTTAAGAAAATATCTAATAAACGGTTCTGCTTCATAAGGATTTCCTGTCCTCCACATAAAAGCATGTTTTAATTCCGCGCATACCATACCCACATCAAATGCCATATCACCGTCTTTCATCCTCTCGAGGTCTATAGCAACCACATCGCCTCTTTCAGTAAATATGAAATTGGTTGGTGTTGCGTCACCATGAACAATCACATTTTTTGCCTTTTGAAGTAAAGTCTTATTTAACCATTTGTCCATCAGCCTAAGATAAGCCTTGCTATCAGAATCTGATATTACCTTCTGTTTACATAATTTATTCAGAACCTTCTGAAAATAGGCACTCACGGGATCAAGCTCAATATTGTTTTTCTTTTCTGTTTTTGAATGTAATGCATATAAAAAGGATGCGAGCCTTGAAAGTCTATCCTTCAGGGTTGTACATTTTTTCTCATAAACAGCCTTCTTTAAATAATAATCAAGGTCTTTCCCGTGAATAAATTCCTCTGTCAGGGCAAGACCAATCCTTTCTTCTTTGCTGAGTGGACGAACAACATAATTAGGAGAGGTATCAAACCCATAGCCCCTGATTTTCCTGAGATTATCATATTCACCCTTTATCCTGAGAATCCTTTCCTGTTTTGTATCATGCAGTTTAAAAAATTTGCCTATTATGGCAATTCTTGTTTTTTCTTCTGTGTATTTATACACCCTGCGTGAGGACATCCTGCTTACATGAAAAAGTGGTTCCTTAACATCAGGACATACCTGTGAAAAAAGTATCCCATAAAGAGGGTCGGCAGAATCTAATTTTCCGAGGTATAGTTTATTCATAAAATAATTCTATCATTTGGGTAAATAAAGTCCACTTTTTTGTTATATATATCCATTGATAAGCAGGGGACAGCTTGCGATCTATATCTTCTCGTCGTAACTGGTTATAAAAACGCTATATCCTTCATCTGCGAGGGTCTTTGAAAGATGATATACCTCATCTTTTGTATTGAACTTACCGATCCTGACCCTATAAAATTTATTCCCCTTAATCTCTGCCTCAGCTATATACACCTTGCTATATTTAAGTTCAAGGGCTGTCCTCAGGCGTGTAGCATTTGAAAGCTCTTTAAAAGAACCAACTTGTATTGTAAATGGCCCTGTATTTGATATATATCTTACTTCTTTTATATAGCTGGTATCCCTTCCAATATATTCAATACCGACCTTACAGGTACCTTGTCCTATCAGACCTATCTCTTTTGCTGCAGCATAAGATAAGTCCAGATCCCTTCCTGCAACAAACGGCCCCCTGTCGTTCACCAAACAGTTAACTGACTTATTATTTGAGACGTTTGTAACCTTCAACCTTGTCCCAAAAGGATAATCCCGATGAGCACAGGTTATTGCATTCATATCAAAAATTTCTCCTGATGATGTAGTCCTGCCATGAAAATCAGGGCCGTACCATGAGGCAATAGCATAACCAGACTCAGGATATGTCTCATAGCGAGAAGGCGCACAGGAGGCAAGAAGAACAATAGAAAAATAGAGTAACAATTGATATGCTATCCATTTTTTCCAATTCACCCACTCAACAATCTTCAGGGTCATTGTATCTATACTATAGTAACCACCGAAAATATTAACAGTCTCATAATAATGACAACATTAATTTATAAAATCCCTCCTACCCTCCCTTTACCAAAGGGAGGATTTAGTTCCCTCTTTGGCAAAGTCGGTACGACTCGCAACCGAGAGGGGTGCGGGGAGATTTTTTGGACAAATGTTAATTCAATTATGCGACTCTTAATAAGTAGATATACTTAAACAAATCCCCCTTTGCTAAAGGGGGATTAAGGGGGATTACCGATAATTTTCAAAATAACTTTTACTTTATTTAAGTTGTTCACCGTAGTTACTACAATATATATCTGCTTAAATCCTCATCCTTCACAATCTCATTCAGTTTTTCGTTGACATATTTTTTGTCTACCATAAGTTTTCCATTCTTTTTCTCAGGCGCCTCGAAGGAAATGTCTTCGAGGAGTTTTTCGAGGACAGTATGCAGCCTTCTTGCACCAATATTCTCGGTCTTTTCGTTCACATGAGCTGCAATACCGGCAATCTCATCAATAGCGTCCTTTGTAAAGTTTAACGTTACTTCTTCCGTAAAAAGTAGTGCGGTATATTGTTTAATCAAAGCATTATATGGCTCTGTCAGTATCCTCACAAATTCATCCTTACCGAGTGCATCGAGTTCAACCCTTATAGGAAATCTGCCCTGAAGCTCGGGAATCAGGTCAGAGGGTTTAGTCATGTGGAAGGCTCCGGCAGCTATAAAAAGGATGTGTTCTGTTTTTACAGGCCCATGTTTTGTTGTTACTGTCGAGCCTTCAACTATCGGTAAAAGGTCTCTCTGAACACCTTCACGTGAAACATCAGGACCATGCGCATGCCCTCTGCTCGCTATCTTATCTATTTCGTCAATAAACACAATACCTGACTGCTCAACCCTTTCAATAGCTTCTTTCGTTACCTTATCAATATCAATGAGTTTACTTGCCTCTTCCTGTAATAGAATATTCAATGCCTCCGGTACCTTCACCTTTTTCCTCTTGGACTTTTCAGGCAAGAAATTGCCGAGCATTTCCTTGAGGTTTATCTCAAGATCTTCAAGCCCCACATTTGAAACAACACCAAAGGGCATTATCTTTTCTCTCACCTCTATATCTACATATCTATTGTCGAGTTTTCCATCCCTGAGCTGTGCCCTGAGCCTTTCTCTTGTTTCTTTATGCTTTTCCCTTTCTTCCTCTTCAGGTACGGCTCCCTTCGCTATTCTTGGCTGAGGAAGAAGCAGATCAAGCAGACGTTCCTCGGCAAGACCCTTTGCCCTTTCCTGAACCTTTTCTACATGCTCTGACTTAACCATACTTAAGGATATTTCTGTAAGGTCTCGTATCATTGATTCCACATCCCGGCCCACGTAACCTACCTCTGTAAACTTTGAAGCCTCAACCTTTACAAATGCTGCATTTGCAAGTTTTGAGAGTCTTCTTGCAATCTCAGTTTTACCCACTCCTGTAGGGCCTATCATAATTATGTTTTTTGGTAAAACCTCATCCTTTAACTCAGGAGAAAGCCTCAGTCTTCTCCATCTGTTTCTTAGAGCAATGGCAACCGCCTTTTTCGCCTTATGCTGGCCGATTATATATTTATCCAGTTCCTCAACTATCTTTCTTGGTGTAAGGTTATCCATTTAGCTCCTCAATAGTTATATTTTCATTTGTGTAAATGCAGATATCTGCTGTAATCTTCATAGATTTCTCCACAATCTCTCTTGCCGAAAGCGATGTATTTTCGTAAAGAGCCTTTGCTGCTGCCTGTGCATAAGGGCCTCCGGAACCAATAGCAGCAACTCCCTCCTCAGGCTCGATAACATCACCTGTGCCTGAGATTATAAAAGTGTGTTCTATGTCAGCTATAAGTAAAAGGGCCTCAAGTCTTCTCAAAATCTTATCAGTCCGCCAGTCTTTTGCAAGTTCAACAGCAGCCCTTGTTATATTCCCCCTGTAAGATTCGAGCTTACCCTCAAACTTTTCGAACAATGTAAGTGCATCTGCTGTCGCCCCTGAAAATCCGGTAAGGACTTTCTCACCGTACATCCTTCTGATTTTCCTGGCATTATGTTTCAATACAGTATTACCCATTGTAATCTGCCCATCTCCGCCTATAGCAACCTTTCCATCACGCCTTATACATAGTATAGTCGTTCCTTTGAACATTTCCTGCTCCTTCACTTTGAATTTTCCATTTCAGGGTTTTCACTTCTACCCTCTCCCATCCCCCTCCCCTTGAGGGAGGGGGATGGGAGAGGGGTAATTTTCATTCCTATTTGTGCCGACTGACCAGCATGTTCTTTTCACCTTCCCTTGCAAAGGGATGTGCCTTATCGTATATATCCATCAGATGCGTTATATCCAGATGAGTATATTTCTGTGTTGTAGAAAGTGATGAATGCCCCAGAAGCTCCTGTATCACCCTGAGATCCGCGCCACCCTGAAGCAGATGGGTTGCAAATGTATGCCTCAGTGTGTGAGGCCCTATCTGTCCATTAATGGTCAAAGCCTTCGCGTACTTCACTACTATACGTCTTACTCCCCTGTCTGTCAATCTTGTGCCCATCCTGTTAAGAAACAACGCCCTATCCTTACTTTTAAGCAGCATTCTCTCTATCATATATGACTTCATAGCATCAATCGCCTTTGAACCCACAGGTACAATGCGCTCTTTTTTACCCTTCCCTTTTATCTTTATCAAATACCCTTTTATATTGAGGTCGTCTATGTTGAGCCCTGAAAGTTCACTTACCCTCGGACCGCTTGAATAAAGTAGTTCGAGTATAGCTTTGTCCCTTACAGGTATAAACCCTATTCCTTCAGGTTTTTCAACAAGGGAAAATACATCATCAACAGAAAGAAACCTGGGGAGCAGCTTTGGAAGCTTAGGATTCGGGACAAGCTTTGCCGGGTTTGATTTTATGTAAGCTTCTCTACAAAGGAATTTAAAAAATGACCTTATACTGGCAAGCCTCCTGCTGACAGTAGTTTTATTAAGACCTTTCTTAATCTGGTCTGCAATAAAACCGCGCACATCCATCATGTCTATTTTATCCGGTTCTGTTTTTACATATTCAAAAAAATCTTCAAGGTCTTTTCTATAAGCCCTCAGTGTATGAGCTGATACAGCCCTCTCAATATCGAGATACCTTATGAATTTATCAATGTAATTGTTCATCTATTTTAATGTATCATATTTTGTAGAAAATATGAAAATTGACATAAATAGTAAATTGATCAGCTGAGAATGCTAAGATTCTATGGGAGCAATGCGAGGCCAGCCAGAAACAAAAAAACCAAAAAAGGAGGTGATATAATAGTAGATATGTCACGCAGACTTAAGCTTTTCATTGTAGCCTTTATATTGTTACTCTTCCTGATTATAAGCTATATCTTATATATGGAGGAGCAGGGCAATTTCCACCCAATTACTATCGGTGAAGCCTATAGATCTGCTCAACTCGATAGAGATGAGCTTGAATATTATATCAAAAAATATAATATCAAGAGCATCTTGAATCTGCGCGGTAAGAACGTAGATGCACCATGGTATATGGAGGAGATGAAGGTCAGTACAGAACACAATGTTATACATTATGACAGCTCTATACCAGCATCTTATGAACCAAGTAAAGAAGATATTCAGAAATTAATAGAAATTTTCAAACACGCACCCCGCCCTATATTAATACACTGTCAAGCTGGTGCTGATAGGTCAGGGCTGGTTGCTGCAATGTGGAAGGTAATCGTTGATAAAGAACCAAAATCAGAGGCAGGAAAAGAGCTATCTATTTTGTATGGGCATATTCCCATAGGCAGGACATCTGCCATAGACCGTTTTTTCGAAAACTGGAGACCAGAACTAAATTGAAGGTTATGCTTATTTGAGACAACTATAATTGTTCTGTATTTATTCATTTATTTGTTTTTAAAAACCGTCAAGCTAAGTAAAAGATAATGTTTTCTCTAAACTTTTTACATCCTCAACATTAAGAACCCGTGTCTCCGGAACTATTCTTTTTATTAGTCCTGAAAGAACCTTCCCCGGGCCGACTTCTACAAATGTATCTATTCCGGAATTTGCAATAGCTATTATGGAATCCTCCCATAAAAGCGGGCTGCTAATCTGTCGAACAAGCGATGTTTTTATGCTTTCTATATTATCGAGAAATTTGGCATCTGCATTATTTACAATGGGGATAACCGGGTTTTTAAATTCTAACTTATCAAGCAATTTTGAAAGCCTTTGGGATGCATCAGTCATTAATTTACAATGAGACGGTACACTGACTGAAAGTGGCATCGCCCTTTTTGCTCCTGCCTCTTTACAAAGATTTATTGCTTCCTCAACAGCAGTTTTTTC
>Ga0214474_1000360_pt1 | contig 23257 bp, 27 predicted proteins | sample RVTome_2_FD_187335 | JGI IMG/M metagenome (GOLD analysis project Ga0214474, IMG submission 187335) | Soil microbial communities from uranium-contaminated site in the Upper Colorado River Basin, Wyoming, United States - RVT95D214 HiSeq ...
GCGGGCAAGGACCTCGACGTCCTCATGATCGACCGGAGGAAGGAGATCGGGCATCCGGTTCAGTGCGGCGAGTTCCTTCCGGCAACGAAGGAGATGTACACGATGTTCCCCAAGTCCATCGACTTGGAGGAGCTTTTCGCCGTCGAAGACGGTGACGTTGCGGGGGAAGTGCATCGCGTCGACCTCGTGTCCCCGGGACAGAGGGTCTTTCAGTGCGAGTTCGAGGGCACCACGCTCGACAGGCGCTCATTCGACAAGCACCTGGCCAGGCTGGCGACAGAGTCCGGTGCCCGACTCGAAACGAGCAAGTCCTTCCTGAGGCTCGAGAATGGCATCGCCAGGACCACCATGGGGGACATCAGAGCGAAGGTCGTGGTCGGTGCCGACGGACCCAACTCCAGGACCGCCGTCTTCGCCGGGCTCGAGCGGCCCGCGGCGAGGTATCCGGCGATTACATGTCAAGTGGATGGGGACTTCGAGCCGGTGATCAAGATGTACTTCGGCTCCGTCGCGCCTGGTGGATATGCCTGGGTGATCCCAAAGAAGAGAGGGGCCAATATCGGTGCTGGTTTCAGTCCGAGGATGACGAAGGAGAAGCCGAGCGAGTGCTTCGCCCGCTTCGCCGCCGGGATCGGGGCGACTTATAGAGACATGACCATGGGCTTCGTGCCTATGTCCGGACCTGTGAGCCGGACGGTCAATGGAAACGTGCTCCTCGTCGGGGACGCGGCTGGACAGGTGATGGCATCCAACGGGGGTGGCATCCCGATATCGATGATTGCAGGTCGGATCGCGGGTCAGGCGATCAGAGCGCACATCAAGGACGGCGTGCCGCTGTCCGAGTACGAGCGACTGTGGCGGGCGGTGCTGGAGAGACCTCTCAGGAATGCCCTGTGGACCAGGAGGCTTGGTGACTTCTTCTTCCCTACCGACAGGAGGACCGAGTTCGCCATGCGGGTTCTCGGCAAGCGCGGGCTGCTGCGCGCCATCAGATGCACCAAGGTCTTCTACGTTGTCTGAGCCCACAGGAAGCGCCGGTCCGGGTGTTCGCAGGGCCGAGTTCTTCTTCCGTACTCAGATGTCGAAGACCGTCAGGAGACAACGCTTCAACGCGTCGTCCAGCATCGTTCGAAACCGCCTGCTTGTTGGTCCAACAACGCTTAAGTCCTAGGGCGGATACTGATACAAGGATGATCAGATGAGATCCCGCAAGATGGATTTCTCAAAGGACTGGAAGAAGCTCGACGACAGGGTCTTCGCGACCATAAGGGTACAGAGAGGAGACCTCAAGTACTCCGCCGACGAGAAGGTCGAGGTATCGGGCCCAAAGAAGAAGTTCACGGCGCGCGTGCTGCTGTCATGGAACTTCAAGCTCAAGGACATACCAATGAGCTTTCTCGAATACGACCTGGAGGCCAAACCGGGGGAGACGAGGCAGGATCTGTACAACAAGCTCGGCAAGAGGTATCCGGCCTTCGACCAGCCGCAGGACAGCGACACGGTCACGATCTACCTCCTCGAGAGGCTCTGATCCTCAGGGCCCTCTCTTCCTTCTCGTCTTCGTCTCGCTCCCGCAGATGTCGCATATTCTCACATCCGCGGGGAACGTCTTTCCGCAGCCCTTGCACTTAGCCTGCCAGTGGAAGACTTCCGATATGCCTTTCTGGTCGAGGCCTCTGCACGGGACGCCGAGCACACGCGCGACGTTCTGGATCGAGTAGTCGTCCGTGATGAGCTCGTACCCGAGGTCAATCGCGAGTGCGAGGAGCTCCCTGTCCGTCGGCGACAGTCTCCTTGAGTCGCCTGTTCGCGTCGCCTCCTCCTCCACCTTCTTCAGGGATCTTTCGCTCGCGGACACCACCCTTATCCTCGTGGCGAGCAGCATCTCGAGCCTCTCGCCCATGTCGTCCTTCTCGAGTTCGCGGACGACACCTGGCGTTATCACGCACTCGAAGTCCGGCGGCGCGTCCTTGCCATAGTAGAGGACGGATGTGTCGAGCACGTATCCCTTCATGTGACCTCCACCGTCCCCGCGGATTCCTGCTCCGCCAGGGCCTCGATGTCCACCTTGAGCTCTTCCCCAACTGTGGCCACTATGTTCGCATAGGTGGTTGGCTTCTTGGGGGATATCGTGCAGCAGAGACCGGGCAGGGTCGAGATCTCGTACGTCCCGATCCTCTTTGCGATCCGCTCGATCTCCACTTTGTCGAAACCGATCAGCGGTCTCAGGATCGGAAGAGAGGTCGCCCTTTCTTCGACGTTGATGTTCGCCAGCGTCTGGGACGCGACCTGTCCGAGGGACTCCCCGGTAACGATGAACTGCGCATCGTGCTTCTTCGCTAGCTTCTCGGCGACTCTGAGCATCATGCGCCTGCAGAGGACACATTCCATGTTCCTCCTGCAGCACTTCGCGAACTCCGCCTGTGCCTTGCCGTGTGGGACGAGCAGTTTCTTGGTCTTCTTGTCTAGGCCCTCGTCCAGCTTCCTCATCAGGGCCATGGCCTTGTCTACCTCGGCGTCGCTTGTGAATGGACGGTTGTCGAAATGCACTAGAACGAGCTCGAGTCCCTGCATGCCCATCAGATAGGCTGCGACAGGGGAGTCGATTCCCCCGGACATGAGAACGATTCCGCGCAATCAATCACCGACGTACTTGGAGAACACCGTCTTCGCCTTCGCGAGGTCCGTGGTGCCGCCGACTATGGTCCTCCCGTCTTCGAACACGGTGAGCTCCACGCCCTTCGCCTTGAACTTCAACACTCCGTCGACGACCCTGGCGTCTCCGAGCTTGGACAGACGTTTCCTCAGGTCGGCAAATCCTCCTAGGAGCCGATTCGCGGGGATGATCTGGACGGCGTTCCTGCCGCAGAGCGATACGACCAGCTTCCTGTCCATCGCCTGGAGCGACCTGAAGTCGTGCTTTCCGCATGTGATGCACTTCGGGTTCTTCTTGACCTTGATCTTCTGCAACTCCCCCTGCCAGACATCGACGACCATGAGCTCCTTGATGGGGTCCTTGCCCTGCATGATCTTGAAGGCCTCAGTGACTTCCAGCGCTGATACCACAGCCGGCAGGGTGTTCAATATCCCGACCGTGTCGCATGTCGGCAGCTGCCCTGGCTGAGGCAAGTTCGGGAACACACACCTCAGGCAAGGCCCGTCGCTGACCACGGGCATCACCATGCCCGTGACCCCCACCGCCCCGGCGTATATCCACGGTATCCCGTGCTTCACGCACGCGTCGTTGACCAAGAACCTGGTGTCCATGTTGTCTGTCGCGTCTAGGACCACAGAGGCTCCTTTCACTAGCGACTCGATGTTCGCGTGGCTGACATCCGCTACGACCCCGCGGATCTCGACCTCCGAGTTGATCCCCCTCAACTTCTCCTCAGCCACCTTCGCCTTGGGACGCCCTAGGTCCGCCTCCGCGAAAAGGGCCTGCCTTTGCAGGTTCGAGAGGTCGACAATGTCCCGGTCTATGACTACGACCTGGCCCACCCCCGCCCTTACCAAAAAGGATAAAGCATTAGTGCCGAGGGCTCCGCAGCCTATGACGACCGCCTTGCTCTTCAGGAGCTTCCTCTGTCCCTGCACGCCAATCTCCGGCAGCAGCACCTGTCTGGAGTACCTGTCTTCTTTCAACGGGGTGGAATGCGTGGCCTCGATATTAATGCCTTCAGGGTGATAGCTCACCTGAACCTGAAGTCCATGTCGAACTGGTCTCTGAGGGCCTTGACCCGCTTCTTGACGATCTTGCCCTTCGCGGCCTCGACGAACAGGTCCGCAAGCTCTCCGAGGTGCTTCTCCTTCATCCCCATCCGGGTGATCTCGCAAGTCCCGAGCCTGCCCACGGCGTCTATGATCAGGTTCGACTTCTCCATCCTGACCGCAAAATCGTTGATCGAGAGGCCATAGATGGCCCTGAGCTCTTTGCGGTCCATGAGCAGCTGGTGCGAGTCTGAGAACCCGAGGTCCTCGAACATCACGGGGATGCCGCGCTCCTTCAGCTCCTTCCCGAGCCTCTTGGAGTTCTTGGCGATCTGCTTGGCGTAAGCGGGCCCGAACTTCTGCATCTCGAGGAGCACCTGCCCCAGCGAGGCGACCCTGTTCCAATGCACGTTGTCCACGACCCTCCAGGTCAGGTTCTTCCTTATCGCCGCATCCATCTCCTTCGAGTCCGTGAGCATGATGCCCCCCTGGGGGCCCGGGAAGCTTTTATGCGTCGAACCGTATAAAATATCCGCGCCGCTCTTCAGAGGCTTCTGGAACTCCCCGCCGGCTATGAAGCCCATCACGTGCGAACCATCGTACACTAGCGTCGACCCGACCTTCTCACAGGCTTCCTTCACGGGGCCCATGTCGTACGGGAACAGTATCAGAGACGCCCCCAGGATCACAAGCTTCGGGCGCTCCTTCAGTATCTGTGCGGCTGCGGCCTCCGAATCCAGGTTCCATACCTCAGGATCGAACGGCAGCATGGAGGACTCCAGACCTAGGATGTCGGGTATGTACTTCGGTCCGTAGCCGTCGTAGCCCCCGAACTGCTCCGAGATTGCACACATCCGGTCGCCCCTCTTGGTGGTGGAGACGATGGCGATCATCGCGGCGATGTGCCCTGAGAGCGGCTGCACGCAGGCGTACTTGCTCTTGAAGACCTCCTTCGCGACCTCCTCCGCCTTCAGCTCGACGTCGGTCGTGATCTTCGTCCCGCGGTAGGAGTTCTCCATGTAGTCTCCCGCGTATTCGGCGTTTATGGGGAGCGTGTACCTGTTGACGAAATCGGCAGACAGCAAGGCCCTTGCCTGGGGGCTGGTCTGGTTCTCGGAGGGCATCAGGTTGATGCACTCCTCCATCCGCCACTTCTCCTGCGAGCGCATTGCGTCTAAGAAGTAGGTGCTCTTCATCTGGTTACCCAAGAGGGGTAAACGGGGCCGGCTAATAAATCAGTTGAGTATGTTGAACCTGTTCTCAAGGTTCGGGTACGACGGGAACTCCTGTTCCTCTTCTTCGAACTCTTCCTCCATGACAACGGTCACGAGAACGTTCACGATCTCTCTCAGTTGTTTCAAATCCTCCCTGAGTCGTCCGATCTCAGCGAGGAGCTCTTTGTCATCGATCGTATCTGACGCCCCCCTTCTGCGGCAACTTATCGGGATGCCGCGATAAAGACTTTGGGTTTTTACTTTGAGAACGCGCGGTAGTCGTCCGCCAGCTTTCGGTTCTCCGTCCTCTCGCAGCGCTCGCAGTAGAGGCTCCTTCCGCGCTTCTCCAACGGGTTCTTGCACATCCCGCAGCGTGCCATGATGACGCCGTAGTGCGGGCCCGCCGTCGAGAGCTGCACGCTCGGCTCGGCCTGTATGACGACCCCTCTGATGATATCTCCGGGGCGGACGACATCGCCCGCGTCCTCGACATACGAGCTCGAGAGCTTCGAGACATGGACTGAGGCGAGGGTCTCGCTTGACACGGACCTCTCCCGGCCCTCCTGCTGGACCACGTTTATGATAGCCATGGCCGGCTTCGCGTCCGTGACCTCGCCTATGACGACATCCCCTTCGCTCAGGACCACTGGGGGATTGTCGAGTATGACCTTGGCCACCTTCTCCCTCGGGTCCAGATCAAGTTCACCTACCGCGCTCGCGAACACCTTTCCATCGAGCTCGTAGGTTCCCTCGCCTGACATGTACTCCTCGGCTATGGCGACCTCGTCCCCTGGGAGGACCTTGCGACCTGTTTTAGCCAGATTATTCACCTACCTGTCGAACCGCAAAAGAACTACTGAAACGGTCTCTGTAGCCTTTCTGTGGAATTCGAACGCATATGGAATCTCGAATTTATACCTTTTGACTGGGCTGACGCTGCCCCCCAGCGCTCCCACCAGCTTGGAAACGAACTCCTGGGTGCCGTCGTTATGGAGTGAATACACCTTAGGGGCGAGCTCGAGGGCCTTCTCGACGAAGGCCCTGTCGGCGTGCTTGTTCTGGGCCCCGAAGGGGGGATTTTGGACGACGGTATCGAATTTGCCCTTCGCCGACCTCACGTCCTCGACCTCGAATTCGACCTCCAGGGACAGCGACTGAGCGTTGTCTTTTGCTATTCGTACCGCCTCGGGGTCGATGTCAACAGCGAGGACTCGCTTGGCCCCGAGCATCTTCGCGCCGATCGCGAAGACGCCGTTCCCGGTCCCGAGGTCCGCGAGATCCTTCCCGTCGATGTCTCCGGCGGAATACGCCTCCCAGAGCACGTCGGCTGCGATGTCCGCAGGTGTCGGGTACTGCTCCAGCCTAGGAGACCTCATCTTGAACGGCTGCAGCCTCTGAAGGGCAATCTCCAGCTGGCGCTTCTTGATCGTCGCCATAAGGGTATGCCAGTGAGATAGGATTCTCGAACGCTCAGCGGGCCTCGTCTATCATCTTCCAGCGCCTGAGCTTGTTGACCTCGGAGACGTCTCTCCCGTGGACGTCCCTCTCCACATCGGACAGGTATTCGATGGCCATCAGGAGGGTATCCTTGCTCGGCGAGTTCATGCTGACCTTCGCCCTCGCGAACTCCCGCTCGACGATTTCCATCGCCCTGTATGTGTCACCATACTGTTCGCAGAAGTCGCTCACGACGTCGTCGATCGCTTGGGCGATTGACTCCACGCTGGGCTCCCCGGCCTTCTTCTCGACCATCTCGTTCGCGATCATCAGCTCCCCGATCCTCCTGAAGGTGGCGCTGACGTTCTCGCCTGTCTTCGCGCTCGATAGAATGATTGGCATCTCGGCCTTGCGGGCAATTTCCTTGAGGATGCTGACGGTGTTTGAAGTCTCATCCGCGAGGTCGGTCTTGTTTCCGACGAACAGAATGGGCGCTCCAGGGACCAGCTCCCAGATCTCAGGGAGCCAGAACTCCTCGACGGCCTTCACAGTCTCGGGCCTGCTCAGGTCGGTGACGAGCATGACGCCGTGCGCTCCCGTCAGGCCCTGCGTGCGCATCTTCTTGTAGTCCTTCTGCCCGAGGATGTCCCACAGCATCAGGGTGAGGTAGACCACCTTGTCCGGGAGGTTGTACTCGAGGTCCCTCTTGCTCACCTTCGCGCCTATTGTAGCGATGTACTTGTCATCGAATACATCGACGACGAATCTCCTGATAAGGGATGTCTTGCCCACGGCAGAGTCGCCGACGAGCGCGACCTTCTTAATGTAACGCTTGGACTTGATTATGCTCACGCCAAACCCACCCTCACAGGACCCCGAAGGGACCCATTCACGCCATGTCAGTATAAGAGTACCGTAGATAATAATGCTTTGCGAGGCCGACTGACCGCCACTGGCACCATGTTCATGGCATGTCAGGCGCCATCTGGACGTGTGAAATCATCCGGTGAGTCGGAGAAGCAAAAGCTCAATACGCCAAAGCCCATAATCCCATCGTAGATTGGAATGGAAGGCTCACCCCCCAAGCCCATACCTCCTCCAAAGAAGACCCTGGAGACATACGCCATCTCCTATCTTGGAGCGTATTTGAACACTGTCAAGAAGGAGAGGCCCGAGCATGCGCCTGTGCTAGCAAGAGGCAGCTCCCACGACATCGAAGTCTGCATCATGCCGAACGGCTGCTTCACGATGCTCTTCGAGAAGGGCGACAAGCAGAAGGTGGAGGTCAAGGAGTGCAGCTGGGACTACGTTGAGGGGAAGATCACTTCAGGCGTCGAACACATGGTCGCGATCTACGCGCACGAGGGCGTGACGGTCGCGGACTCGATCGCGAGAGGCAAGAGGGACGCGATCAGGGACATCCGATCCCTTGAGGATTCAGGCATCGCGAAGGCGGTCACGCAGCTCGAGAAGATCCTGCAGGGCATGACGGGCGTCGAGCAGGCGAACCGCACGGTCGCCGAGGTGGGAGAGCAGGAGCTTGCCAAGCTGAAGCCCATCAAGGAGGCCATCGCGAACTCCGGTCCTGGCCTGGACATGCTCCGTATCGTGGACGCACTGAAGCACTATCCTGGCATTCAGACGAGCTCGAAATCGGAGTTCGAGGCGAAGAAGCTGCTCGAGGACATCGTCAAGGACCTCGGGGACCTCGCCGACATCATCACGAGGGTCGAGTCACAGGATCAGAAGCTCGAGGAGCTCGAGCAGGCTCTCAAGAAGGCGCTGACCGAGCTGAACAGGAACATGGATGAGCGGATAGCGAAGGGCTTGGCAGTGATCCTGTCCGCATCGGACAAGAAGATCGATAAGGGGTTCGCCGCCCTCGCGGGCAGGACCAGTAAGGACGTCATGTTCGAGCTCCCGCGGGAGCTCGAGACGCGGCTGGAGAACATGGAGAAGGAGATCAAGGCCGCGAAGGTCCAGATAGATGGGATATCGGAGGAGCCCGTCCCAGACATCAGCATTCCGGGGGACCTCGAGCAGAGGCTCGAGCGGCTGGACAAGACAGCGGCCGCTCTCCAGGCTCAGATAGAGGCGAAGCTGAGCGAGAAGCCCGCGGACGACGTCCACAGTCCCAAGGTCCACGAGGAGCTTGTCGTCGCCGTCGCAAAGCTGAATGAGGACATCGCGAGGATAAACAATAGGATAATCAAGATAGAGGAGTTTCTCGCGCAGGCAACAGCCCGCGCGCCCGCCCCGCGCGTGCGCACACTGAAGCCATCACAGCAGTAGCTAGCCGCGCGGGATTGGTTCTGTCCGGTCTGTCACCGCACTTCTATCATCTGGAACCCGGAATCGGGGTCGTTGCCGAACGCATCCAGCCTTCCCCGGATCATCCATTCGTTCCTGACCACGCCGTTGTAGGTCGGCTGGCCCATCGGGATCTGGATGGTCGCTTCGAAGGTCCTTGACTCGCTCGGCTGCAGCATGAACGCGGGCGCTATCGAAATTGCCTGCTTCACGCCCTCATTGCTTATGTTGACCATCTGCTGGCAGTGCTTGCACTTGACCTGCCCCTTTTCCACGGCGTGGACGTCGACGAACACTCCGCCCGACTTGACCTCCTTGCCCATGGACATGACGGTCACTTTCACCTGGATCGACTCGCCCGGCTTCATTGGCTGGTGCGGGTATTCGATGCTCACCTTAGCTGCTCCGCCGGTCATGGCGGACCCTGCTGATTTCACCTTGTCGAGGAAACCCATTAACCCACCTCTGGGCGTATTATTTTGGAGAGGGATATATATTTGCTATGGCCTCAGAACCACGTAGCGAAATGACCACCTGGCTGAGGGCCAGTACGGCGGAACCCAGCCGAATTCATTGGTGCTTAGGCTGCGGAATCCATCCCATCCACCAAGTAGAAATATGCGTAGTGATAGTTGCCTGACGAAAGCGGGCAACAGATGCCTGAACGGCATCGATAAAGGTGGTTGTGTGGAAGCGAAGAAGACCAAGAAAGGGTTCGTGGCTGACCTGGATAAAGAGACGAGAAAGAACACTGATTTCCGCCGAGTGCTATACACCGGAAGATTCAGCCAGCTCGTTCTGATGAAGCTCGCGCCCGGCGAGGAGATTGGCGAAGAGGTCCATGATACCGTAGACCAGTTCTTCAGGTTCGAAGAAGGCGAGGGAATGGTCATAATCGACGGCATCAAGCACAGAGTCCAAGATGGCAGCGGTGTGACTGTTCCGTCGGGAGCGAGGCACAATGTCCTCAACACTTCCTCGAAGAAGGACCTCAAGCTCTACACCATCTACTCACCGCCCGAACACCAGGACAAGGTGGTTCGCCGCACAAAGGCCGATGCGGTGAACAAGCCCGAAGAGTACGATGGAAAGCCCACAGAGTGAGCTCGAGCCGCCCATCGGTCAATGAAAGTGCGCCGAGTAGACGATTCGATGGTCGTCATAGGACGACGTCAAGGTGATCGGCGAGTGGGCCCAGCCGGATTTGAACCGGCGATCTGCGCTGTGTGAGAGCGCCGTCATAACCGCTAGACCATGGGCCCTTTCTGGCGCAGGCCGATGAATGCCACATTGGCTTAATAGCCTTTTGGAGATGCTGAGGGGAAGCCGAGGCTTTTATCCGCCCTGAGACATTCACTTCCTGGTCTCAGCCATGCTGGTGTCTACGCCTAGCGGAAAGAAGAACATCCGGGCCCTCTGGATGGAGAAGGGGATTGTCAAGGCAATTGACCAGAAGATTCTGCCCGGGAAGTTCAAAATCGTCTCGATAAGGAACTACCATGAGATGGCTGTGGCGATTAAGGATATGACCATCCGAGGCGCCCCGTCAATTGGAGCCGCCGCCGCATACGGCATGGCTCTGGCATGGCTCAAGAAGGAAGATTTGACAAAAGCCGCCACCCTCATCAAGTCCACGAGGCCCACCGCCCACGACCTCTTCTACGCGGTCGACATGATGCTGTCGAGGGCCGACGAAGACCTCGTCAAGGCCGCTGATGCTTATGCGGACGGAATCGTGGTGATGTGCGGGAAGATAGGTGAGCACGGGGCGAAGCTGATCAAGAACGGCGACAGGATACTCACGCACTGCAACGCGGGCGCGCTCGCGACTGTGGATTTCGGGACAGCGCTCGCGCCAATCAGGGTCGCGCACAGACAGGGCAAGAGGATTTTCGTGTACGTCGACGAGACCAGGCCCAGGTTGCAGGGCGCCAAGCTCACTGCATGGGAGCTGAACAATGAGGGTATCGACCACGCCATCATCCCAGACAACGCCGCGGGCCACTACATGAAGGACTCGGTGGACATGGCCATCGTAGGTGCGGACAGGATAGCGAGGAACGGTGACTTCGCGAACAAGATCGGGACGTACTCGAAAGCCGTCCTCGCGAAGGAGAACAATGTCCCTTTCTATGTGGCGGCTCCTGTGAGCACATTCGACGTGAAGATCAAGAACGGAAAGGATATACCAATCGAAGAGCGGGACGAGGATGAGGTCCTCTGCGTCGGGGGTTGTCGGGTGGCCCCCAAAGGCTCGCGCGCGCTGAACCCGTGCTTCGACGTTACCCCTGCGAGGTATGTCAGGTCGTTCATAACGGAGCGAGGCCTCCTGAAGCCAGGCAGATTCTCTTCCCTGAAGTGAGCGCCTGTATGTTCGGGAGTGGGGATACATAGTACCTGCATGTCTCGTGGACGACCAGAATCGAGGAGTCATAGCAATGTCAGACCAGAAGCATCGCAGGCCAACAGGCGTCACAGTGTTGTTTGTCACTCAGTTAGTGCTGGCGTTCGTCGGCCTGATGAGCGCCTATGGCCTCCTGTCCGATCCGTCCGGAGACGGTTTGGAGCTGTCCCTCGACCTGCTGGAGAATGCGCCTGTCGGAGACTTCGCACTCGTGGGCTTGTTCTTCCTGGCCTTCTATGGGATCCTGCCCGCGGTCGCGGCGTTCGGTCTGTGGACGAGACCGAGGTGGACTTGGACCGACCCGATCAACAAGTGGACGGGACAACACTGGGCGTGGACGGCCTCCGCTGCGCTCGGGATCATACTGCTCCTGTGGATATTCGTCGAGCTCATATTCGTCGGGCTTCTCACGGGGATCGGATTGGCGCTTCAGATCATCATAACCCTGCTCGGGCTCGGCGTACTGGTGCTTGTCACCAGGCCATCGGTGAGGGCCCATCTCAAGCTTGAGGATCTCCAGAACAAGTAAGGTGCGAGGCAGCTGGATCGTAGCAACTCCTGCATGGCTGGAGGAGACCAAAGGCCTCCGGCATGCTTTTTATCCGACTTCTGGATATGGGCAAGGATGATCCTCGTCACCAAGTGGTTCGGGGCGTTCCTCTGCGAAGAGGGCAAGGTCAAGCGGGCTGCACTGTTCCCAAAAGACCCAAATGAGATAGCGAAGCGGCTGGGACGAATGAGGAACGGCGAGCTGCTCGAGGAGGAGCAGGGCCTTGCCTCGTCCGCGAACCAGGTCACAGACCGGCGCCTATCTGAGTTCGGCAAGAAGGTGAAGTTCGATTCCTCGTTCATCAAGCCAGAGGACTACGGCTTCACGCTCGAAATCTATCGCGAGGCCACGATTGCCCTTGCCAAGGAGGTCGTGAAGGCGAGCGTCGGCCCCGATGTGCACCTCGGGCAGGCGGTGCGGGCGTACGACGACATGGTATCTACGACGAACCTTCTCTCAGAACGGCTCCACGAGTGGTACGGACTGCACTTCCCCGAGCTTGAGAATGTCGTCAGCGGGGAATCATACGCTGCTGCCGTTGCGGACCACGGCTCAAGGGACAAGGTGATGGGCGCACTCGGGCTGAAGATGGATTCCATAGGCTCTGATGTGGCTCATGAGGACCTTGCCTCCATTGTCACGGTCTCGGCAGCCCTGAGGGAGTCCTTGGGCACCCGCCAGAAGCTCGAGAAGTACATCGAGCTGCGCATGAAGGATGTCGCTCCTAACATCAGCGCGCTCGCGGGTCCGGTCATAGGCGCGAGGCTGATCATGCATTCTGGCAGCCTCAAGAGGCTGGCGTCGATGCCCTCTGGGACTGTCCAGCTGCTCGGGGCCGAGAAAGCGATGTTCAGGCACCTCAAGGACGGCAGCAGGCCTCCGAAGCACGGCATCCTGTTCACGCACTCGCTCGTTCACGCTGCCCCGCCTTGGCAGCGCGGAGCCATCGCGCGCGCGCTCGCTGCGAAGATATGCCTCGCTGCGAGAGCAGATCATTACTCTCACAACGACATCAGCGAACTGCTCAAATCCCAGTTCGACAAGCGCGTGGTCGAGATCAGGAAGCAGCATGCAGCGCCACCTAAGAAGGCCCCCCAGAAGTGGAAGAAGGGCCGCAGGTAGAGCTGCACAGCGAGATGTTGGGGTCAGATCGTTCTTGCCAGGTCGAGGACCGTCGTGCAGTAGACCTTAGTCACAGTTCCGAGCTGGTCGACGCTGATCGCTTCTTCCGGCTGGTGGTACCGGGACATCTTTCCCCTCTCGCCTGGGCCCATGCATATCACGGGCACGCCCGTGTCAGCCGCGATCTTATTGTCATCCGCCTCCGACACTCCGCAGACTAGCTGCGGGGCATTGCCGGTGTGGTGTTTGATCCATCTGCTGGCTGTCCTCACAAGAGGCGAGTCCGGGGATGTCTGATACGGCGGATAGAGGTTGCCCGGGTCGTCCTTATATGTGAGGATGACTGAGCTCTCGAGGCCGAGTGCATCAATCGCTGAGGCCAGCTCGTCCTTCACGCTCCCCTTTCTGCCGGGAACTGTGAACCTCGTCATCTTGATGTAACATCTCTCGGGGACGCTGAGGCTGTTGCTGCCGCCTTCTATCTTGAGCACCGTCTGGGCCTCCTGCAAGGGCCTGAAGTCATCGGCCATCACCCCTCGAGCCATCTGCATCTTCATCTTGCCCAGTGCACAGACTATTCTTGAGGCATCGACAACTGCGTTGACACCATTGTGCGGCAATGCACCGTGGGCAGACCTGCCGATGACATCGATGTCGAAGTAGTTCGAGCCCCTTCTTCCGTTGGTGATCGCTCTAAGACCCCCGAATCCCTCGCCGACGATCGCTGCCTTCGCCCGCCTGAACTCACCTCTGGATATCAGGGTCCTGGTGCCTGCGGCGTTGTCCTCCTCACCTGTGACTGCTTGAAAATTCACGTCGCAATCAAGTCTGATGCCAGATTCTGCGACAGCCCTGAACGCGACCATGAGCGCGGCCAGTCCAGACTTCATGTCGAGCGCTCCGAGTCCGTACATGAACCCTTTCTCTGTCCTCGCACCGAACGGGTCGTGCTTCCACCCTTCCTTGACCTCGACGGTGTCCATATGGCCGTTGAGCACGATTGTCGGCCGCTTACCATTCCCGAGCCGGGACACGACGCACGGCCCATACCCATCGACGGGCACAAGCTCCACCCCGAGCCCCCATCTGTCGAGTATGCTAGCGATGTGCTTCGCGAGCCTGTGCTCCTGCTTGTATACGCTGGGTATCCGAACGAACCCTTGGGCGAGTCTGAGCACGTCCTTCTCGTCGATCGTCTCTGCTATCTCGCACAGCTTCTGGTCAATCCGGGCAGTGCTCATGTGTCTCAGGAGGGCATCGTGGCAGGCTGTTAATAATTGACCGCTGCTCCAGAGGAAGTGGGGTTCGCTGACAAATGAGCAAGATATTTAAACACCCAGACTTTATCCACCAACCCGAAGGGAGCAGCCATGTCGACCGAGCAGGCGGAAGTCAGAGAACTGAAAGAGAACAGGTACATGGTCATCGACGATGAACCGTGCAAGATCTTGAGCATATCGACTTCCAAACCTGGGAAGCATGGAGAAGCGAAGGCGAGGATCGAGGCCGTCGGGATTTTTGACGGCGCCAAGAAGAGCGTCGTGTACCCAGTGAAGCACAAGGTACAGGTGCCTATGATCGACAAGCGCAATGCGCAGATCGTCTCCCTCGCAGGTCCCGAGGTGCAGCTGATGGACCTCGAAACATACGAGATGTTTCCCCTGCCAATCCCGGAAGAGTTGAAGGGTTCCCTCAAGCCCGGCGAGGATATCCAGTACATGGTCGTCATGGGCAGAAAGAAGATCACAAGGGTGTGAGAATGCCGATCCGCGGCATGCTGAGGTTCGCGGACGCTGTTGCTTCGTTCGAGGATGCCAAGTTCGTCATAGTAGGCGCGCCGTTCGACAAGACCACCAGCTTCAGGAGCGGCACTAGGTTCGCCCCGACTACGGTCCGCGAGGCGTCTCAGACGTTCGAGAAGGAGAACTTCGAGCACGGGACGACCTTCGACGATATCCCCGTCCACGACGCTGGTGACCTCTATGAGGAAGGGACCGTCGACGAGATGGTCAAGGCCATCTACGAGGAGGCCAAGAGGATAGTCGACGCCAAGAAGTTCCCGATGTTCATAGGTGGGGAGCATTCCATCACGCCGCCCATCGTGAAAGCGCTCGGGGAGATATCCGTCATAACAATCGACGCCCACCTCGACTTCAAGGACGAGTACCAGGGTCTGAAGAATAGCCACGCGTGCGCGCACAGACGCATACTCGACCACGTGGGGAAGGGGAACGCGTTTGCCTTCGGTGTCCGGTCCATATCGGCAGATGAGAAAGTCGATTCCGCTCTGTACGCAGATTCTTTCAGAATCCACGAGCAAGGGGCTGAGAAGGTCTTCGACGAGATGCTCTCCAAGCTGAAGCGGAGGCCGATTTACCTGTCGCTCGATATAGACGGCATCGACCCTGCATATGCGCCTGGCACTGGCACGCCGGAGCCCTTTGGGGTGACCCCCTGGGACGTCAGGTACATCATCAACAAGATCGGAGACAGGCTTGTCGGATTCGATGTCGTGGAGATATCTCCACCGTACGACAACGGGAACACGTCCGTCTTGGGCGCAAGGATGATGCGCGAGGTCATGGCGGTCAAGTGGAAGTCTATGCAGAATAAGTGAGGCTCAGCCTCTGACCAGCTTCTCGACCCTCTTCTTGTACTCCTCGGCCACCTGTTCTGCCTTCTCGGCGCTCTTCGATTCTGAGAATATCCTGAAGATGGGCTCCGTACCTGACGGTCTGACTATGACCCAGCCATCTTCGAAGTAGATCTTGACCCCGTCCGTCGTGTCGACCCTCTTCCCCGAGGCGTTCTTCGCGAGCTTCTCCATGACGCCCTGCTTCTTCTCCTCGGGACAGCCGGTCTTCTTCTTGCACTGGCAGTATGCCGGGATGCGGTCGTTGAGTTCCGACAGCCTCCCCTTAGTCGCGACGATCTCCAGCATCTTCGCGACGGCCATCGCGCCGTCCCTGCAGTACTGGAAGTCGGCGAATATCAGCCCGCCGTTCTCCTCCCCGCCGAATATGCCCCCGTGCTGCATCATCGCCCTGGCAATCGTTGGTGAACCCACCCGCGTGTACATGATCCTCCCACCGGCCATCTTGACCGCGTCCTCGATGCAGCTGGAGGACGCGACGTTCGTGACCACCAGCCGGTCGGGTTTCTGGGAGCAGATGTAGTTCGCTACTATGGCAAGGCTCCTGTCACCGTACAGGTACTTTCCCGTCTCGTCCACGAACACGGTCCGGTCGCCGTCTCCGTCGTGGACGACCCCGAAATCGAACCCTCCTGCCTTGACGAGCTCGACGAGGTCCTTAGTGTTCTCCGGAACGGGCTCGCTGTTGTGGCCCGGGAACGCCCCGTTGGGGTCTGCGTTGAGCGTGACGTACCGGACTCCGAGCCTTTCGAGGAGCTTGGGGGTCACGAGGCTCGACGCGCCGTTGCCGCAGTCCACTGCGATCCTGAGCTTCGCCCTGCGGATTGAGACGACATCGACCTTGGAGATCACGCCTCCGACGTACCGGTCTATAGAAGTCGTGTTCACGGTGAGCCTGCCGACCCTCGTCCAGTCTGCCGGAGCGAAGGTCCCTTCGTGATAGATGCGCTCGATCTCCTCCTCGTTCTCGCGCGCCATCTCCGTGCCATCTTTGTCGATGGCCTTGATCCCGTTGAATTCGGGAGGATTGTGCGATGCTGTTATCACGACGCCCCCGGCGACCCTTCCGGTCTTGACCGCGAACTGGAGCGTAGGCGTGGGAACGAGGCCACAGTCGATGACGTTGCACCCTGTGGCCATCAACCCTGAAGCACAAGCCAATTTCAGCATCTCGTTAGAGGTCCTGGCGTCAGTGCCTATCATGACCGTTCCTTTCATGAAGGTCCCGATGGCCATGCCGAGCCTGATGGCGAACTGGCTATCCATCTGGGATGTGTTCACCACGCCTCTGACTCCATTTGTACCGAACAGCCTGGGGGCCTGTTTGACAGCAGCCATCAAACCTCTCATGTTCGAATCGCAAATAAAACCTTCCTATATGTCCCGGTACTTCGGACGCAAGAGGCGCCGGAACACACGGTTTCGAAACCACCAGGGGAGGGTGTCCGGAATCCTTATGACCAATTGACATTATCCTGGTGATTGGGGAGCGCTTCGGATGGGCTTCAAGGAATGGATCATCCCGCAGGAGAAACACTTCTTCGACATGCTGGAGCAGCAGGCCGATGTCGTGGTCGAGGGCGCAGAGGCGCTCCTGGACATGACCAAGAACTTCAACCAGGTCGACAAAAAGCGGAACAATATCAAGGACATCGAGCACAAGGGGGACGATCTGGTTCATAAGATCGCTGAGGCCCTGAACAAGACCTTCGTCACGCCCATAGACCACGACGACATGTCTAAGTTGACGTCGAGATTGGACGATATCTTAGACTTCATAGAGGCGGCCTCTCACAGGATGTGGGCCTACGAGATCAAGACGGTCCCGCCGGACATGGTCCAGCTTGCGGAGGTCATCCTGGCAGGGTCGAAGGAGGTCAACCACGCCATCAAGGACCTCAGGAACATAAGCCGGAGGAACGAGATACTGAAGCACTGCATCGAGATCAACCGGCTTGAGAATGTCGGGGACGACATCACCCATGTTGCTGTCGCTGGGCTTTTCAAGAAGTATGAGGCGATCGAGATCATCAAGCTGAAGGAGATATACGAGCATCTGGAGATGGCCACGGACAAGTGTGAGGACGCAGCCGACGTCATTAAGGACGTCTTTATCAAGAACTCGTAGGTGCACCGCCTTGGAGCTCTTCAGCCTGGTTGCCATAACAATAGCGGCGACCCTTGCTTTTGAGTTCGTCAACGGATTCCATGATTCGGCCAACTCCATCGCGACGATCGTCGCCACCAAGGTCTTGTCCCCGGTGGTGGCCGTGGGCATGGCCGCAGGGTGCAACTTCATAGGCATCTACATCACAAAGAACGTGGCCATGACAATCGGGAAGGGCATCATCGACGTAGAGCTCGTGAACGAATACGGCGCGATACTGATCCTCAGCGCGATCCTCGGGGCGATTGGCTGGGACCTGATAACCTGGTGGTTCGGGATACCCACCTCGAGCAGCCACGCACTCGTGGGAGGCCTGATCGGTGCTGGGTGCGCGGCGGTAGCAGGAGTTAGTGCAATCGTTTGGTCGGGGACGTTGAAGACCGTCGCGTTCATAGTCATATCCCCGGCAGTCGGAATGCTCGCCGCCTTCGTCCTGACCGTGCTCGTGATGCGCCTCGCCCGGAACGTATCGCGGACAGTCGTTAACAAATGGTTTCGCAAGCTGCAGATCGTATCTGCAGCGTCCTATTCGGTCGCCCACGGTTCGAACGACGCGCAGAAGGGGATGGGTATCATTGCGTTGCTCCTGCTTACATCGGGGGGAGAATTCGACATCCCCCTATGGGTCATGATCGCATGCGGCGTATCAATCTCCTTGGGCACTTTCTTCGGAGGGTGGAGGATAGTCAAGACCATGGCCTCGAGGATCACCAAGCTCGAGCCCTATCAGGGCTTCTGTGCGGAGACCGGCGCGGCCAGCATGCTTTTCACGACCGCCATAATGGGCGTTCCCGTGAGCACCACGCACACAATCTCCGGGGCGATCATGGGCGTCGGGGCGACGAAGAGGGTCTCGGCGGTGAGATGGGGTGTCGGCAGGAAGATAGTCATAGCCTGGATTCTGACAATCCCGGCATCCGCCACAATAGCAGGCGTCCTGTTCCTGGTGTTCAATGCCCTCGGCGTCTAGCCTTGCCTAGAAAGGTAGACCATTCGCCACCGGTTGCTGGCCAGGTAAATGGCCACGGTAGCCAATAGCGCGCCCGCGAGCGCGACTGAAAACACTATTATCTCGGAATAGCCCGCAGCTGACAAGCTTGCGGCGATTACTGCCATGACAATCCAAGGGATGAGGAGCTTGACCATCAGAACGATCGGCGATGCCGGTCGCTTGCGCAATTTCCTGGCCATCGCTATCCCTGCTTCTCCTCCCTGGCGTTGCTGAGGATCCTCGAGACGACCTCGGTCCCGTCAGGGACACTAACCCCGGCGTCGATTATGGAATCGACCACCCTGCACCTCGCGCCCACGCGGGCGTCTTCTAGAAGGACAGAACGCTCGACTCTGGACCTCGGGCCCACGACTGCCCGCTCCGAGATGTATGCGTGCGGGCCGATGACGGCTCCAGCGACGACCGCGCCCTTCTTGACCATGACCGGCTTCATGAGCTCCGAGCCCTCGTGGACGGATTCCTTCGAGAGCTCACTTGCCTCGTCCCCCATGAGCGTCCAGAACGCCTTCAGGAGGTCCTCCCTCCTGCCGCAGTCGATCCAGTATCCGTCGAACCTCATGCCGTACATGCCCTTGTCGACTATCTTTGGGAAGACTTCGCGCTCCATCGACACGAACCCCTTTCCTATGTGGTCAAGGACTTCGTACTCCAGCGCGTACGCGCCCGCATTTATGAGGTTTGAGAAGGCCTCTTCCCGCTTGGGCTTCTCCTGGAATCGCCTGATCCTCTCATTCTCATCGAGGTCGACGACCCCGTAAGGGGTCGGATCATCAACAGGCCACAGAGAGATCGTCGCGAACGCCTTCTTCTTCCTGTGGAACTCTAGGAACTTGGCGGTGTTGAGCGATGATATGCTGTCTCCGTTGATTACGAGGAACTGTCCGTCGATGTGCTTCTCCACGTTCTTGACCGCCCCGCCAGTGCCCAATGGCTCGGGTTCGTCGACCAGCGTGACCTTTCTCCCAGGCCTGTTGTTCAGGAGGTATTCCTCCATGACCTTCCTCTTGTAGCTCATGGGGATGATGATCTCGTCGACTTCCTTGGGCAGGGCGTCGATCACGTGCATGATCAGAGGTTTTCCCAGGACGGGCACGAGGGGCTTGGGTATGCGGTAGGTGAGTGGCCTCAGCCGAGTGCCCATGCCTCCGACCAAGAGTACAGCTTTCACGGCGCCTGGGATGGGGTTCGGATGTATAAATCCATCTTGGGGTCTGGCGGAGGACCGACTGCGCTAACGCTGTCAGCCAGGAATGACAAAACCAGCTGTACTTACGTCATCGGGGTGATGCTCACGACGTTGTTGCCCCGGAGGATGACCGTGCCAAGCCTCTTGACGTTCTCGTTGTTCGTCTCCTCCGTGTCCTCGAGTACCATGTTCAGGTAATCGTCGAAACCGGCGAGTGTGCCCACAAGAAGCCTGCTGTCCTTCAGAAGGAGCGTGACCTTCTTGTTCATGGATTTCTCTAACAAACTTAGAGGCATCACCATTCTAAATCACGTTCGTGTCAATGCGGAGGGCTCACATAAAGCTTTGTGTATTCAGCGTTCCGACCATCAGCAGGCCACGCTAGTACGCGAGCGTCCCTGCCTTGCCCCAGACAAGCAGTCTGCTTAGCCTCGATTTCATCCTTCTGTGGTACCCTATCCCGAGGGGCAAGATGATGGCGACTGCGACGAGCAGGATCGCGAGCACGCTGAGGTAGAACCCGATGCCGAACGCCTCCTCGGTAACGGCGCCGGGCATCCGATAGGCGTTGATGCCCATGCTTCCTGAGAAATCCCACCAGAACCAAAACAGGCCACCGAGCTGGACGAATGCCCCGAGAGTCGTCACGACGGAGAGGGCTGCTCCTACGATGAACAGGTAAGCGCTGACGCTCGAGAGGCTCCCTTCGAGGTAGAAGAAGAGCGGCCGGTCCGCCAGTGTCATCTCTGTCGTCGGGGGGACGGTTGAGATCGTCGTCCATGGAAGCGCGATGCAGATGAATGCGATGATTGCGCCCGAAAGCGCAAGCATGTTCACCCTCGCCCTGGCGCCCTCGTCGTATCTCCCGACGCTCCTGAACCTGTTTGCGGAAGACAGCGAAGTCCAGAACGCCCTGCCCTTGAACCCGTACCCAGGTCCGAGCGGCATGAGCAGGCTGACCGTTGTGATGATCGCCGAAATGAGTGCAATGTAGAGTCCGAGCTCGAAGCTCTCGGTCCCACGTCTCGTGCTTATCTCCTGGTTGAAGAGCGCGATGAATCCGAGCACGCCCGGTAGCTGCACGAGCCCGCCGATCGGGCTGAGGAACGCCATGCCCGTGCCCACGACGAAAAGGGTCGCAGCCACAACGAAGGCGGATGAGAGGTTCTCCGAGTCCAGGAGGACACCTTCGACCAGGTTGTAGTCCTGATCGACGAGGGTCCCGAGCCCGACCTCATGTCCCGACCACCAAGGCAGGAACAGGCTGAGCAGGCCGAGGCCCGCCCCTGCTAGGCACAGCGCATTGACCTTCATACGATTTCGAAACCCATGTCAGGAATCCCCCTGCCACGGCTAAAACCCTTCCCTCTCGGTTATCAGGTCAAGGACGGGAACGCTGGCCGTCACGGTAGTATTAGAATTCAGGCCTGGGGTGGTTTGCCCGACATCTTCGTTATCTGCTCGTCGAGCCACGCCTTCACCTCGTGCCTCGAGCTCGCATCTATCCCGAAGGTCTCGATGAACCGCTTTGTGGTGGTCAGCTCGACGCTCTTCCTCTTCGGCTTGGCCCTCACGAGACCTAGCTCTGCGAGCTGCCTGACGTGGTCGTATATCTTGTTCCCGACCAGGTCGAACATCTTGCTCTGCAGGACAGGCTGATAGTACGCTATCAGCGAGGCGGTCTTCAAGACGTCCTTGGGCACCTTCAGGTCGGCCAGCCTGCCGGCCTCGGTGGTGTACTCCTTCTTGACCTGCATCGCGTACCTCGTGCCCATCTTGGCGATCTCTATCGCCCCTTCGGAATCGTTGTATTCGTCTGTGAGCTTCTTCAGTGCGGACCGGATAGTCCTAGAATCCAGCCCGGACGCAGTCTGCAGGTCTGTGACGGTCACCGGCTTGGCGGCGGAGAACAGCTCCGCCTCGATGATCCTCTCGGTCTTCACTTGACCACCGGTGCCTCTTCGATGTTCTGCGCCACGGGCGCAGTGACGTCAACCAGCTGCGCGATGTCCCACGGGACCTTGACCTCCAGGAATATCTCGCCGAAGGGCATCTTCTCCTGCCATATGTGAAGCTTGCCCATGCGCGAGAGGAACAGGAGGGACACGAACACCTTGATCCGGTCCTCCTTGCCCCCGTCGTACAGGTCGGCGATGGCGATGGAGCCCTGGCCGCATCTCTGGATGCGCTCCCACACGCTGGCGATGTCCTCCTCAAGGCTCTCCTTGTGGGACTTGTCGTCGAACTCGGGGCGCTTGTACTTCTCCATGAACTTCGAGAGCTCCTGCCTGATGTCCGCCTCCTTCTTGGCCTCCTCGAAGGCGTCCAGGAGATCGATGAGCGTGACGGGCCTCTCGCTCCTCCGCCTGACCTTCTCCTCGATCGGGTTCTCCTCGGTGTGCAGCAGCATCTCGCCGGAGCCCATCTCGAACGGCTCCACGAAGATGTCCAGGTTGTCGGGGTCCCAGCCGTCGAACATCATCTCGACATGCTCTGGCCTGTCGACCCTCTGGAGAATCTGCTCCGTCTGGAGCTTGAGTATCTCCCATGCCATGTAGACGAGCTTTCCAGCGATGATCAGGTTGAGGTCGTTCGCCTTCCTCACCCTTGCCAGGTACATCTTCGAGAACTCGATCAGGTTGATGTCCCATGGGTTGAGGCGGTTGTTGACGACGAGCTCGAACACGATCGCGACGCTCCTCTCGAACGGGTCGTCCGATGGGGACATGGTGCCCCTGTGCATCTCCTCGACCATCTTGAGGTAGCCTTCTAGCTTGGTCTCCCTTCCCGCGGTGGCGTCGTCCTCGATGATCGCCTTCTGGAACATGAGGTGGTTCAACACGTCCGTGCACTCGCTCGTGAAACTCATCTAGGCCGCCTCCCCTTCGATCCTATGCTCGGGCTCTTCTTCATGGTGTTCCTCTGCGCCCTCGCCGATGTTGGGCTTCATCACTATCTCGGATACGCCCTCGCGCTGCATCGTGACGCCGATCATGTGGTCGGCCTCCTTCAGCGTGACGTTCCTGAGCGATATCTGGATGAACTGCGCGTTCTTGGTGCTCCTCTTGACGGCCCTCGCGACGTTCTCGGCGTTGATGCCATCGAGGAACATGTCGACCTCGTCCAGGAGGTAGAACGGCGACGGCTCGTGCGCCTGGATAGCCATGATGAAAGACAGCGCGGTCAGGGACTTCTCGCCGCCGGACAAAGCCTCCATCCTGACGCCCTTCTTGTCCCTCGGCCTTGCCTTCATTATCAGACCGGCTGAGAGCGGGTTCTCCTCGTTCTCGAGGAACAGCTCCGCATCCCCACCGTTCGAGAGCTCCGCGAAGACCTTCTTGAAGTTCTCGTTGATCCCGCCGTAGATTTTCATGAACCCGATGGTCTTCTTGTCGTTCAGCTCCGCGACGAGCTTGTTCAGGTTCGTCTTCTGCTTCCCGAGCTGGCCGATCTCCTCCTTGAGCCCGTCGAACCTCGACTTCTTGTCCTCGTAC